>Ga0256868_10000555_pt1 | contig 21703 bp, 20 predicted proteins | sample RVTome_13_FD_187341 | JGI IMG/M metagenome (GOLD analysis project Ga0256868, IMG submission 187341) | Soil microbial communities from uranium-contaminated site in the Upper Colorado River Basin, Wyoming, United States - RVT92D227 HiSeq ...
GGCCGAGCAATGGGTGGTGGATCATCATTCCATCCTCAAACCCCAGTGCACCTTATGCGGTAGGCTGGGGAGCTTCGAGTGACATTCCGGTGCCAGGGGACTACGACGGAGACGGGAGGACGGATATTGCGGTCTATCGGCCGAGCAATGGGTGGTGGATCGTCATTCCATCCTCAAACCCCAGTGCACCTTATGCAGTAGGCTGGGGAGCCTCGAGTGACATTCCGGTGCCAGGAATTTAGGATCGGGATGGGAAGGCTGATATTCTTTGGCAACACACCTCCGGAGCGGTAGCCATATGGCTTATGAATGGGCTTACCACTGATGCTAACGGAGTTGGAGTCCCAGGGGGAGCCGGCAGTGATTGGCAGACCAAGAACTAACCGGGATGGATGAGTATTTGGTTTTAAACAGTGAGGGTTGGAAAGAGCTCAAAGCAGATAGGTCCACTCATTTGAGAAAATAATTTTCAAAAAATTTTAGATCTAATCCCTTCATATTGGCAGTTGAAAAGTAGTTTCTTCTTTCAACTGTGACAAATAAAGACACAAAAAAAGCCAGCAAGGGCCTTGCTGGCTTTTTTATTAAGTGGTCAGGGGCTTTCATTTGTGCTTTGACTTCAAGACCTTTTTTCTTAACATAATACCCACTCCCAACATTCCGAAACCCAGAAGGAATATGCTTACAGGTTCGGGGACTACTGATGCTATTCCCATTTTATCGCCTATATGATTATTGAGCGTCTGGCTAAAGGCTTGATATGAAGAAAACAGAATTAAAAAGATACTGCCGAGCAAAAGCATTTTTTTCACTTTCTCCTCCGATACGTCTTAGACATTTTCTATGGATTATTAGAAGCAAATTTAGGGCCAGACACGGATTTAGTTCTAACTAATTGTTATTATAAATTTATATAATTTGGTTAATTTCTAACCATCATGAAAGATGGAAGGAGTTTTCTCTTTTTTGCCGACTGGTTTCCATTAAAGGGTGAAAAGTTTTTTTCCCATGTATCAAGAGCCCGTAAAGTGCATAGTGCATAGGGCACAGAGCATAGGGTAGATGCTCGTTTTAGGGGGAAAGCGTAAAGGGTGTAAGGCGAAAAATCTTTCACCCACTTACGCCCTCGCAATTAACGACTCACGTGAGAAAGTGTTACCGTGCGGCCGTGTTGCAGTGCTGCTGTAAAAAACAAGGGAACAAGGAGAAAGGAAAAGGAGAAAGGTCAAAGGAAAGGTGAGTTTTAGACATTGTCCCACTCTTGAGATGATATGCCTGCTTGATGAACTATTTCTTTGACCAAACTGGCACTGATATCACGCGCATAAGGATTTGGAATGCGGATTTTTCGATTCCCTTTGATCATAAATTGGTGTTTCCCACCTGAGAAAGGCCCAGAATATCCAAGCGCGGTAAATTTACGAATAAGATCTTTCCTCGAAAGAGCTGCCACCATCTACGCTGCTACCACCTCTTTGACTCTAATGGTGACACCCTCCATCTCGGGGATAGGGTCTTTATCTCTAATTTTAAGAACAAGCCACTCCTCTAAGACCTCCATAAGCTCATGACGACATTCCTCCACAGTTTTAGCGTTCGCCCAAACCCCTTGAAAATTAGGTATTTCGGCAAACCATGTCCCATCTTCTAAAACCTTGTAGTGGGCATTTCCCAAAGCTTTTTGGATGTATTCTGACAGCATGCAATTCCTCCCGCTTGAATTTATTTTAATGATATCATGAATAGGTTACATGTCAAGATGGTTAATGCTTAAAGGACTAAGGATGGAGGATGGAGGCGACAAAAATGAATTAAGAATGCTAAAGTGTTGCAGTGATGTTAAGATCACGAGGATTCAAGGGGTCGAGGGGGCAGGAGGTCAAGTACCAGGCCGAACACAACAAGTTGACAAAATCTAATAAAGAGCATAATAATTTGATCATGTACATTCAAAAATGGAAGGACAAGCATACTACGGTATGAATACCTAAGGTTCTGGAAGAGGGTATTCAAGAGGACAGAAAGACCCCGTGGCGTAAGAAACTAATGAAATGCAAGGTCGAATCTTGTAGCAGTTATGGTAAGATACAAGAAGATTTTACCGAGTGGGGAAGGGTAGCAAGAGGAGATAGGGAAGCACGACCTTAATTTAATTCGATAAGGAGAATAATCATGGATCAATTAAGAAAATGCGGAATGGGGTGGATTCCGGATTATCCTGATTTCAGGGACTACACTGAAGTGACAGAAGATATTAAGTCGGTTCTTGGTCCTAAGGGGGTGTTAAAAGCCAAGAGTGCGCCTGCATCTGTCGATCTCCGAGATTGGTGCTCACCGATAGAGGATCAGGGTTCGATTGGGTCATGCACCGCGCATGCCGGTGCAGGGATTATTGAATATTATGAGAGGAAGTCCTTTGGAAGGCACGTCGATGCATCGCGGCTCTTTCTGTATAAGGTGACTCGCAATCTTATGAAGGCCAAAGGCGATACAGGAGCCTATCTCCGAAAAACCATGGGGGCCATGGTGCTCTTTGGGGTTCCGCCCGAGGAATATTGGCCTTATACCGATGATGAAAAGGGGTTTGACCAGGACCCCCCGGCTTTTTGCTACGCCTTTGCACAGAACTATCAAACGATCAAATATTTCAGACATGACCCACCTACGACCAAACCCGAAGAGGTTCTTCTAAAAGTTAAAACCTATATTTCAAAAGGCCACCCGGCGATGTTTGGTTTCACTGTCTATAATTCCATCGAGCAGGCGGAAACCACTGGAAAAATCCCATTCCCCTCACCGAAAGAGAGGATCGAGGGAGGTCACGCTGTGACAGCGGTTGGCTATGAGGATAAGATGAAGATTAAGAATAAGTATGGAAAGACTGAGGCCACCGGAGCCATCCTCATCAGAAATTCATGGGGAACACAGTGGGGAGAAAAGGGTTATGGATGGTTACCCTATGATTATATCTTGGAAGGACTCGCAGAGGATTTCTGGTCTATTCTAAAGAAAGAATGGGTGGATACGGGGCAATTTAGAGAGTGAGGTGCTATGGCGACAGGGGAAAACCGGTTTCTGTAAGGGAGAAATCCAGTGGAAAAAGAAGCAAAAGAACCCAAACCCCGCTACGGTACGGTGAATTTTGAAAAAAGAATGCATCCCAGGTTTAGTATTGACCTTCCGGCCGAGTATGGTCGAACTGACCTATCGATCAAACATGGCCGTGCTATCAATGCCAGTGAAGGGGGATTGCTTCTCCATCTTCCAGAGCAAGTTGAGATTGGTCAATACCTGAGATTGAAGCTTTTCTTCAGTGTCGGTTCCCAACTGAACGCGATTGAAGCGATCGTTGAGGTGGCCTGGGTGGATATTCATCTGGGAAAAGACTGGGGAGATTGTCGGACTGGGGTGAGGTTTGTTGAAATTTCCACGGAGGATATGGGCAGGCTGATGAATTTTGTGAGAAGCCTTTCCTCTTCATAGAGACTGTGTCGTAATCATGATGGAGGGCAGATACGGAAGGAATCCCGCCCTGGCGGGATCAGGCTCCTTAGCTATTATCTTTGAAATATTTTGTTATGAATTCCGCAATTAGGGAATTGTCCATCTTGATTTTATAGGCCTTTTCTGATATTTTTGTCTTAGTATGTGGCTTGGCGGGTGTGAACCGAAAGCAGTGTGCTGATTTCTTAACTCCTTTTCCAATTAATCATGGCTGACCGATTGATAATCCTGGTTACCAACGATGATGGCATCCATTCCAAAGGCATTATCGTGTTGGCAAAGGCCCTCCAGGGGATTGGAAATGTTTTTGTCGTCGCCCCTGATAGAGAACAGAGTGCGATTGCCCATTCGCTCACCCTTCACCGGCCTCTCCGCGTAGAAAAGATTAGAAAGAATTTTTATGCCGTGGATGGAACCCCGGCTGATTGTGTGCATCTCGGAGTGAATGCACTCCTCCCTGAACGCCCCCGGTTAGTCGTCTCGGGTATTAATAAGGGAGGAAACTTAGGGGATGACGTTACTTATTCTGGAACCGTCTCTGCCGCTTTTGAAGGGACCTTGCTGGGAATCCCTTCGTTCGCCATTTCCTTGGTTTCGAGGAGTCATTTCAAATTCAAAACCGCTGCCCGTTTTGCTCGAAAAGTGGCACAACACGTTCTAAAGAGGGGGCTTCCAAAGGATACGCTCCTCAATATCAATGTCCCCAATCTGGATGAAGAAGAAATCAAATCCTATAAAATTACGCAACAGGGAAGATGGATCCATAACGGGAGTGGGGTGGAAGAGAAAATCGATCCAAGAGGGAAAAAGTACTATTGGATCGGGAACGGACAACTGGTCTTTGACGAGAGAGGGGACACCGATTTTGAGGCGGTGTCCAATTCCTATATCTCCGTGACACCGCTCCATCTTGACCTGACGAACTATTCATCCATCCAGCAGCTAAGAAAATGGAGGCTTTAGACTCGCCCCCAATCCCGCCCCTCACCCTATCCCTCTCCCCTTGGGGGAGAGGGGAAGAGTATAAAATAGGGAAGGGAGAAATTGATAAGATTCTAAATGGGAAAGCACGTTTACATCGAGACTTACGGTTGCCAAATGAACGAGCATGATTCAGAGCGGATGCTTAGGCTCTTAGAGGGGGTATTTTACTCTGAGACGAAAGAAGCTAAAGAGGCTGATCTCATCCTCATCAATACTTGCAGTGTCCGGGAGAAACCAGAACATAAAGTCTATAGCGCCCTGGGAAGATTCAAAAAATTGAAAGAAGAGAAGGGCACGATCATCGGAGTGGCGGGATGCGTTGCCCAGCAGGAAGGCGAACGGCTCTTGGACCGGATGCCTTATCTGGATATGGTTATCGGAACACAGGCGATCCCTGTGCTTCCGGACTTGGTACAAAAAGTTGAAGCCCTCGGTCAAAGGGTCTGTGAAATAGGCTTCGATCCGGAGGGAGAGTATCTGAAGACTCCTTTGCCACAGAAACCTCCCGTGGTCGGATCTATTCGACTGGTCAAAGTGAAGTCCTATGTGACCATCATGCAGGGTTGTGACCGTTTCTGCTCTTTTTGCATTGTTCCCTATGTGAGAGGAAGGGAAAGGAGCCGGCCGAGTCAAGAGATCATTAAAGAGGTGAGAGATTTGGCGGAGATGGGGGTGAAAGAAGTTTGCCTTCTTGGTCAGAATGTAAATTCCTATGGGAAGGGTTTGGAGGAAGAGATACGTTTTCCGGAGCTCCTTCACCGTATCGATGAAATGGAAGGACTCCATCGGGTTCGGTTTACTACCTCCCATCCTGCAGATCTCTCAGAAGAACTGATCCAGGCCTTTAAGGAATTAACCAAGCTCTGTGAGCATATCCACCTCCCTTTTCAATCGGGATCGAGCAGAATTCTAAAAGCAATGCATCGGGGGTATACGAAAGAATCCTATCTTGAAAAAATTGACCGCCTGAAAGAAGTCTGTCCTTCGATTGCTTTAACTGCTGATGCGATCGTGGGATTTCCGGGCGAGGAGGAAAAGGACTTTGAAGAGACATTAGAACTTCTTCAGAGGGTTCGATTCGACGACCTCTTTTCCTTTAAATACTCACCGAGGAAAGGGACACGAGCCGCACAATATGAGGACCGTGTCGAAGAGATGGTAAAACAGGATCGGCTTGCAATCCTGCAGGAGATCCAAAAGGAGATTACCCTTCAAAAGAATCAGGCATTAGTAGGTTGCGTTGAGGAAATCTTAATTGAGGGCCAAAGCAAGCAGAGCAACCGGGATGTGATGGGAAGGACTCGATCCAATAAGGTCGTCAATTGTGAAGGCAACTTAGATTTGGTAGGGAAGACTGTCCCTGTGAAGATTTTGAAAGCTTTTCCCCACTCCCTCCGGGGAGAGATTCAACGTTCAGAATTCGGCCGCCCCCTGCAGTAACGCAGCAACGGAAAGGAGATTCCATGATCCGATTCGAGCAGACCTTCATGAATTTTCTTCTCCAGCACCAGGAGAAATATAACCGAACCTACCATTTCCTGATCCTCATGGACGCCATGATCAGTGCGGCAAGGCATATCCAGCACTACTATCTGACGGGTGCTTTAAAGGGAAATCTTGGTTTGGCCGGTGACGTAAACGTGCAGGGCGAGGATGTCATGCGCATGGATCAAATTTCCCAGGAGATCACGATCCATTATTTGAAGACCTCGGGCCGGGTCATTCATGCGGTCAGTGAAGAATCGGAAGCGATCATTCCGCTCAATCCCGATGGAGGGCGTTATTTTGTCTATTTCGATCCCATGGATGGTTCATCCAATATCCCCCATGGGCTGCCGGTCGGTTTTCTATTCGGAATTGCAAAACGTAATCTGGAAGGCCCTGAAGACGGCCACCTGAGGGCCGGGAAAGATTTTATTGCTGCCGGTATGTTTGTGATTCCAACCGGGACGTTCACCCTTGGACTGAAGGATGCGGGTACCTGGAGGTTCCACATCGACGAGACCATGACCTATGTCAGGCCGACTCGAATGATCCTTCCCGAAGACACCAAGAGTTGGGAATTGTCATTTAATGCTTCCAACCGGAACACCTATGCTGAATGGGTACAGAAATGGATTATGGAGAATGAAAGTAAGTATGCTTTCAGGTACCTCGGCGCGTTAGCTGGAGATTTTCACAGGGTTCTGGCAAACGGTGGTATGTTCATGTACCCGGCCATCGTCAATCATCCAAATCCAAAAAAGAACCGTCCTGAGGGCAAACTGCGCCTCATGTACGAAGCCGCGGTAGTAGCCTTCATGTGCCGCGAAGCAGGTGGGACAGCCGTCAATGAGGCAGGAATTCCGATTCTTGAGATCCAGCCGGAGAAACATCACCAGCGAACGGCTCTGTACGTAGGTTCAAAGAAATTGGTGGAGGATATTGGGCAAGTTCTAAAGGACAAAGGTTAAGGTTGGGATTGAGGCTTCTGATGTGGTGTTTCAGAAATCCCTTCCTTTTTTTGTCATTCCGGGCCTGACCCGGAATCCAGTACTCCTAAGCTGGATTCCCGGTTTCGCGGGAATGACGGCCTTGGAATGAATGTAAAGAACTGTTTGATTCAGTGGACTAGAATCACCTTGAAAGGAGAGGAAGCCATGGCAAAAAGAAAAGCTCCCTTGGCAGGTTTTAAAAAAGCCCTTGATATAGGAAGACCACCCAATATTAAGAAGCTTTTTCCCAATTCCCAAGCCTTAATTGTGAGCGGGAAAGTAGTAGATCGGGCCATGATTGCTAAAGGAAAAGCAATTGCAATGGCTGCAAACGGCCGAAATCAATTTGTCATCCGGGGAGTCCTTCTGGCCGCCCAGCGCGCCAATGCCCCTGTTATTATCGAGATCGCAAAATCGGAAGGGGGCACAAAAGCCTATTGTGCAGTGAACTACTGGAATATTGCCATGGTGGTCGATGCCATCTGCAACGAGCTTGGCATCACCATTCCGGTGGCAATCCATGCCGACCATTATGGAATTAGGAATGATAAGGACCTTGAAGCGGCAAAGGTTGAAATTCCAAGCTTCTTTGACGCAGGAATGACTTCGGTCGCCATTGATGCCTCCCATCTTCCGGATGACAAAAACCTTTTGGCCAATATTGCCATTAATCCTTATATCCCTAAATGGGCAGGGCTTGAAACAGAAGTGGGTGAGATCAAAGGAGAGGAAGGTCTTTCCACGGTGGATGAGGCGCTGTTTCTCATCCAGGGGGTCAATGCCCACAGCATCTTCCCGGATTGGATCGCTTTGAACAACGGGACAACACACGGCATCGAAGAGAAAGACTCAGGGATCCAGGTGAAATTGACGGCAGATATTCACAAGGCCATAGAGAGATATAAAGTCTCCGGCGCCCAGCATGGAACCTCGGGTAACAGCTCTGAAAGGCTTCGTCAGATCGTAGCCCAAACCCATACCACCAAGGCCAATGTTGCCACAGCCCTGCAAATGATCACGTGGGGTGTTCAGGTAAATGATTACGGGAATGCCATTCTGGATGCAGGGGGAAATTTCAGCAAAGTGAAGGGAGAAGGCGTTTCGGAAGAGATGTGGGCTGAGATGGTGACTTATGCCCAATCGAAAAACTGGAAGAAGGGAGACTATAAAAACCTTAGCCTCCCGTTTGAAAATAAATTACTTGCCCAGCCGAAAGAGATCAGGGACCGGATGGTGAAGGAAGTGCAAGACTTTGCTTACAAGATGATGACAGAGGTCTTCAATTCCCAGGATACAGCTCCCCTGGCCATCGAGGCCATTTTAAAGAAAGGTTCCTATAATCTTGGCCCTAAAGTTAGAAGGATGGAAAACCCCGCCGAATGGACAGAAGATAAGATCATAGAAAGAGCCTCCCGACTTGGCAGCGACAAGGGCCCTGCCGGCAAATTCGAGGATTAGGAAAAGGGGGGCGCAGTAAGAAAATATTGAGGTTTTAGATTTACTTAACTATTTAATTAGGTCCCTATAGCCAACTCGTATAAAAGCCAACCCGGTTATTTTTCTTCGCGAAAGAAATGTTCGAACTGGATAACTTGTCCCGGTGGCACGACGATAAACTCGTCATCCCACGGCCCATCAATCATCTTTTTCACGAGGACTGTCGATCCCTCAATCTCTTCGTACCTCAGCCCAAATCGCTCTGCAGTGCGCCGCGTATAATTGCGGTAGCGTTCCAATTCATACTGCCCCGTATTGATTAGCGCCAGCCGCTTATAGTTTTTGAACATCAGACGTGTTAGCCGCTCGGCGAGTTCCGGGCCACGGCTTACCACCATCCGTTCGTATTCGGCAAAGGGAGTATCGCCTACCTCTATCCAGCCTTTGGTCAGGTAATACGTCCCCGGCTCAGAACGAGATTGTTGTCGGTAAGCAGAGCAGGAGCCCAGAAAAATCGCAATGCAGTCATCCACACGTGGCACAACCAGCGTACAGTCCGTGGCACGTATTCCGAGAACACCCTTTGAACAAAGCCCATAACCCAGGATGATCGTATCCGCCTCTCTGCTCGACGTATCAATGGCTTCCTGCAAGGCATGGCGCAGTTTCTCGGGGTCAATGTGCAGGCCAAAGTCAAGAGTCCGGTGCCCTACATCAGGAGGCAAGAGAGGCAACATTTCTTCGATGACAGTGGCACAGGCAATTACCATTTTACTTTTCTTGGTCATATAGATCCTTAAGATTACCTATACGCTAATAGTATAACTTAATTGCCGCTGAAACTTAAATGGGGGATTATTTGATTGCTTGACAGGTACAACAATTATTGATAGAAACGATTCGGATTCGTTTACCCGATAAAGCCAAATATTTTAAAGGATTCTGAAAGGATGGGGTCTTATTCATGGAAGGGTTAATAGTTCTTTTTGGTTTGATCTTGATCATTGTTGTTTTAGGGGCCATTTGCGGATTTGTGGCTGTTTCAAGAACTCAGAGTCTGGTTCGGGAACTTGAAGATGTGAAAAGGCAACTAAGATCTTTAAGGGATGAAATTAAAAAATACGAAGGACCTCCTATACCTGAGAAAAAGGTCATAGCTCCGCCGCAACCAGTTCCTGCCAGGGTTGTTAAGCCATCCATAGTAACTCCAGTCCAAAAAATGATGGAGGGTCCCGGTCCTCCTATCCCCCCAACCTCTCCACCGAAAATGAAGCAGGAGATACCTCCTTCTCAGCCTCCCAAGTCTCCGTCACAATCTCTGGAGATGAAGCTCGGGACAAAATGGCTAAACTGGGTCGGTATCGTGATGTTGCTTGTGGGCATCGGCTTCTTTCTTAAATATGCCTATGACAATGCCTGGATCGGACCGAAAGGCCGATTAGCCATAGGGGTAATTTTGGGGGTCATCGCGATTGGTCTTGGGGAGCGATTCCGGCGCAGGAATTGGCCCGTTCTGTTTCAAGTTCTTTCAGGCGGCGGCCTGGCCATTTTTTATCTCTGCGTCTTCTTTTCTTTTCAGGTTTATGGTTTGTCAAATCAAACCCTGTCAATGGTATTGGCGATTCTTGTGACCGCCCTTGCTGTGGTGATGGCTGTGGGCTATGATGCACTTCCTATCGTCATTTTGGCTGTCATTGGAGGTTTTTTAAGTCCGGTCCTTCTTTCCACCGGAGCGAATCACCCGTATGCACTTTTCATCTATATTGCTATCCTGGATATGGTGGCCATGGGAGCGGCATACTTTCGCAGATGGCGTGCCCTGGACCTTCTCTGTTTTGTCGGTACGACCTTGATGTACCTGGGATGGCATGGAAAGTTTTATGCATCCGATCAGATGATACCCGCACTGGTCTTCACTTCTCTCTTCTATCTGATGTTTCTTCTCATACCAACCTTACATAGCCTGGTGCGTCGCCTTCCCGAAACAACGGAAGGGCTGCTATTCGTCATTCTCAGCGCTCTGTTTTCGTTTTTTTCTTATTACAGTATATTATTCACAGAATACCGGTATTTCATGGGCCTCGTCGTGATCGGACAGGCCTTGCTTGTGTTCCTGCTCTTTCAGGTATGGAACAGGCGAGTGGGGAAGGAGAGCAACATCGCAGCAAGCTTTCTGACGGTCACCCTGGGTCTGGTCATCATTGTCATTCCCATCCAGCTTAAACTCTATGGTATTCCAATTGCCTGGAGCACGGAGGGAGCAGTGCTTTTCCTGCTTGGCATCCGGTTCCGGCAGATCCTTTGCAAAGTAGCAGGGCTCGTTGCCCTTATTTTAGCTGCCGGGGGACTGTTTTTCCGGCTGCCTCTTCACAGTACTTTTTTCACCCCGGTCTTCAACATACCCTTTGGCTCTTGGATGTTTGTCATTGCCATGGCTGCCATCTCAGCCTACCAATTAAGCAAAAAGGAGACGAGTCATGAGCTTTGGCACAGTGCCCTGGCCGGAATATGCTTTTTGCTGGCCATTTTTCTGGCATGTTTTCTTTTCAGCGTTGAAGTATCACAAGGTTGGACCATCAACTATCGCATAGCTCATTATCATACTTATGAAAGCAGCTCGCTGGTCATTCTATGGTCACTGATTCCAATTGTCATCACCTTCATGCTGGTTAACAAAGGAGCCAAGGCCTGGATGCCACTCCCGTGGGTCTGTTATGCCATTGGAGCCATGTTCCTTTTTATCGGCCTTGAACACTATTCTTATCCCTCACCGTGGCTTGCCTTGAATGCCTCTTTTTTGCCCAACGTCATTTTTGTATTCTCTCTCTGGGCGGGGGCCCGCCTCACCCGCCGACTTGATCTGAAAGTCGAAGCAGATGTGCAAGGGCTGGCCGGCCATGCATTTTTGGCACTGCTGGTTGCAATGGAATGTGTACGCTGGAGTCACTACACCAGCATCATCACTCCTAAAATGGGCATCAGTCTGATTTCCGCTGCCTGGGCCGTACAGGCTTTTGTTGTCATTTGGATTGGTCTGGCCAGACGATCTCCTCTTCTTCGTTATCTTGGATTTGCTTTATTCCTCTTAGCGATAGGTAAAACATTGATCATTGATACGAGTGAACTTGAGAAGGTCTATCGTATCGTATCTTTTGCGGCATGTGGTCTGCTTCTGGTGACGGCCGGCTACTTCTACCAGCGTTATAGCCCGAGGATTTTGGAAAAATTGGATTCGGAGACAAAGAAATGAAAAAAATCCTGGTGATCATTTTTTTGATCAGTATAGCAACTTCTGTCCATGCGGCGATCGACCTTACAGGATGGAGCTGGCAGCGTTCCATTGATGTACGAACGTCCTTGGGATTTGTTCGCCTCGCCATCACTCCTGAAATCTTTAACGAGAGTCAGGCAACACTCGATGATCTCCGAGTGATCGACGAGAACAGAAGACTCGTCCCCCATGTCATTCACTGGGGGAGGGTGAAAGAAACCCAACACCTGGAGTGGCAACCGGCCCGGCTGTTGAACGAAACGTTTGTTCCGGGGAAGTATGCTACGGTGACAGCGGACTTCGGGGAGATGACTGAAAAAAACCATATTATTGTAAGCCTTTCCGGTCAGAATTACCGGCGCCGGGGACTGCTTGAAGGAAGTCATGACGGCCGGGTTTGGGAGGTGGTTGCTGAAGAGGTATGGCTTTTTGATGTGAGCCTGCCGGGCAAAAATTTTAAGGTGGATGCCGTCAAGTTCCCTACCAATAACTATCGGTATCTTCGATTGACGGTTTATAACATGACCGATGACCCAAGGCGCATTACCATCGAAACGGTCAAAAGCGCCTTCCAACGAACCGAAATGGAAAAGGAACTGATACCCGTGCCCGTAAAGCAGATGGTTGTGTCCCACGATGAGAAGAAAAACCAGACGGTGATTGAGTTAGACCTCGGTTTTCGCAACCTGCCTGTGGCGAATCTCCACGTTGAGAGCTCCACCTCCTATTTTTACCGCGGCTATGAACTTCTTGGGCGGAATGAGCCGAAGGAGAGAGTTCCGCGCAAGACGGAAACCAAATGGGACAGCATCGAGCGGGAGGTTTTCTGGAGATCGATTGACCGGGGAGTTTTATACCGGATTCAGCATAAACAAAAAGTGAGTGAATTGCTCAGAGTCGAAAACATAAACGCTCCGTACCGATTTTTGCAAATTTGCATTTATAACGGAGACAACCCGCCACTGAAGGTAGATAAGATTTCATTGTATCGACGTGATACCAGTTTGGTTTTTCAGGTTCAGTCGGGTCAGGTTTATACATTGATTGGAGGAAATCCAAAAACTGGCGGGGCAAACTACGATCTTGCCCGGTCCATTCAGGGGGTTGACGAATTTAAACTGCCGGTGGTGAGTCTCGGTGCGTCAATTCCCATTCCCCATAAAGAGAAAATAGTTCCTTGGACTGAACGCCACGGTACTCTTCTGTGGATCGTTCTTATACTTGCTGTGGTTGGAATGCTAATCCTTATTGTGAGAAGTATAAAGAAACTTCCATCGCAAGGAAAAGGGTAAGGTTGTTCAATCCGCTTGGTTAAGAAACGAGGCGGAGAAGATGCTTTGGGTTTTCGATCACCAGATCGGCGCCTGACTTGATTAAAGATATTTTCCCTGTTTTTTTGTCGTGATGACCCGCGAGAAAACCAATGGCGAGTATGGACAGATTCTTTTTCGCTGCCTGGACAGCCAGCATATCATCCACAACATCTCCCACGTAGACACAGTAAGGATTTGGAATACCGATCTCCTGAACTACCCTTAAGATGGAGTAAGGATGGGGTTTGGACAGATTTATTTTTCCCCCCATTGGATTAAGAATGCGTTTTTCTTCTGCTTCGCAATCGTCCAGAGTCACGACACTGTCAAAATAGGGATGAAGATGGAATCGTTTCAACGCAAGCTCAGCTTCAAATCTGGGTCGACCGCTGGCAATCCCCATCCGGGCTTTCTTTCGAAGTGTGGATAGGATCTTTTTGGGAATCAAAAGTGTTTCCTGTAGGTGAACCCCTTTCCCTTTATAAAAAAGAGGGGAAAGATGGTAACGAACAGCAAATTGTTCTCCTAAGTAGTTTTCCTGAAAGATTCGTTTGATCAGATTTTCTTGATCGATGTCCCCGAGTCGATAGACCCAACCCTCCCAAGAAGTTCCTAATACCCGCCGAACCCCTCTCAACCCTCCCCCTGATATTTTTACCTTTTCCAAGAAGGAAAGGAGGTGTTCCCTCTTTAATCGGGTGGGAGTTTTCCGGCGGATCACGGGGGATTTTGTTTTGAGATAAGGAACTATCTTTTGAACAGAAGAAAATCTCTTCCGTTTTGAAAAAGGTGGAATACCTGAGATGGAAAGAAGGTAAAGAAGGAGTCCGGAGGTTAAATCCCAGTCATTATTAAAGCCCCCTGCCGATTTAAAGAGAGAGATTTCCTCATTTGTGATCCAAGCTCCCCTTCTTCTTTCAAACCCAAGGCAGGTTTCCAAATAGAATTGGATGGTTTGTTGAATGGTTTTGCGATAGGAGCTTGAGACATTAATCAGAACTCCATCCATGTCAAAGATGAGGATATCCATAATCATTAAGCTCCAATTTCCGAATCCCAAATCCCAAACAAATCCCAATCATCAATTCCCAGACCTCCAAGCAAGACTATATATCTATTTTTAAAATTTCGGTCATTGAATATTTAGTTATGATCTGGATATTGTTGCTCGGGATTTGGTGCTTATTTCTTGACCTCTTCCATTACTCCCTGCACAAGACTATCTACATCTAATCCTTGCATTCGATAAAGTTCATCCGGTTTACCAGAACTCCCATATTGCGTAATTCCAAGTTTCCGAAAACGGATTCCCAGGCTATGCCCTGCGATGAAGTTGGCAATGAGACTTCCCAAACCAGTTTGGATATGGTGGTCTTCGTAGGTGATGATGATTCCTGTCTTAGCGGCTTTGAGGATCGCCTCCCTATCTAATTCGCTCAGACAGGAGATATTAATTACCTGAACATAAATTCCCTTTTCTCTTAATACTTGACAGGCCTGGACGGCCCTGTAAACCATCCCTCCTGTCGCAAGTATGGCCGCATCTTTTCCATTCCGTACCAGATCGGCCTGACCATATCGAAATTCATAAGAGGGGCCAAATAAAGGAGCTCCTTCCTCTGTGAGAAGGATTGGGATTGAAGAACGGCCCATGACGACAAGGAAATTTCCATGGGTTTTTGCCGCATATCGAATGACCCGATCTGTTTGGTTAGGATCTGCAGGGATGACGATTTTATATCCAAAGAGATTTTGCATCACTCCAATGTAGTCAATGCAATGGTGAGTTTTCCCATCTTCACCCACATCAAGGCCATTATGGGTGCAGATGAGTTTGAGGTTTGTCTCGTTGATATCATTGAGACGGTGTTGATTGTAGGTTTCATCCACACCAAAGACTCCAAAATCTGCGAAGAAAGAGAGAAGACCAACCGTGGAGATAGCTCCGGCGATGGTGGCGGTATTATGCTCCTGGATTCCTCCCTGGAAGAAATGATCAGGAAACTGCTTAGCGAACCCTGCCGTTTTTACAGAAGAGGCTAAATCACAGTCGAAGACTGCTATAGGGAGAGGAGTATCCTGTCGAACATTGGCTTTAGCGATATCAACCAAGGCATTTCCAAAGGCACTTCGATTGTCTAATTTTTGGTCTTTTTCATAATTTCTCGGACTTCCTGTCTCAACCGGAAAAGCTTCCACTGGATATTTTCTTCCAGGAAAGGGGAGGATCCCTTGTTCGCGAATCTGGCGGTATCGATCTAAATCATCTTCGACTCCCAGCTCCTGAATGGCTTTTTTATATTCCTCAAGCGTAAGGGCCCTTCCATGGAACTCTTCTTTCCCCTCCATGAAAGAAACCCCTTTTCCCATGACGGTATGGGCAAGGATCAGTGTTGGATGTTTGGAGAGGGTTGCCTCCCGAAATGCGGTATAGATCTCTTGAAATTCATGGCCATTCACTTCCACCACCCGCCACCCATCCGATTCGAAATTTTTCGAGATATTCTGGGGCATGATCTCCTGAGTGACTCCGCTGATCTGTCTGCAGTTGAGGTCGATGATTACCGTGAGGTTGTCAAGGCCATACTTTATGGCAAATCGGCGGGCTTCAGATATCTGGCCTTTCTGCTGTTCGCCACACCCCATGGTGACAAAAACATGAAATCCTTTCTTTAAAATCTTTGATCCCAAAGCGAATCCACACCCCGCTGACAATCCCTGCCCCAAATTACCGGTATTCCACTCCACTCCCGGGATGCCTTTCTCAACATGTCCTTCAAAAGGACTCCCTGCTTTACGAAAGGTAGCAATGGCTGCCTCAATGGGAAAGAAGCCGATGCGGCCGAGAGCTGCATAGACTCCAGGAGAGGTGTGGCCATGGCTGATCACAATCCGATCCCTGTTGGGGTCTGATGGAGATTGAGGATGAATATTGGCATAAGAATAGAGAATGAGATAGAAATCGATGGATGACATGGACCCTCCGGGATGTCCCGATCCGGCAAGGGTAGTCATTTTCAATATATCGGCTCTGGCCAACCTCGCCAGTTCAGATAACCTTTCGAGAGATTCCTTGTCCAATTTCTTGGCGTCAAATCTTTTTCCGCTCATCATTAACCTCCATCACAATATAGATTAATCCTAATAGCACATTTATTACCTTTTTGGAAAGAGGATATTAACGCTGAGATGCCCATTGGAAGGATTGGAGGCCCTTATGGTTGACAATTCCGGGATTTGGCTATAAAAGCTATTTAGATAGACAATGGTTGGCGAGAGACAAAGGGTAGACACGGCTCGACGTTGTGCAGTTTTTTGAGCAAGGAGGATATTATGATCATTGGAGTGCCAAAAGAGATTAAAGATGGTGAGAAAAGGGTTGGCATGACTCCTCAAGGTGTGGATGCCTTAATCGCACACGGTCATCGTGTGCTTGTGGAAAGTTCGGCAGGGGAGGGCAGCGGTTTCTCTGACCAGGAATATCGGAAAGCTGGAACAACACTTGTTGAAGGGCCAAAGCATGTTTGGGGCGAAGCCGAAGTAGTGGTAAAGGTCAAGGAACCCCTGGAGCCAGAGTTTCCCCTGATGAGACCCGGTCAGGTTCTCTTTACCTACCTTCATCTGGCTGCCAACCGGGAACTCACTTTAAAATTGATGGAACGGCGGATTGTTGGAATCGGGTATGAAACCGTTCAGGGAGAAGACGGGTCTCTTCCTCTTCTTCGCCCGATGAGCGAGATTGCAGGAAGGGCATCGGTTCTTGCGGGAGGAATGTGCTTAGAGGCGAGGCATGGGGGAAGGGGGGTTCTCCTCTGTGGGGCTTCGGGCGTTCCTCCGGCTAAGGTGGTTATCCTTGGAGCGGGGGTGGTGGGTACCAATGCCTGCAAAGTTGCTCTGGGGATTGGCGCCCGCGTCAGCATTCTTGATATTCACCCGGAAAGGCTGGCTTATCTCCATGACATTACCCAAGGCCATATTGCCACGTTCATTTCCAATCGAATGACCATTGGGGAAGAGATCGCTGGTGCCGATCTTGTCATTGGGGCAGTCCTTATCCCGGGTGCCCATGCACCCAAATTAGTGACCCGCCAAATGCTGAAGAGGATGCGCACTGGTTCTGCTGTGGTGGATGTCTCTGTGGATCAGGGCGGGTGCTTTGAAACCACACGCCCCACCAATCATGAGAATCCCACCTACATCGAAGAAGGAATCGTCCATTATTGCGTGACCAATATCCCAGGTGCTTTTCCAAGGACTTCCACCTTTGCCCTCACCAATGCAACATTTCCCTATGTCCTTCAGATTGCAGACAAAGGTTACAAAAAGGCTATGGAAGAAAATGCGGCGTTGAGAAAGGGCCTTAATCTGATGGATGGACAGGTTGTTTATCAAGCCGTGGCTGAGAGTTTAGGATTGAAAAATCCTTCCTGATATGGTAAACCCCGTTAGAAAAGGGTGGGGTAGGTGTTGGAATGGGTGAAGCACGTAAAAGAAAAAAACTGACCCGGTCGGCAGCGTCAACACTTCGCCGTGAGACTTCGGCGAATTCAGTCGAGCCGCTCAGGCCGAGAGGCAAATCCCAACCTTCAACTCGGGGAATCAAAAGGTTGACTGTAGCCATCGATGGCCCTTCTGGTGCGGGTAAGAGCACGGTAGCAAGATCTTTAGCCAAACGATTGAATTACATTTATATTGACACAGGAGCGATGTATCGGTCTGTTGCGCTCAGAGTTAAAGAGAAAAGTATCTCTCCAGAGGATGAATTGGCGCTTAACCAATTGGCTTCATCCCTTCATATCACCTTTTCCACAAAGGGCGAACAACCCCATGTTTTCTGTGATGGAGAGGATATTACGGAAGCCATCCGCACACCGGAAATCAGCCGTCTCGCCTCTGCTATTTCAAGACAGAAGGGAGTTAGAGAAGCTCTTGTTCGGATGCAGAGGGAGATGGGAAAGGAAGGTGGCGTCGTCCTGGAAGGAAGGGATATCGGTACGGTTGTTTTTCCTGACGCCGATGTAAAATTTTATTTGGATGCCGAGAGCGATGAAAGGGTAAAAAGAAGATACCATGAAATGGTTGAAAAGGGAGTCAGGGTGGATTACAAAGAAACACAAGAAGAATTGGTCCAAAGGGATCATCATGATATGCACCGGATCCATTCTCCTCTAAAAAAGACAGACGATTCCCTGCTCATTGACTCCACCCATCGGTCCGTAGAAGAGGTCGTGGAAGAGATGGTTGGGATCATCAAAGAAAAAATTGAGAGTTATGAGTGATGAGTTGAGGGGTTAGAATCGCAAGACACGCCTGCGTGCCCTGCCTTCGCCGAAGCGGCTTCGCGCAGGCAGGCGAAACACTGCGACTACGGCGTGCAGGCACATCTGCGTGCCGAAATGCCAAAATAGCAAAGTATATGAGGTAAAACGGTCACTTAGGCGGGCACCAGGGTCACGTTTTTTCTTAGGAAAAAGTGAAAGGGTTGATTGCTAAATCGGCCCAAGAACTTAATCCAAATGGTTGTCGAGGGGAGAGAAAATCGGACTTAGAAAGGGAGCCTCGATTCCCTTTCGGGGCATCAACGGGGTGAAGCAGAAGGTTCGGCAGCCGAAAGTCTAAGGGGTTAAAAAATTTGTATTTTTTTACTTGGTGTGGTATATATCATGAAATTCCTTAAAGGAAAGGGGTTTTTGAATGGGGAAGGAAGAAATGGCTTCTTCAGAGGAAGGGAGAAAACAGACCTCTCTTGAAGGAGAAGAGGAAAAGAGAGAGGGGAAAGGACTTCCTCGCAAGGATGAACCTGTCGAAGACTCGGCTCCTCGAGAAGATTTTCAAACGCTCTATGAAGAGAGCCTAAAGACCTTGGAGGAAGGTCAAATTCTTAGAGGAATCGTTGTGGACATAACCCCAGATCATGTGACCGTGGATGTGGGATATAAGTCCGAAGGACAGATCCCCATGCAGGAGTTTTTGAAAAGGGATAAAAAGGTCGACGTAAAAATCGGAGACCGGATCGATGTGCTTTTGGAGAAGAAGGAGAGTGAAGAAGGGTTATTGACCCTCTCGAAGGAGAAGGCGGATAAAATAAAGATTTGGAGGGACATCAGCAGATCCTGCCGGGAAGGGGAGATCATCGAAGGGGAGATTGTTGGCAAAGTGAAAGGAGGGCTCTCCGTAGATATCGGCCGGATTCAAGCCTTCTTACCCGGCTCTCAAATTGATTTAAAACCCATCCGGAATCTGGATGCCATGATCGGTCAACGATTGAAGTTTAAGGTGCTCAAGTTCAATCGGAAACGAAACAATATTGTTCTCTCCCGACGGGTTCTTCTGGATGAGGAGCGGAAACAGTTGAGAGAGGAAACGCTAAAAGATCTCAAAGAGGGAGACATTGTGGAAGGGGTGGTGAAAAATCTCACCGACTACGGTGCCTTCGTCGATTTAGGGGGAATGGACGGCCTTCTCCATATCACGGATATTTCCTGGGGGAGAATAGGGCATCCTTCGGAGAAACTCTCCATAGGAGATCGGATTAAGGTAAAAGTCCTTCACTTTGACCGGGAGAAAGAAAAGGTTTCGTTGGGGTTAAAACAAGCTCTGCCTGATCCATGGGAGTCAGTGCCCAAGAGATACCCGGTGGGTTCCCGCACCAAGGGGAAAGTCGTCAATGTGACCGATTACGGAGTTTTTATAGAGTTGGGGGAGGGAGTCGAAGGGCTCGTCCACATCTCGGAGTTGACCTGGAGTAAGAAGATGAAACATCCTTCCAAGATCGCCCATATCGGTGATATGGTCGAAGTCATGGTCCTTGATTGTGACCCGGTCAAACGCCGAATCTCTTTGGGGATGAAACAGGTTGAGCCCAATCCGTGGGCTCTGATCGAAGAGAAGTATCCCGTAGGGACGAAAGTGGTGGGAAGGGTCAAAACGGTAACAGATTTTGGCATCTTTATTGGATTTGATGAAGGCGTGGATGGTCTCGTTCATGTCTCCGAGATGTCATGGACAAAAAAAATCAAACACCCCGGTGAATTTTATAAGAAGGGACAGGAAGTGGAGGCAGTGGTTCTAAATATTGATCGCAAGAATGAACGCTTCTCATTAGGCATTAAACAGCTGACTCCTGACCCATGGAAGGACGTTGCCAGGCGATATCGAAAAGGAGAGGTGGTCGGAGGGAAGGTCACCAATGTAACCGATTTTGGCGCCTTTGTGGAACTGGAAGAGGGGATTGAAGGACTCGTCCATGTTTCTGAGATCAGCCGGGAGAAAGTGGAGAAGCCCTCAGATGCCCTGAAGGTCGGGGATACCCTATCTGCCATCGTCCTTCACATCGATCCCTATGAACGGAGGATTGGCCTCAGCATCAAAGGACTTAAGGAGAAGACCGAGAAGGCGGAGATCGAAAAATATATCTCAGACCAGGGATCCACTTCTCACAGTCTGGGAGAATTGATTCAGGAAGAGATGGAAAAGCGAGGAGGAGGATTACCCTCTAAGAAGGAGAATGATTAACCCCCTACACCCTCTTGACATAGATATTCTTCACGATATCCCTATCCAGCGCAAGCGTTGTTTCTCCAATCTGTAAGACATAGGAAGGGTTTTTCTGGTGCATCCTGAGGACACTGCCCGGAACAATCCCCAGGGTGCTCAACCGGTCAAGTCTTTGATGTGATTTGGGTGCGATAAAGACGATTCGACCCTCCTCGCCCAATCCTAATTCCTCAAGAGGAATGACGAGAGGTTTCATCTCTTTTTTGAATTTCGCACAACATTCTCCTCTCGGAATTGGCTTTCCATGAATGCAAGTCGGTGGATGGCCGAGGAAGGTGCAGACGCTTTCTGTCACCGCAGGGCTCAGGATATGTTCGAGTTTGCAAGCCTCTTCTTCTACTTCCTCTTCAGACATCTCAAAAATTTCGGAGAGAAGCCTCTCTGTCAGACGGTGGCGTCGAATAATCTCTCTCGCTTTCTCTTCTCCCCGTTCTTTGAGGATCACTCGATTTCCTTCTACTTGGAACAGATCATCCTTGATCATCTTGCGGATAATGGATCTCGCCTCGACATCCTGAGTGGTCCCAAGGAGATGGTCCAGATCGGAAACACCTTTTTCTCTCAACGTCCAGATAAGTTCAAGAAGCTCATCAATCCTCTCCTCCTCTACGCCATCAACCACTCCCCACATTCTTCTATGAGGCCCCTTTTTCCTTTCGATCTCTCTATTCATGGCTTCGCCTTTCTTTTCCGCAGGGATTTAAAAAAATCGACAATGGCAGATTGTTCCTTATAGCTGTATCCACAATGGGGACAGCAGAGGAGATTGCAGTTTTTAGAAAGAAGGCAGCCTGCGTGGCATCTCATCTCCTCCGCTACGAATTGCTTGCCACAAAGTGGGCATTTCAGCGTCTTCATGTACTTAAATCCCAAAATATTTCAATAAAAAATTTGCCATTCCCCCGACTCCAAAGGCAATGGGAATGATCACCACTGATATCCAGAGGGCTTTTCTTAAACCTCTCTCTTTAACCATCATAAAAAACTGAGCAATGCAGGGGATAAAAAGAGTGATGGTTACCAAACTGACCAGGGTTTGATGGGAATTGAGTTCACCCCCCTTGGCCAAAACGAAGAGACCTGCTGCTCCGTAATCTCTTCGAAGAAACCCGATAATGAATGCTTCCGTCACCTTTGCAGGAAGACCCAGAAAATAGACAATC
>Ga0256868_10000557_pt1 | contig 21634 bp, 19 predicted proteins | sample RVTome_13_FD_187341 | JGI IMG/M metagenome (GOLD analysis project Ga0256868, IMG submission 187341) | Soil microbial communities from uranium-contaminated site in the Upper Colorado River Basin, Wyoming, United States - RVT92D227 HiSeq ...
ATTATCCGGCTTGACCGGATAATCCAGTCTTCTTCTGGATTCCCCGATCGAGTCGGGGAATGACAATTATGTGGCTTTACTTATGGTCTTATTAGTAAGTGGCAAAATGCCCGATAACCATAATAGCTTATTCATTAATAATCAATAATATTAAGAGGTTAGTTTTGGCATCTATCTTGCTTTTTGATAAACTTATACAAGTAAGGTTTGTTATCAGTTTTTCGTAAACATATTCGAACGCTGCAAAACAAACAATATGAAAGGGTATAATGAATCTATGGAAAAAGAATTTGAAACAACGGTTATCGATACTATCCAGAGGACTCACGATATCAAGAGTTTCAGGTTTTCCTGTCCCGAAGATGCAGATTTCAAACCAGGTCAATTTTTTATAATAACTATAAAAATAAAGGGACAGGAAGCATCAAAGCACTTTTCCTTTTCGAATTCACCTACAGAGCATGGATATATTGAATTTACAAAGAGGTTGACCGGCAGTGAGTTTTCTCAGGCCCTGGACCAACTGAAAGCAGGAGATTGGGCAAGGATTAAAATGCCCTATGGTTATTTCACTTTCGAGGGTGAATACGAAAAAATTGCCTGTCTTTCAAGCGGCATAGGGATAACCCCCATAAGAAGCCTTTGCAGGAACGCTTGCGATAAAAAGCTTGCTGCCGATATAGTCCTGATCTATGGGAACAGAACAGAAAACGATATAGCTTTTCATGACGATTTTCTGCAGATGGAGAAAGAAAATAAAAACCTCAGGGTTATTTACACCTTAAGCAGGCCCTTGGACGCCAATTCCTGGCCAGGGAGAAAGGGTCGCATCAGTGGCGATATGATCAGAGATGAAATACGGGATTTTCAGGAGAGGGTTTTTTATATATGCGGGCCTCCACAGATGGTTGAAGATTTGAAAGCAATACTTTCAGACGAACTAAAACTAGACAAAAATAAGATAAAATTTGAACTTTTCACCGGTTACGGTTTGGGAAAAATGGAATGATTTTGCTTGAAACAGAGCTTCAAGAAAGTTTATAGACTAAATGAGTGAGAAAGGCAATAACACGCATGAGTGATATAGAAAAATTAAAAAAGATTGCAAAATTGATCCGTTACTTTATTATCTCTTCTACTGCCGAGGCTGGATCAGGGCATCCTACATCTTCCCTTTCAGCAACGGATTTAATGACAGCTCTCCTGTTCAGCGGTATCTTCAGATTCGATCCTGATCATCCGGAACATCCCAATAACGACAGGTTAATTTTTTCAAAAGGCCATGCTTCTCCGCTTTACTATGCTTTATGGGCTGCAGCGGGAAAATTGACAGAAAACGAACTAATGAACATGAGAAAGTTCGGTAGTCCTCTTGAAGGTCATCCTACTTTCACCTTCAAATATACTGAAGCAGCAACTGGTTCCCTTGGCCAGGGGCTTTCAGTCGGACTGGGTATGGCCTTGAATGCTAAATATATCGATAAACTTCCATACAGGACATACGTGCTTCTCGGAGACAGTGAAATGTCCGAGGGTTCCCAATGGGAAGCTATGCAGATTGCAGCACACTATAAACTGAACAATCTTGTAGGGATAATCGATGTAAACCGTTTAGGACAACGCGGAGAGACTATGTACGGACATGATCTGAATGCCTATAAAAAGAGGATTTCCTCTTTCGGATGGAAAACAATCGTAATCAACGGGCACTCTTTCCCGGAAATCCTTGATGCTTATGAAAAAGCCCTCAAGGTCAGGAATAAACCAATAATGATTATTGCGAGAACAATAAAAGGGAAAGGAGTCTCTTTTCTTGAAGATAAAAATGGCTGGCATGGCAAGGCACCAAAAAAAGAAGAAGCAGAGAAAGCCCTTCAGGAATTAGGAAGTATTGATACAGCAATCAGGGGAGAGATTTCGAAACCGAAAGCATTGAGACCTCACCCCTCTTTATCCCCCCTTGCCAAGGGGGGAATTAAGGGGGGTATAATTGAACAAGAAATAAATTATCCGACCGATAAACCCGTTGCCACGCGCAGGGCTTACGGTAATGCACTGGTTCGCATCTTTCCATCATTTCCCGATATGGTTGTGCTGGATGCTGAAGTGAGCAATTCGACGTATTCCGAAATATTCAAGGAAAAATACCCTGAACGTTTTTTCGAGATGTACATCGCTGAACAAAATATGGTTGGTGCAGCTTTAGGATTTTCCCGGCGCGGGAAGATTCCCTTTGTTTCGACCTTTGCAGCATTTTTTACCAGGGCTTTTGACCAGATCAGAATGACCCAGTATTCTGACCCGAATATCAAGTTTTCAGGTTCCCATGCGGGTGTGTCCATAGGCGAGGATGGTCCTTCCCAGATGGGACTCGAAGATATTGCCATGTTCAGAGCTATTTTAAACAGTGTCGTCCTTTACCCTTCAGATGCTGTATCAACAGAAAAACTGGTTGAGGAAGCTGCCAAACATCACGGTATGGTTTATATCCGTACTACAAGAAAAGATACGCCTATTCTTTATGCGAACGATGAAGAGTTTCATATAGGAGGGAGCAAGGTATTGAGAAAAAGCAGTAATGACCGCATAACAGTAATTGCTGCAGGGATAACGCTTCATGAGGCACTCTCTGCCTACGAGGAACTGAAAAATGAAGGCATTTTCATCCGTGTTATTGACCTTTACAGCATCAAGCCGATGGATAAAGCAGCAGTCCATGAAGCCGCATACGCAACCCAGGCCATTGTTACCGTAGAAGACCATTTTGCGGAAGGAGGTCTCGGAGAAGCTGTGAGGAGTATAATCGGCTCTATCACTGTGCCCGTTTATTCTCTGGCTGTAAGAAAGATGCCGATGAGTGGAAAACCAGGCGAACTGCTTGATTATGAAGGAATTTCAAGGAATGCCATCATAAAAACAGTAAAGGAACTGCTATGAGACCGGTAAATCTCAAATCTTTATTGAATATCAGTTCTGCAACGATTTTTTATTGAACGATGGAAGAATATGCTGCTTACCAGACTTACCAGCCACTTCATACAGGTTTTTCTGGGAATCGGGATTCTCTTTTAGCCTAAGCCTTTTCAAGCCTGATTTTGGTGGAACCCTTCGCCTTTTTCAGAACAGTAGCATCCCCTATTACTCTGCCGACAAGATTCACATCGCTTGCGGGTACAGGCTCAGATCCCCTGCTGATCGGAGTAGGACCGAAAAATATTGCGAGAGCATTGCCGGGAGGCCAGTAACCGATGTCCCCGACCTTTACCCTTGTAGTCGCTGTTTCATCCAATGACATCTCAACGGGTATCTCGAAATAAAACTCATCTCCCCATTCTTCCGGAGTTGTCTCTATGGGAAGTGCATTCCCAACCGCTTTCGCGGTTTTCGTGTCGAACAGTTCTGCTTCCATCACGAGATCCTTTATTATTATATTTATTTTTTCTTTTGGCATAGTATTATACTTTTATAAATTCGGTTATTGACTGTTAATATTCACATTATACAATAATACATTGCATCCCTCGCTCTTTTGAGCATGCATTTGCATTACTTCTCTACAGTTAGAGACTGTTACTTAACCTTCTGAAGCTTTTTTGAGGTCCTTGAGAAAAGTCTTTGTCAGCGCCTGCATTCTCCCCATGGGAAGCATAAATCCTGATGCACTGGCCAGCAGCCCTGTGAATGTCTCTTTGCTTGTGACCAGAACACCTTTTTCCTGCTCCTGAAAAAAGAATTCATGTAATGCGAATAAACCTTTCTTCCTTGCAGACCATACGATCCTGTCGAATGGCTTAATCTCCTCAATCTTGATCTCAACCTTAATCGGAAACAAAAAAGGACGGAAACAGCACTTGATATTCTTTCCGTCTGCAAGGCAACTTGCTTCATAATTCACATCACTCATCACGGTATTCCAGTCCATCCAACAGGTAAGATTGGTAAAAGTATTCCATACCTTTTTCAGAGATGCGTTAATGAGTATCGATTCTTTGATTATCATACCAAAGATTTGAATAAACTTTTCATCGTGTGTATTTTAAAGGTTTTTAAAACTTTATTGCTATATGTGTTCTTAACAATGGGACTGCATATCACGCAAAAATAATATAAAAAATATTCCAGTTTAGTTTTACTTGAAAGCAAAGAGTTTTGTAATTAAAATACTGCCTGAATGGAAAAGATCAGGATCGGTATCAGTTCATGTCTTCTCGGTGAGAAGGTCCGTTATGATGGTGGTCACAAATGGGATCGCTATATAACAGATACCCTCGGAAAGTATTTTGACTGGTTACCTGTTTGTCCTGAAGTAGAATATGGACTTCCTGTTCCAAGGGAATCGATGCATTTAGTAGGTTCTCCTGACTCTCCACGTCTTATAACTACCCGCACCGGCGTTGATTATACCGACGGCATACTCAGATGGACACAGAAAAAGCTGAAGATGCTTGAAGAGGAAGATTTCTATGGGTTTATCTTTAAAAGCAGGTCACCGAGTTCAGGAATAGGAGGTGTGACGGTCTACACGCCCTCAGGAATGCCGAGCCGTAAGGGAACGGGAATTTTTGGAGGAGCGTTTCTCAGGCACTTTCTACTGTTTCCTGTAATAGATGACGGCAGGCTGCACGATCCCAATCTTAGGGAGAATTTTATAGAAAAGGTGTTTGTTTATAAGCGATGGAGGGACTTGGTAAAATATAGCGGCTCTATTAAAGACTTAGTAACTTTCCATACCGAACACAAACTCCTCATATTATCTCACAGTCCGAAACACTTGAGTGCTCTTGGCAAACTCGTTGCAAGTACCAAGAAATTGAAACACGAAGCACTCTTTTCACAATATAGCAACCTTCTCATGGAAAGTTTACAGCTTCTCGCAACAGTCAAAAAGAATACAAACGTCCTTCAGCATATCACCGGCTATTTCAAAAAATATCTTTCTCCTGATGAGAAAAAAGAATTGCTTGAGGTTATTGTGAATTATCACAAGGGATATGTGCCATTGATAGTCCCGATTGTCCTGATAAATCATTATGTCAGAAAATATGACGAACCCTATCTGAAGAGGCAAGTATATCTGAATCCACACCCCGTGGAATTAATGCTCAGAAACCATGTATAGGCATAAATATTCAGCCCTGTTTCAAAAATCTTTTACAAAAAGAGGATTCCTTACTGTGATTATAGCAAAACTGGAGAGTTCAGTACTTCGACCAAATATGCAATATTTGACATTTAAAAAAATATTATGTTTATATAGCTCACCGTTCCATATCAAAAGATATTTCATAAGGAGGATATTGTATGCGTAAATACGTTGGTATCTTGGGAATCTTACTCCTGATGATCGTGTTCGTTCAGGGTAAGGCTATGGCAAAGGATGCAGAGATTGTTGCAAAGATCGGAGACAAGAAGATCACAGTCGCTGATTTTGAAAGAATACTTGGTTATGTTGATACTGAAAGGCAGAAACTTATGGAAAAGAATCCGCAGTTGAAAGAAGCGCTTCTCAAACAGATCGTGCAAAGCATGGTAATTGCTGATCTGGCCAAAAAGAAAGGTTTTGATAAGAAAGCTGATGTAAAGGACCAATTAAAGCTTTTCTCAGATGGTTTTCTTGCCAATGAATATCTGAAAAAAGAGGTCGCAAGTAAGATAACGGTTTCTGATGACGATATGAAACTTTACTACGACGGTCATAAAGATGAATTCAAAACTCCTGAAACGGTAAGAGCAAGACATATTCTTGTTAGAGTCGATACATCTGCTTCTGAAAGTGACAAGAAAAAGGCGAAAGAAAAAACAGAAGATATCCTCAAAAAAATAAAATCCGGCGAGGATTTTGTTAAACTCGCCTCTGAGATGTCCGATGATCCCGGTTCAAAATCTAAGGGAGGTGATTTAGGATTTTTCTCAAGGGGAAGAATGATAAAACCTTTTGAGGATGCCGCATTTTCACTGAAGCCGGGGGAAGTAAGTGATGTCATTGAAACACAGTTCGGATATCACATCATTAAGGTTGAAGAGAAGAAAGACGAAGCCATAGAAACTTTCGATGCAGTAAAAGAAAGAATTAACCAGAAACTTCTTCAGGATCAGATAAAGACAAAGGTTACGGATTTCATAGAAAAGGCCATGAAGGATGCAAAGGTTGAAATGCATCCCGAGGCGATTACCGGGGAAAAGAAATAATCAGATTACCGCAGTTTTTTGTTTATATTAAGAAATAGCCCTGAATATCAGGGCTATTTCTTTGCCGCTTCTCGTATTAACGCCTGACCGATGACATTCCTCTGGATCTGATTCGTGCCTTCGTAAATCTGGAGGATCTTTGCATCTCTCATCATCTTCTCAACCGGGTATTCCCGCATATATCCGGATCCCCCCATAACCTGAACAGCATTTGTAGTAACTTTCATTGCCATATCCGTGGCAAATATCTTCGACATTGCTGATACCTTTGAAAATTCCTTTGCGCCGCTGTCAATATATCTTGCAACTGCATACACAAGAGCTCTTGCCGCTTCTATCTCAGTCGCCATGTCGGCAAGCATGTGCTGAACCGCCTGAAAACTGATTATCGGATGTCCGAACTGAATACGCTGGCGAGCAAATTTCACAGCTTCTTCAAACGCTCCCTGTGCTATTCCAACTCCCTGAGCACCAACGCCAGCACGTGCGTTATCGAGGGTTCTCATGGCAACAATAAATCCGAGCCCCTCCTTGCCCAAAAGGTTCTCTTTCGGAATTCTGCAGTTATCGAATATAAGCTCCCTGGTGGAAGAAGCACGGATGCCCATCTTTTTCTCTTTTTTACCAAAGGTAAAACCCGGTGTATCTTTTTCTATTATAAATGCTGATGCACCCCTTGCTCCTTTCGATTTGTCCGTCAAGGCAATGATCGTATAAATCTCGGCTTCTCCTCCATTTGTAATCCACTGCTTAGTGCCGTTAAGCACGTACTCGTTCCCATCCAGCTTTGCGTTTGTCTGTATGCCGGCGGCATCGCTTCCGGCATTAGCCTCTGTCAGGCCGAAAGCAACCAGCTTTTTTCCTGCTGCTATCTCGGGAAGATATTTCTTCTTCTGTTCTTCAGATCCGAAAAAAAGTATCGGATATGTACCAAGGGCGTTTGCTGCATATGTTGTTGCCACACCAAGACATGCCCTTGACAGTTCTTCAACCGCTAAACACAAATCAAGGCAACCTTTCCCAAGTCCACCGTATTCCTCGGGGATAAAGAGACCGAAGAGATCTGATTGGGCCAGCACCTGCATAATCGCCCACGGAAATTCCTCTTTTTCATCAAGTTCCTCTCTTACGGGAACAACTTTTTCCTCTGCTATCTGTCTTACAAGATCCCTTATCATTATCTGATCTTCGTTTAAGAAGTAATCCATAACATGCCCTCCGTCTCCATATTAATTGAATTTCTCAGTGCCCGCTTCTATGATTATTGCATTGGGTTTTAATTCTAACAAAAATGAGCCAGTTTTTTCAGGAACGATAAGAAATAAATCCGAGCGCAGCGAGGAATCTAGTATTTAGATTGCTCAGGACTTCGTCCCTCACAATGACAATGTAAGGTAGTGTTACGGACAGGACTATAGTAACATAAATTGATAGAACACTAATTGCACAAACCGATATTCAGGATTTTAACGATTATTGTTAGAAATAGTCATGTGAAACAAGTTGCAATAAGAGCCTGCAGCACAGGATGGAAGTGTTGAAAAAAATCTACCAAAATAGCACTTTCCTACAATCTTTATTAATTGAGTGCATTTTTTCTCAAGAAAACAGATCGGGCAAATCTGCAGATTTTTCTATGACAGTTTCAGGTTGCCATCCAGTATCTTTAACCCAGTCATAGCCGTAGAGGTAACCGGGTCATTGTATGCCCACATGACCTGTGCTTTTATAGGAGAATCTTTCACACTTAGGTTCATTATATCACCTATGGGCAAAACCGGTTGCCCGAATATTCTTATGCTGAACCCTTTGTCAGAAATATCCACCGTGTTGGCTTCAAGGAACTGTCCATTATATGAAAAAATAAAAGGTATCTCTTTTCTTATACGGTATCCCCCTCTTTGCTCAGTACCGTGTTTGCCACTGAAAACAATTCCGCAGAAAGGACATGGTTTGAAAGCTTCAACAGATGAAGTATATGAATCCTTTCTGCATTTAGGGCACGTCAGACGTAAGATCAATGTGTCCCCCTCATATTAAGACCGCCGGAACTCAAATCGAATCAGCGCTGAGAGACGCTCAGACGATTATAACATGGAAAAACATATTTTTCCTTTTATTTCAAAACACTTAGACAATGAATACTACAAATAAGAGGATTTTTCAATTACCCAAAAGCATGAATTGTTAAAATAAAAGTAGTAATACTCTTTAATACTTTTGTTTTAAAACCTTAAATGTGACCTGGCCAGATCTTGTGAGTATAGAGGGCTAACTGAAGTCTGTCGGACACCCCAACCTTTTTAAAAATCCTGTTACAGTGGGATTTGACTGTCTGTTCACTGATATCGAGTTTCTGGGCAATCTCTTTGTTCCTGTATCCGTTGCATATGAGGGCTACTATCTCTTTCTCTCTTTTGGTAAGATCTACCTTCTTTTCAAGAGGACTTACGTTGCAGAGAACATTTTTTAAAACTTTACGGTCCAGCCACAACTCTCCAGAATAGACAACTTTTACGGCTTTTCTCAATATTTCCGAATCAGCATCAGGTGCAAGAATACCGAATACTCCCCTTAACAGCAGTTCCGGGATATTTTTCTCTGCATCAGAAACACATGTCCTGTCACTTATGAGAAGTATCTTTGTCTGACTCCTACTATCGAAATCTTCTGGAAAAGAACGGAATATCTTGAAGTCGACAAGGATAATATCGGGATCGAGCTTTAATATCTCCTTTATATCTATCCCTTCATCGAATATACATATAACATCTATTTCCTCTTCTTCTTTGAAGAGCCTCTTGATTCCCTCACCAAGGAGATAACTGTGACACCCTATAGCAATCCTTATTATCATACCAAAAATATCTTATATTATAACATGTTACAGAATCCTTATTCATATGAGGCTCTTGCAAAAGTCCTAAAACAGACCAATTTGTCATTTCGAGTGGAACGAGAAATCTTTTATAATCAATGAGGTATAAGATTCCTCACATTCGTTCGGAATGACAATTTGTGACTTTTGCAAGACGCTCATATTTCATTGCATATCTGTATTTTTTATCTTAATAACCCTCTCATTCCTCAAAATATGTCGCCGAGGCAGTTTCAGACTCCCAGACCGTTACCGCGGCGAGATTGACATTGCCGTTGTTTAACTTCTTTTTAAGGGAATCATAAATCCATTTTGCAATATTTTCTGAAGAAGGGTTCTTTTCAGTGAAAGGAAATATTTCGTTTAGAAAACCATGGTCAAGCGGAGCCAAAACCTCTGCTGTAAGCCTTTTAATCTCGTGGAAATCTATTGCGATATCTATTTCATTCAGCCTTTCAGCGAGCACATAAACCTGTACTTTCCAGTTATGCCCGTGTAATCTTTCGCACTCTCCTTTATATCCCCTCAACTGGTGCGCCGAGGAAATATGCGTTTCTATCATTAACTCAAACATTTACTTTTTATGCTTTTTTCTTGAATATCGATATATAGGGGAGATTTCTGAATTTATTATCATAGTCAAGGCCGTAACCGACAACAAACTGATCGGGGATCTCAAAACCCACATAATCGAGCGGTATTTCTACTATCCTTTTTTCTTTCTTGTCGAGAAATGCACATATCTTCAGGCTCTTGGGACATCTCGCGAGGATTCTTTCCCTGATTTGATTGAGTGTAATACCGGTATCAACGATATCTTCAACTAAGAGTACATGTTTATCTGAAACATCCTCCCGTACGTCATGATAAATCTTGACCTCACCGGATGTTTCTGTTTTTATATAACTTGAAGCAATAATAAAATCAATCGTCAGAGGAACTTCAATAGACCTGACCAAATCAGCAAAAAACATGAAAGCTCCCTTAAGTATACCGACTACGAGAAGATCCTTTCCTGAGTAATCTCTGGATATCCTGCTGGCAAGTTCGCTGACTTTTATTTGAATCTGACGAGTTGTAAGCAGTGGTTTGCCGACGATCATATATTCGCTCCTAACGTGTAAAAAATATGAACATAAAAATTATATGACTATTATTTAATATAAATTTATTTAAAATCGCAAGTTTTTATTATATAACCTGAGGACATTATGCTTGCAGTTACCGGTTATTTTTGATGGTATAATAAAAATACTGTTACGATATGTCTATCAAAATCTTTTATATTCCTTTTCATTATAGGGGTTCAACCGAAGATCTCTTCAGAATCGCAACCGAAAATGTAAAGGGTCCTGATTACTCTTCAATCCTTTACATCTCACCCACTCCAAAAAAATTGAGAGACAGCCGGCAGATATTCTATACATTGGCCGGGGATTGTTACATTCCTCCTGAAATGCTCACGTTAAAGCAACTCTCACAAAAGCTGTATTCTATCTATGGATCGGAAAAGATCATACCTCACACGATAGTACCTGTCATACTATCGAAACTATCCGGAAGGGGTATCGGGTTTTCGGCTATCATCTCACAGTTTATCACCGAGATCAAGCAGTATCACCCTGGAAAAGAAGTCAATACCGTCAGCGATGAGTTAATCGGAATTTTTCAAGAACTGGGTATCCCGGAAGAAGTCTCTTTGAGGGCGAAGGAAGCACTTAATCTGTTCAAGTTATATCAGGAACTGCTGAACAGATCTTCTGCAGCGGATGAAAATGACGTAATGACAGTCTGCCCTGAACTTATCAGGATGCATTGTATCAGATGCTCTAAGCTTATCATTGATGGATTCTATGACCTGACCAGATCAGAGGAATCGATTGTAAAGACATTGATAGAAACAGCTGATGATGTTCTTATTTCAATCCCATATGACATTAATTTATCTTTATTATCAAATAGTTTTATAACTTATATAAATAATAACTTTACATATGAACTTATTCAAGTTCCTTGTGAAAATGATTCAAGCGAACCTTTTTATCACCCCTATCCCGGAATCGAAGAAGAGATAGAGGGTATCGCAAGAAATATAAAGAATAACTTTGTTTCCGGTAAGATAACGGATTTAGAAAAAATTGCAGTAACATTTCCTCTTATCGACAAGTATACGCACAGAGTTTCACGCATCTTTAAAAAATACGGCATACCGCATTCTGTTTTAAACTCAAAAACCCTTGGTAAAACAAGACCTTTTCTGGATCTTATTGCATTGCTTGAATCAGTAACGGACAACTATCCAAGGCTTTTTTTCTCTCAATTCCTGGTTTCACCCTGCTTCAGGAACCTCTCGCCTGTATTTAGGAATTATATCCCACGTTTATGTCTTATAACCGGGATTTCCAAAGGAAAGGATGCCTGGCTTAATCTGTCTAGTTTTGAACAAAACAGACGTGATTCAGAAACTACAAAATATGTTTGGATTTCCGATCTGGTAAAGGAACTGAGACGTGTTTTCAAGAAACTCGAACCTCTTGAGAAATTGAAAGATTACGGGAGCTACACCCTATATAGCGAAAGTATTATGAAACTCCTGAATGACTTTGATTTCTCATCAGCAGGCAGTGAAGATGGCGATGTAAAAGAAAAGGTATGTCAGATTTTAAGAGAACTTTCTTTTATCGACAATTTGGCAACAAATTCCACTGACACTCTGCCAGTTACATTACGCCAGTTCATAGACTCCCTTAAACATGTCCTGAACACGACAGAGACAGAAATGGAAAATGCAGGCGTACAGATTATAGGTTTACATGAAATACAGGGGATTGAGCCTGAATATCTGTGCATCGGGGGGCTCAAGGACGGCGATCTGCCAGCAAAACCTGATATTGACCACATCCTGCCTGACAGTGTGAGAACACGGTTTGGCCTCTCCAATCTCGATAGATATCTGCTCCTCCAGAAATTCATCTTTTTCAGGGCAATAGCATCAGCACCAAACCTTCACCTTTCCTATCCTTCCATGGAAGGTGATCGATTTTTTCTTCCTTCTCCCTATCTGCCATGGAACAAAGAAATACCACAAAAATGCTACGGTATATTTTCGAAAGAGGAAGAACTTGTCAGAAAGGGAAAGACGCCTCTGACAGCATATCTTACAGAGACATCGAATCTCAAAGCAACTTTAATCAAAAAAAGCTTTGGAAAAGATGCACATATTAGAGTCACTGATATAGATTCTTACAGAACCTGTCCCAGGAAGTTTTTCATTGAGAAAGTCCTGAGCCTTGAACCCCTTGAAATCAAGAAATATGAGATCGATGCAGCGCTTCTCGGGACTATCATGCATGAAATAATGCAGGCAGTCATATCAAGGCCATTCAGGAATTTAGACGATCTGATCCTCGTTGCAGAAGAGCTAACGGAAACGCTCCTGTCTCACAGATCTATTGAGGAATACTGGAAAAAGGTTATCGGAAGAACATTTCTTTCAATATTACCGGATATATATAAAGTAGAGAAAAAAATCAGGGACGAAGGATATTCCTTTAAAAAAGCTGAAGTACAGGTTGCGGGTGAGATCATTAAGGGGATAAAGCTTAAGGGAAAGATAGACCGCATAGACGGGAAAAAAATACATGGTATGCAGCTAACAGGTAGCAAAGAAGAAAAAATCTCCACCCTGAACGAGGATGTTATCGAAATTATCGATTATAAAACGGGTGCAACACAATTCAGCGGACCTCAGGTTTTGGCAAAAGGTGCTACACTTCAATTATTCCTGTATGCATCCCTCATGAAGGCCCTGGGAGCACATGTTGAACGCGTAGGCATCTATTCACTGAAAGACATGTCGGTATCCTGGATACCCGGAAGAAATGACAGAAGAGATGGTCGTACAATAGCGGACTACCTTGAAGCAAGCCTTCGTTTCCTTGAAGAGATTGTTTCTCAAATGAGAAGCGGTAGCTTTCCTGCTGATCCATTAAATGAACAGACGTGCAGGAACTGTCCTGAAAGGCCATATTGTCCATATATACAGAAAACGACATTAATCTTGCAAACTGAAAAGCTATCAAGCTGAAAAGATTATGGAAAAGTATCTTGATATAACAAAAAGCGTCATTATCTCATCCCCAGCCGGTTCAGGGAAAACAGAGAAACTTGCAAGGAGATATGTGAGCCTGCTCCTCGGTGGCTCCGAAATTGAAAAGATACTGGCCATAACCTTTACCGAAAAAGCTGCAGCAGAAATGAAAGAAAGAATTCTCAGGATACTCGAAAGAGAAAACCCTGACATGTTCATAAAAGTACGTGAAAAGATGCCACTCATGCGCATATCTACGATCCATGCGTTTTGCCTTAAATTGCTGAAACGTTTTTCAATAGAACTCGGACTTGATCCGTCCCTTGAAGTAACCGATGAATTCAATGCATCCATCTTGTGGTCTGAATCAATTTATGAGAGTCTCATGGAAGAAAAGGATAATCCTGACCTCTTCTTTGAGATGATGGTAAACAGAGGAGTCAAGGGCTGGAACAGCCTCTTCAGGACCCTCAACGAACTGCACAGCAAAAGACCCCACCCGGAGATTATGCTGAGAGAGAATCATCATGTCAGCGGAGAGGAGAAAAAATTGCTCGATCTCTATGCAAGATGTCTCAAGCGTTACAACGAGAAAAAGATCGTAAGACATCTCATTGATTTTAATGACATTGAGTTATTGACCTACGAGGCCCTCATAAAAAACCCGCAATGGCAGAACATCCTTTATTCATTTGACGAACATACTGACCATATACTTGTAGATGAATTCCAGGATACGAGCTCCCTGCAATGGAAGATTATTGACAAATTGACTGAAGAATGGCGTTCAGGTATCGGTGCGAAAAGAGATGCAGGCAAGTTACCCACTATTTTTCTTGTAGGCGATGAAAAACAGTCTATCTATCTTTTCCGCGGAGCGAATGTCAGCGTATTTCATGATGCAAAGGAGAGATTTTCTGAATGGCTCGGCAAGCTGTACCACTTCGAAGAAATACGGGAAAACTACAGAAGCCTTCCCGAGATAATTAACTTTACAAACGCCCTTTTCACAAGAATAATGCCACCTTCACTATATGAAACCTGGCGCACTCAATATACACCTTTTGATGCAACGAGAGAAGGCAATGGCCGTGTTGAGCTCATGATCATCGAAGGCAGCGAAGGTACCAAAATAAATCGTGAAAAAGAAGCATCGGTCCTTTCTGGGAGGATTCGATCTTTAAATAACAACTATGAGATATGGGATGGAGATATAAAGAGAACATGCACGTATGGCGATATGGCCATACTCCTTAGAAAAAGAACTCATCTCTCTATCTTTGAGGATGCATTGAGAAAACATGGAATACCGTTCGTGGTTGTAAAAGGCATCGGATTTTACGATGAACCTGAAGTCGCACTATGGAGGGAATTTATCTCCCTTATTACCGATCCACATGATGACTACAGCCTTTTCTGTCTCCTGAGGTCCCCTCTCTTCGGTATTGATTACAAGACTCTTTTCATGCTCATTGGCAAGGGGGATATGCCCTTGCTTGAGAAGATCCGTTCCTCAAAAAAGAAAAAACTGACAGATGCGTTTACTCTTCTCTCCGGGTGGATTGAAAGGTCCAGCCGCACACCCATTGCGGTATTGATTGAAGAAGCCCTTTCAGAAACAGGAGCTTGGTTGTATTTCTGGGAAAAGCAGAGGCATGTAAATATCAAGAAATTTATCGGGATTATCGAACAATATGAGGCTCAGGGATTCTCCAGTCTTGAGATCAGGGAAAAACTCATCACAGCAAGGGCTGGGGAAGAGGCAAAGGCAAACATCAATACAGAAGGCATGAATGCCGTAAAAGTCATGACAATACATGCTGCAAAAGGCCTTCAATTCCCCATCGTATTCCTCCCATCCCTTGATGAGGACAACGCCCCGAGAAGCAGTTCAATTGTAATTGAGGAGGATGGGCAGAAGATCTCTTTCGCATATGAAGAGGATTCTCTTAAACGGAAAAAGGTCTTACACTTCCAGAAGCGCAGGGAAAAAGAACTCGAGGAGGAAAAAAGACTCTTCTATGTCGCGGTTACAAGGGCAAGAGATTTTCTCTGCATGCTTGGCGCTCCCAAAAAAAACAAACAGCATACCGGAAGGCTTGCATACATGACCGGGAATCTTGAACATCTTTCATCTCTCGTGGTGCTTCATGAACCGGATATCGATCGGCTGTATTCATCTTCTCGCCCGGTGACCGATACCACATGCTCTTCTCCTGACTTTTTCTTTTCCGGACCGATATATTCAGAACCTCTTTCATATGAACCTGCGCTAAGATGGCGTGATGTGACAGAAGACCTTGATATACGCGTTAAGCATGGCGAAGACTGGGTTTTACTCGGCCGGGTCTTCCACAGTCTTTTCGAAGAACTTTCGAGAGGAACCCTTAAACCAGATGAAATTGAAAAAAAGGCATTTGTCCTCTTCAGAAATGGTATGTTCACCAGCAAAGAGATGAAACGGTTAATAGATACCGTAAAAGAAGATTTTAAAAAACTCGATTTGTCAGGTTATCTGAGAGATGTTATCCTTCCGCAGGTTAATTCTTATACAGAACTTCCTTTCATCTTGCGAAAGGGAAATACTGTCTTCAGAGGGAGGATTGACAGGATTATCATCAAAGACGAAACAGCTGTAATCTATGACTATAAAACCTTCCCTGTACGAGAAAGAGAACTACCTGAACTAATTGAAAAATACCGCTTCCAGATGGAAATTTACAGGGCTGCTTCAGAACAAATATTCTCTTTAAAGTCAAAGGGCAACCTCCTTTTTACCCATGCGCCCCTGCTGATAGAGGTGTAGGGTTTTATGCTTTTGCTCGTTCATGACTGTAGTCAAAGAGAGATCTGATCTGGTTACTCGAGCTTCAGGACATCGCCCTTCTTTATAGATCTGCAGCCGGACTTTGGATATCCGATTGAAAATTTATCCTGTACGTTCTTAACCTCGACTACACCTATCATCTTTTCCTCATGACCGAGAACAAGTTGCGTATCGGGGTCTACTATTGTTTCGCCTATAGAATAAGCTTTGAAAGTCATTCCCTGCTTTATATTAATATTCGTTCCTGCGTTTATATAAATACTATCGCCGGTGACTTTTATTACCTTTGCAGAGAATGGAACGCTCTCCATCTTGGATATGATAAAATTCATACAATCGCTTATCGCCTGCCTTGTTGCCTGGCCAAGGGGAGTCTTCTTAAAGCCTTCTGCACCAAAATCCACTTCTCCTTTGCTGACACCGACATCAAGACCTGTTGATGATGCGTTGCCTTCTGCATTATAAGAATACAATACCTGCCCGGTTGTTGTATCAATAAGCCTTATATCGACTGCAACATGAGCATTAGATCCTTTCACTCCGAGCCGGAAACCTGCAATGCCAATACCACTTCCACCTCCGGACTCTTTCATATCGAATTCTGATACCACACCCCTTACAATTATCTGTGCCCCCAAAAGTTCTCCAACCTTTGCTGCTGATTCCTGCTTCACTAACCCTGTCTGTCCCAGTTCCTGCTCTTCTACTACATCTTTTAGAGCCTGTCTTTCAACCACAATGAATCTCCCGGTTTTCATAAGTTCAGTGGTAAGCATCTCTGCAAATCCTTCTCCAAGCCTCCAGTTCCCATATACACCTTTAACCTTATTTTCAAACTTTGTAACCGCAATCCTCTTTTTGGGGCCATAATATGGCTGTGTGCCGGTATCCGCTGATTCTGCAAAAACTGTGCTTGCACCGAGAGCCACCAGGAATGTCACTAAAAGACTGATGTATTTTTTGAGCATTTCATTTACCTCCCAAAATTGTTTTATAATTACCTAAAAGTATTATACGTTAACATTTATCTGAACCGAACACATCCTGAATTTTGTTTGAAAAAATATCCTGGTGGACACATCCGCTCCTGCTCCCACCATAAGCGAAACTTCGGGGATTGAAACCTGAGCTTGAAATAATAAGAATCTGATGGATAGCAGTATTCATAACGTCCTGTATCGGGATTATAACAGAGTGTATATTGCTCCTGACAATAGGGATAATAGCAATAAGGGTATTTATCCTCTTTTTCCGTTTTCTCTTCAGGAGTTTTCAAGTATAACTCTGGTTGTGGTTCCCCCCTGCTTTCTCCGCTTTGCTGCTTTTCCCTGAACCAGGGCGCCTGTTTTTGAAATTCATCACCAAGTTTCTCGTTATCATCAGATGCTGCAAAAACAAGAATACCCGTATATACAAAAAGACTTATCAATACTAATATGATAATTTTTATTTTAAGAACCCTCATACTTCTCCTTATTCTTTACCTATTCTCCTGCTCAAGGAACATCCTCCTGAACCCAATACCCAACCCTATTTCCATCTCCACTTCATAACTTCCATCAGAGAGAAGCCTTTCCTCGGAAACCCATGCGCCTTTGACAAATCCCTCAACCTTTGATCTTATTACATCACTCTTCAGTATAAATTCACCGACTGTAGAATTGGCTATATCAGAGCATCCTTTGCTTGTCAATGATGCAACAGGTAATGTCAACTCAATTTAGAAATGTTTATACGAATCATACCGTATTAGGTTTTTTAGAGGAGATATTCGGCGAGGTTTATTTTATATTTGTTGGGGTCAAGGGTTTTTACTATAGAACGGTAATATTTTCCGGCGTCATCTTTTTCAGTAAGGTTTATAACTGGACCGCTGACTTTCTCCCCTTTTTGGTCTATGATAATCAATACCCTTGGCCTGTCAGCAAAAACGACATTACTTTCGTAGACAAGGCCGAGTTCCTTTGTATCAAGCATTACAAGTGTACCAATGGGAAACACGCCGACCATATTGATAAAAAACTTGAAAAGGAGCGGATCAAGCTGTGAGCCGGCCCTTTCCATCATAATACTCAGTGCCTTATCAGGGGACAGGGGAATTCTTGAATAGACTCTCGATGAAGTCATCGCATCATACTGGTCTGCGAAACTTACGATTTTTGAGAAAAAATCAAGTTCAGAGTATCTCCTGACCTTTGGATATCCGCTGATGTCATAATTCATATGATGTTCAAAAGCAACAATCGAAGACCTTATAGCAGCATCATCCATACCTCTTACCTTTAATATTGCTTTTACCCCCCAAATAGGGTGTTTTTTTATCAGCGTCCATTCATCCTCTGTAAAATTAGTTATCTTGTTCAGAACTTCATTGGGGATATCGATCTTGCCGATGTCATGGAAAAGAGCAACGAGTCCGAGTTCTGTAAGCGCCTTTTTACTCAACCCTAACCTTTGTCCGAGTGCAATCGAGAGTATGCTTACATTTACTGAATGATGATATGTGTATTCATCATACTCCTTGATTGCGGTCATTCCCAAGAGAAGATTCTCTTCTTCGAGCAGATGGTCAACCATTGATTCCACTATCCTTTTTGCCTTTTTGATATTGACTTTTTCACCTGTCTGAATCTTGGTCATTACTCCCCTTGTATATGAGACCGCATTAAAATACACTTTCTTTATTACTTTCCTGACATCAACCTGTTTGCCTTCTATTATCTTCTGCAGTTTAGATATCTCAATATTCTCGGATTCTTCCACGGTATCTTTCATCGTGTCATAGGGTGTGTCAGAAAAACCTGCTGCTATAAACGCCTTCAGGAATATCTGGATATCTTCAGCCTTCAAATTATTCATGAAGACAACCCTGCCGATTTCTCTTCTCTTAAACTCCCTTATAAGAAAATCGAAATTCAGGAGGTATTCCATGGGATAACGTATTCTTATATCGTCTATATAAAAGAACTCCCCTACGAGTTCCAGCGTTATGTTCTGTTCCGATTCTGTAAGCTGGTTTATCAGGGACAAAAATCTTTCGACTGCTGTTAGCACTGCAATATTTCTCGGGTCATGGATCTGAGCAGTCCGCAGGATAACAGACAACTGATTGATAACATCCTGTGCATGCTTATGGATTTCTTTTTCTTCCTTAGTTCCCATATTCAAGTTTCTTGATTGCTAAGTTTGAATAATCACTCAAGAGTTTATTGCTGGAGTCCTTATATTTATAGAGCAATGGTAGAGCATCCTTATTCCCCAGAAGTCCGAGACTGAATAGCGCACAAGCTTTACTTTCATACAGCTTAGCTCTGCCGAAGAAGGATCTTGTCTTTAATATTTTAACCAGAAAATCCAATACCTCTTTATCCTTCCACCTGGAAAGTGCCTCAAAAAACTCCCTCTTCTCCTCAAAATCTTTTTCCTTGAAATTCTTTTCAGCGATTTTATCAAGTGTTATCCTTTTTGCCGCTTCCGAACCGATAGCGGCAAAAGACTTTACAGCTGAAATTCTGACCTGCATATCAGGATCGTCAAGACATTCCCTGAGGGTTTGTATTCCCTCCCTACCGCCGAGTTCCCCGAGGGCCTTGATCACCTCTTTCCTGACCCTTATATCTGCGTGCCTCACGGTCTTCAAAAGATATTCAATAGCCCTCCTGTCCCCGATTTTTCTGAGGATATAAATAATATTCCTGACAACGTACCATTTCTGGTCATTAAGACCCTTTGATAGTGCCTGGATATCCTTTTTGCCGATGGTGATAAGTGCTTCTATAACACTCTTTCTTGCACGGATGGTCTTCAGCTCTCCGAGATACTTTACAAAAGGTTCAATCGCATTTTTTTCAAGGTAGTTCATGAATTCAGCAAAAACAGTTCCGTCTATCTCGATTCCGCTATCAAGAATCTCAGCCAGAAGTCCTACTATCTCTTCATCTCCCAGATATGAGGGGAGCATCTTCATATATTTCTTGTCATTCTCTGACATCAAAGGATCATCTATTATTTCATTCGCTCTCTTCATCACATCCAATACTGTATAAATATCGCCATGCTTCATGGAATAATGAATGGCTTCTTTAAGGAAAGTAAAAGCTTGTTCAAGATCACTTTTATCTTCAGACTGATAAATAATCTCAAAGAGGATGGAAACCAGTTTTCCTATCTTATCCGAAGCATCCTTTTCCAGTTCTTTCACGAGCATCTGCAGGTCTTTATCTGTCAGTGGTATAATCGATATGCCCTTCATCTCTTCTTCGACAAATCCGTCCGCATAGGCCTTCATCAGATTATTGACGTCAGTGACTTTTTCTCTTGCTCTCTCTTCGATCTTCATTGAATAATCTTCTTCATCCGCATCAACAAGATATGCCTCATCAACGACATACTTGATGTTCTGAAAGTCTTTTTCCCATAGAAGTGTGACGATATCGTCATCTATCGCCTCTCTATCAAAATCAAGAGCAATAATTTTCAAAAATTCCTCAAGTTCTTCCTGCTGAAGACCATTTTTAAATGTTATTTCCCTTAACCCGTCTTTAAAGAAAAACATTGCGAGGTTATCCTCTTTTTCAGGGTTGTCATAGATCTGGTCAGAGTCGTAATAGATACTGTTCTGCTTTATACTCAAGGTAATACTATCATGGTAATCAAAGAAGCTCTTGAACCTCTCATATGAATCCTCCAGTATCTTTATATATATAGGATTATTCTGGGGATACATCCTGATAGTCTTTTTTGACTTAATAAGATTCTGGAGGATATCTTTTACTTCTTTTAGTTCTTCAGTCGATTCCATGTTTAAAAACTAACATAGTAATTTGTAAGCAGTCAAACTTTAAATAAGGATTATTCTTCTTTCCCTGGCAAAATTCTTAAGAATCATCGAGGCAGAATACAGTCTCTGGAGCCTCGTGTTTCTCCACCTGATTGCCTGGGAGTCTCCATGCGGAAACTTTTCTCCCCTGATCTCTATCTGGGCTTTCATTATCTCATGATAAAGTCCTTTGAGGGATTCGCCGTCGAGCGGTTTCAGGAACAACGGATTTACAACTACATACCCTTCAGATATATCATATGCAATTGCCTTTAAACTTTTCCCCCTGATAGTCGGCACTTATAGAGCCTCTTTTCTGACAAAGATTCTTGATGCAAGTATTCCCACCTCATAAAGAATTATCATCGGCACAGCCATAAGTGTCTGATTGAAAGCATCAGGTGTTGGTGTAAGGATAGCTGCTACCATAAAGGCGATTAAAATAGCATATTTCCTGTTTTTAGCCAGTGTCTTTGTAGTGACGAAACCCATACGTGTGGCAAAAATTATAATTACAGGGAGCTCAAATACGAGACCAAAGGCAAGGATAAATTTAAGACAGAAATCAACATATTGCCCGACAGAAAGCATGGGCATCATAAAATCACCGATTTTATAGGTAAGGAGAAAACTCATTGCGAATGGCAGAACAATAAAAAAACAGAAGGCAGCCCCGACAAGAAAAAGCACGGTTGCTATCAATACAAACGGAGCTACATATTTTTTTTCTTTTTGATGAAGCCCGGGGGAGATAAAACTCCACAACTGCTGGAAGAGCAAGGGAAGGGCAATTATCAAAGCAGCAACCATGGCAATCTTCATATTCATCCA
>Ga0256868_10000564_pt1 | contig 21391 bp, 13 predicted proteins | sample RVTome_13_FD_187341 | JGI IMG/M metagenome (GOLD analysis project Ga0256868, IMG submission 187341) | Soil microbial communities from uranium-contaminated site in the Upper Colorado River Basin, Wyoming, United States - RVT92D227 HiSeq ...
ACCGTGCTCATTGAAAATGTTGGTCACGGCCGGGATGAGGAAGAGCTCGATGTCCTTGCCCAGCGCCGGGAACTTGAAGCCGTACACGACCGACATGTCGGTCCTGGTGATGTTGTCGGTGTGGAACGCGTCGCGAGGGGTGAAGTAGTAGGTCACCGAGGCGGGGCGGTTTCTGTAGCCTGGGTTGGCCACGGGGGCGAGGTAGCTGCGGACAAGACCCACCGCGCCGTACGGCGTCCCCGAGAAGTAGCTCTGCATCAGGCTCACGCTCAGGTTGTTGTGCTTGCTGGCGATGGCGTCCCACACCAGCCAGACGCGGCCGCGGTGCCGCTGGTCGCTGAGGAGGTCGCCGCTCGGGTTGCTCCACGCCACGTCCTGGTACTCGGGGTAGTAGTTCGGCACGTTGGTGGCGGTGACGGGGCCGGAGCCTGAGGTCTCGCCGTTGAAGTTCCCCTGTGTTTGGGACAAGGTGTAGTTGCCTCCGACGGTCCAGCGATCGCCCAAGCGGAGGTTGCCCGTCAGGGAGATGCCGTCGTACTTCCTCTCGAGGAAGTCGCTGTTCTCGATGTAGCCGACGTCCTGCAAGCCCCAGCTCTGACCCATTGCGATCACTTCCACCTGCCCGGTGCCCATGTCGACGTGGGTCGTGTAGGCGTTCTTGAAGTTGCGGTGCACGTAGTCGAGGCGGACGATGCCGGTGTTGCCGAGCCGCTTGGTGACGCCGGCGGCGATCTCCTCGGCGTACGGCGAATCCAGGGAGCCCTTGATAAAGCGGTTGAAGCCCGGGATGCGGAAGCCGTAGTCGGGGAAGGAGGTGAAACCGCCGATGCTGTCGAACCACTCGAACACCCCGCGCAGCACGTCCTGCGGGCTCGTGCAGTTGGTACCCGTATCGGGGTCGCACTCGGTGTTGAAGTCGGGTCCGTAGTACCCCCAGTAGAACTCGGCAGGCTGCTGTGGGCTCTGGTCGGCGACGTTGCCGGTGTTGGCGACGGTCATCACGTACCTGGCGACGCTGGCGTTGAAGATCCAGTTGCCGTCACCCTTGGGGTCAAACGTGAGGCCGAGGCGCGGGCTGATGTTGCTGTCCTTGGCCACCTTGATGCCGACCGAGGTCGTGCCGTCGTTCTTGTCGTAGCGGAGGCCGAGGTTGAAGCTCCAGTTGTTGTTCAGCCGCCACTTGTCGTTGATGAAGATGCCGGTCTGCTTGAAGGTGGCGCCGGATCCGATGAGCAGGATCGGGTACCAGTCGATGTCGGCGCTGCCGTCGCCGTAGACCAGCGGGTACCAGTTCTGGCCCCCGAAGATGAACTCCGAGGCCGAGAACCAGACGTCGCTGGGCGACTGGTGGTTGACCGAGAAGTGGAAGTCCTCGAACTGGTCGTAGCCGACAACGATGTCGTGGGAGCCCATCCCCGCGGTCGAGAGGAACCACGAGGCCTTGGCGAGGTAGTCCTTGTTGTTGCGGTCCTCGGGCTCGCACCCGCCGCAGAAGACGGCGGCGTTTCCCGTGTACCCCTGAGCGTTGGAGTAGATCACGGTGCCCTTGATGAGGTCTCCCTTGAACGCGCCGCCCGAGTTCTGGAACTGGAGGTTACGCTCCGAGTACTGCCCCTCGACGAAGAAGTTGTCGGCGAGCACGCCGGTGTAGTTGATCGCCTTGAGGTCCTCGGGGATCTGGCGGTTGTAGATGCTGTCCCCGGCGTCCACGATGGGGAGCTGGGCGCCGAAGTTGTAGTTGACCCACTCGCGCTTGCGGTCGATGTAGGTGCCCACGAACCGGTGGTCGGCGCTCACCGCGAGGGTGAGCTTGCCCTCGTAGCGCTTCTCGGACAGGCCGGTGGGGAACACGACGTTGGTGATCCTCGTCTGCCCCGTGCCCGTGGTCTCGCGGTCGCGCCCGGCGAGGAAGTACCAGATCTTGTCCTTCCACAGGTAGCCGCCGAGGGTGGCCTCGAACGTCTTGTTGATCTTGTCCGCCCGCGAATACCGCACGGTCTTCGGGGTCTCCGCGGTCCACTTGTCGTTGTCGAAGCTGGTGCGGAACGAGCCATGTACCTCGTTGCCGCCCGACTTGGTCAGCGTGTTAACGACGCCGCCCGCAAAGCGGCCGTACTCGGCCGAGATCCCCGACGTGGAGGTGGTGGTCTCCTGGATCGCGTCCTCGATGAAGAGGTTGGTGGCCTGGCCGCGGAGGTTCTCGTTGACCACCACGCCGTTGACCAGGAAGAGGCTCTCATACGACTGTGCGCCGGAGATGGTGATGGCGTTGGCTGGCCCGGTGGTGGACACCCCTGCCGTCAGCGTTACAGCACCCTGGAGGTCACGTGTGATCGGCAGTTTGCTCTGGAGCGAGGCCTCCAGGGTCGTCGACGCGGTTCCCGTCGACGAGATCGTCTCGTACGAGCCGGTGACCGTGACCTCCTCGGCAACCTTGGCCGCGGGCATGGTGGCATCGAGCTTGGAGCTCTGCGCGGCCGAGATCTTGATCGAGGTGTCCAGGGTCTGGAACCCCTGCAGCTCGAAGCGGACCCTGTACTCGCCCGGTGGCAGGAAGCTCAGAATGTAGTCGCCGTTGGTCGTGGTCACGGCGGTTCGGGTGCCCTGGAGGTAGGGCGACGAAACCGTCACCGTAACCCCCGGGAGGGGCGTCGTGCCGTCCGTGACGTGACCGGAGAGAGTTCCAGTGGGGTATGTCTGGGCGAACAGCGGGAGCGCCACAAACCCCACGAGCAGCGCAATTAACGCGAAACGCTTCATCCTTTCCTCCTTCTTCTTTCCTCATGTTTCTGTGAGAAAGTGCGGCCTGAAAATGCACGTTCGTGTCAACCCTCTGGCGGTGCCCGACTTGGACCCTCCTTTCCTGGAAGTTGGTGAGACGCCGTCGTCCGTGCGGGCCACACGGTCGAGGGTAGACAGATATTCACACCGGTTTACACTGCAATCGCTGTGCCGGTGTCTGGCCCGGCCCCGAGCGGGCAGCGGCCACCCTTTGTCCGGTTCGTTGGATGAAGCATTCGGAATGGCGAACGCTCAGGATATTGAGACTACAGAACGATATAGTCCGGGCAGTGTCGCTCCGCCTGCCGGTGCGCTCGATCCTTCATGCGACCACGGGGGATCCCGACTGATGCGGCGGCGCCACTCACCATCCGCCCCCGCACGGCACCGCGACAGCCCCCGGGAAATCCGCCGCGAGCAACTGCGCCGCGCGCAGCGCCTTTGGCTTCCCCTCGATTCCGGTGGCACGCACGCGGGTGAGGCCGCCGCCGGCGGGGGCGAACCGTACCGAGAACCCCTTGCCCTCGAGGGTGGCTCGTGCGCGGATTGCGTTCTCCTCGCGGGCGAACGCGCCGACCTGGACCTCCCAGCACGGCTCGTCGGGCATCCCGTCACCGAGCTGACGAACCTCGACTCGGACCGGGATGACGCCCGGCCCGATTGCGCCCAGCGCTTCGGCGGCGGCCCGGGAGAGGTCCAGGATCCGCCCGGCGACGAACGGGCCCCGGTCGTTGATCGTGACGTCGGCCTCCTGCCCGTTGTCCAGGTTGCGCACGTGGACCCGGGTGCCGAACGGCAGGGTGCGGTGCGCCGCACTCATCCCCCACATGTCGTAGCGGGTGCCGGAGGCAGTCGCTCGTCCGTGGTAGGGCTCGCCGTACCACGACGCCAGCCCCTCCTCGCTGACGCCCCCCGCGGGTGGCGAAGGCGCCACCGGTCCCCGCTGTGGCGCCGAGGTGCTCGCACACCCCGCCACGAGCAGCACCAGACCCGCGATCAGCGTTGACGCAGCGCGCCCTGCGAGCGGGCGGTTTTTCGGACCCCTCAATTCCGACCCCTGCTCCGCGTGTCTCACACTTGCGGCTCCTCGTCGTCGGCGGCCGGTGGGTGCGCGGCGAGCCATGGGTTGACGGTGTCGGCCAGGAACTCGTCCACCTGCTCGGGCGCCCGGCCCACGTAGCGCCGGGGGTCCAGCAGGTCAGCGAGCCGTTCCCGGTCGAGGCCGAACGTCTTCTCGTCGGCCACCATTTCCAGCAGGGGGTTACGCTCGCCACCGTCCTTGACGCGGCGCGCCGCCTCGCGGGCGAGCACGCGTAGCTTCTCGTGCAGCTTCTGGCGGTCGCCCCCCCGCGCCGCCGCGGCGAGCAGGATCTCCTCGCTGGCCATGAACGGCAGCTCCTCCTCGAGGTTGCGCCGAACCATCGCGGGGTGGACCTCGAGGCCCGAGGCGACCGAACCCCAGATCAGCAGCAGCGCGTCGGCGGTCAGGAACGCCTCGGGAAGCACCATGCGACGGTTGGCCGAGTCGTCCAGGGTGCGCTCCAGCCACTGGGACGCGGCGGTCCATGCGGCGTTGGGCTCGAGCGAGATCAGGTACCGCGCCAGGGCGGTCAGGCGCTCGCACCGCATCGGGTTGCGCTTGTACGGCATCGCGGAGGAGCCCACCTGCCCCTCGCCCGCCGGCTCGTCGAGCTCCTTGAGGCGGGCGAGCAGCCTCACGTCGGTCGCAAACTTATGGGCCGACTGGGCGATGCCGGACAGGCAGGCGAGCAGGTAGAACTCGGGCTTGCGCGGGGAGGTCTGGCCGGTCACCGGGTAGGTGCCGGCGAAGCCGAAGGCGCTGGCGATGAGGCGGTCGAGCTCCCGGACCTTCTCGCTGTTCCCGAGCAGCTGCAGGAACGAGGCCTGGGTGCCGGTGGTGCCCTTTGCGCCCCGGAGCAGGAGGCGGGAGCGCTCGAACTCCAGCCGCTCGAGGTCGCCGAGCAGGTCTGAGAGCCACAGGCAGGCGCGCTTGCCGACCGTGGTCGGCTGCGCCGGCTGGAAGTGGGTGTGGCCCAGACACGGCAGGTCGCGGTGGGTGCGCGCGAACGCGGCGAGTGCCGCCACGACTCGCGCGCCGCGCTCCGTGAGGAGGTCCACCGCCTGGCGCAGCACGATGAGGTCGGCGTTGTCGGTGACGAAGCAGGAGGTCGCCCCCAGGTGCAGGAACGGACCGGCAGCCGGGGCCACCTCGGCGAGGGTGCGGATGTGCGCCATCACGTCGTGGCGGGTCTCGCGCTCGATCTCCGCCACGCGGGCCAGCTCTCCCTCGGTTGGCTCGAGGTGGGTCTCGAGCTGGGCGATCGCCTCGGCCGGGATCTCCACGCCGAGGTCGCGCTCGGCGCGCATCAGCACCAGCCACAGCCGGCGCCAGAGGCCGAGCCTCGCGGCGGGCGAGAACAGGCGCCGCATCGCCCGCGAGGCGTAGCGGCCCGTCAGCGGGTGGACGAACTCATCCATGGCCATCGCACCATTATGCATCGTTGAGACAGGGTAAAGGGGAGAGGGAAGACGGAACCCCGACCCGTGATCTGTTCAGGTGGCGGAGCTCGTGCCTTGCCGACTCCTACTCGTGTCTTTCTTGCCTTGACTTCTCCGTTCCGTTCGGGACAAGCTGACCTCTCGCGCGCGGGCGCTTTCCGCGACGGGCACATTCTTCGGCGCTGAGGGCAAGGAGGGCTGAATGTTCCGCAACCCGTGGCAGAGGCACAAGGACCTGATCTCCATCCACGACCTCACCTCCGAGGAGGTGGAGACCCTGTTCCAACTGGCGGCCAACGTCAAGGCCCGTCCGGACCGCTACCGGAACGCACTGTCGGGTCACACGCTGGCAATGATTTTCGAGAAGTCCTCGACACGCACGCGGGTCTCCTTCGAGGTCGGGATGTACCAGTTGGGGGGCCTGGCGACGTTCCTCTCCAGCCGTGACATCCAGATCGGCCGCGGCGAGACGATCGACGACACCGCCAAGGTGCTCTCGCGCTACGTCAACGCCATCATGGCGCGCACCTTCGCCCACGAAACGGTGACCGAGCTTGCCAGACATGCCACCGTGCCGGTCATCAACGGGCTCACCGATCTTCTCCATCCGTGTCAGGCCCTGACCGACTACTTCACGGCGCGCGAGAGGTTCGGCAACACCCGAGGCCTGACCCTCGCCTACGTCGGCGACGGCAACAACATGTGCCATTCGCTGATGCTCGGCGGGCCGAAGGTCGGCATGAAGGTAAGGGTGGCGACGCCGCAGGGGTACCGGCCCAGGGCGGAGATCGTCGACCTGGCCACCCAGGACGCAGCCGCGGCCGGGACAACGGTCGAGATCCTCGCCAAGCCCGAGGACGCCATTCGCGGCGCCCACGTGGTGTACACGGACGTCTTCGCCTCCATGGGGCAGGAGGCCGAGGCCGAGGTACGCCGGAAGGCGTTTGCGGGCTTTCAGGTCACACCGGAACTGATGGAGACCGCCGACAAAGAGGCGATCTTCATGCATTGCCTGCCGTGCCACCGTGGCGAGGAGGTCACGGCGGCGGTGGCCGACGGATCGTGGTCGGTGATCTTCGACGAGGCGGAGAACCGCCTCCACGTCCAGAAGGCCATCATGCTCATGCTCATGAACCGGTGAGGCGGGGCCTCCGGCCCCCGCACCCCTGTTCTTCTTTCTTTCACTGCGTGAGGCTATTGTTTTGCCCGGCGGGTGCGCGGCCTCTCGGCGCTTGCTCGCCCCCGCTCGCTTCGTGGCGAGGCTCCTCCGGCCCCAACCCAGCAGTGCGTCCCGTGCCGGGGCCCCTCGGTGTCCGCACACCACTGCGTCACCGACACCCCACCCCGGGTCCGCACGCTGGGGACCCCGTGGCCTCCGGAGACATGGCCGCTCGCACCCGCCGAGCGGATCTTCTCCGCCCACCCAAAAGACACTGCTTGCTCGTCCCAAGCACGACCACGGCGAACGGGGGGTGGCGGGGAGATCCGCCCCGCGGGCCACAGGAGCGATTGCGCCGGAGCGTGCGGGACCCGAGCGGGCGTCTCGCGGTGGGGTGTCGCTGGCGTGGCTTCATACGAACAGCGAGGGGCCCCGCCGCGGGACGTCCCTGCTCGGTCGCACGCGCAGGCGGGTCGGAGGGCTGGGCTCGAGGCCCAGCCCGAGCGACCGCTCATGGCCCGTGGGGCAAGAGTAAAGCCTCACGCAGTGAAAAAGAAACGTCGTTGACCCGCCCGGTAAAGAGACCCCACGGGAGTGGAAATGTGTCAAGGTGGCGTGCCGGGGCGGATCTGGCGCGCGACTCAGTCCATGGTGTAGATTGGCAGGCCAATTGCTTTGGGTCCGCCCCAGCGGGGACGTCCCGCGCAGGCCGGGCCCGGGCGAGCCGGGCTCCTGGCTTGCCCCTGCGCACTCGGAGGTGACGCGTGATCGAGGTCGAGGGTCTGACGAAACGGTTCGTGGACAAGGACGTGGTGGACGACGTGTCGTTCTTCGTCCCCGAGGGAGAAGTGCTCGGTTTCCTGGGCCCCAACGGGGCCGGCAAGACGACGACGATGCGGATGATCACCGGGTTCCTGACGGCCACCTCGGGGAGGGTCCGGGTGGCGGGCCTCGAAGTTGAGCGTAACCCGCTGGCGGTGCGCGCGCGCATCGGGTACCTGCCCGAGAACGTGGCGCTCTACCCCGAGATGCGGGTGGACGAGTACCTGCGCTACCGCGCCGCCGTCGAGGGCGTGCCACGCACCGAAGTGGGGGAGCGGGTGGAGGCGGTGAGCGAGCGTTGCATGGTGGGCGACGTCCGCAGGCAGCTGGCCGGCACGCTTTCCAAGGGGTACCGGCAGCGTGTGGGTCTCGCGGGGGCGCTCATCCACCGCCCACCGGTGCTGATCCTGGACGAGCCCACCGTGGGCCTCGACCCCCGACAGATCGTCAAGATCCGCGAGCTGATCACCGAGCTCGGGCGCGACCACACGGTGATTCTTTCGACCCACATCCTGCCCGAGGTGGAGCAGGTTTGCCGGAGGGTGCTGATCATCGACGACGGCAAGATCGTCGCCGACGGCACGCCCGACCAGCTGCGCAGCGGCCTGACGGGTACCGCTGAGCTAAAGGTGCAGCTCGAGGCCCCGGAGGCGGAGGCCCGGGCGGGCCTCGAGGCGCTCCCTGCGGCCAGCAACGTTCGCAGCGACGGGAACGGTCGCTTCCATGTCACCGTCGAGAGCAGCGCGGACCTGCGCCGGGAGGTCTTCAACCTGGCCGTTCGGAAGGGCTGGGTGCTGCTGGAGCTCGCCCAGACGATGCCGTCGCTGGAGGACATCTTCCTGCGCCTGACCACGCGGGACGCCGCCGAGCAGGAGGCCCAGAACGAGGAGGTGGCCCATGCGTAAGCTTCTCGCGCTCGTTCACCGCGAGTTGCTGGCGTACTTCTCGTCGCCGCTCGCCTACGTCGTGCTCACCGCGTTCCTGTTCATCAATGGGTACGTGTTCTACCTCATCGTGGCCTACCTGAACGACCCACGCACCCAGGCAATGGCACCGCTGAAGCTGATCTTCGGGGGCACGATCTTCTTCTGGCTCTTCCTGCTCTTCGTCGTCCCCGTGATCACGATGCGCCTGCTCGCCGAGGAGCGGCGCACCGGCACGCTGGAGGTCCTGCTCACCTCCCCGGTCAGCGAGGGGCAGGTAGTGATCGCAAAGTTCCTGGCATCCCTCGTCTTCTACCTTTTCCTCTGGGCACCCACGCTGGTCTACGTCGCGATTCTCGCGAGCCACGCCAAGATCGATTACGGCCCCGTGGCCAGCGGCTACCTGGGCATCGCGCTCCTGGGGGCCATGTTCCTCTCCGTCGGACTGCTGACTTCGGCACTGGTGCGCAACCAGATCATCGCGGCGATCCTCGCCTTCGCCGTTCTGGTGGTGGTGTTCTCCCTCGGCCTGGTGGAGAACCTGGTGACGGGTGCCGTGGCAAAAGGCATCCTCGGCTACATGAACCTGTGGAACACCATGGACGATTTCGCCCGCGGCATCGTTGACACCCGCCACGTTGTGTACCCGGCGAGCCTCGCCGGACTGTTCCTCTTCCTCGCCACCAAGGCGTTGGAAGCGAGCAAGGGGAGGTGAGCCGTGCGCAAGGAAAAGATCGCCGTCGCCTCGAGCGCCACCGCCGGCATCGTCCTGGCGGTCGCCCTCGCGGGCATGGTCAACTGGCTCGGCTTTCGCCACTACGTGCGAGGCGACTGGACCTCCTCCAAGATCTACTCCCTCTCCGACAAGACGAAGAACGTTCTGAAGGGGATCAAGGACGACGTACGGGTCGTGGTGCTCATGACCCCGTCGACCCCGCTCTTCGCCGAGACGAAGGAACTTCTCTCCCGCTACGAGGCGGTATCGCCCAGGCTCAAGGTCGAGTTCATCGACCCCGAGCGGGACCCCCTTCGCACCAAACAGCTCGCGCAGGAGTTCGGGGTGTCGGCCGCCAACACCGTGGTTTTCGCGACCGGCGATCGAAAGAAGTACGTCACCTCCGACCAGCTCGCCGACTACGACTACTCGGGGATGCAGATGGGTCAGCCTCCGAAACTGAAGGGGTTCAAGGGCGAGGAGCAGTTCACATCGGCGATCCTCGGTGTGGTTTCCCCCAAGGTACCGAAAATCTACTTCGTGACCGGCCACGGGGAGCGCGACCCCGACAGCACCGGCGAGGACGGGATGTCGCAACTGCGGGAGCTGCTCAAGCGTGACAACCTCGAGGTTTCCAAGACCACGCTCCTTTCGGGCTCGGTCCCGGCCGATTGCGACCTGCTCGTGATCGCCGGGCCGAAGACGCCGCTCACGGACGTCGAGAAGAGCACGCTGTCGGGCTACCTGGAGAAGGGCGGGCGCGCCCTCGTGCTGCTCGATCCCGTGCTGGCAAAACAGCAACGCCCCTCGGGCCTCGAGGAGTTCCTCAAGGCGTACGGAGTGCTGGTCAACGACGACCTCGTGATCGACCCGGCGCGCAAGCTGCCGTTCTTCGACCTCTCAGCGGTGTACGTAACGGACTTTCGGTCCCACGCCGCGGTAGACGGCCTGCAGGGCCTCGCCGTGCTTCTCCCCGTGGCGCGCTCCGTGACGACCACCACCGCGACAGGCGCGACCTCCACGATCCTGCTCACCACTTCGGACAAGGGCTGGGGCGAGACCAACCTCGACCTGCTGGTCAGGACCGGGCAGGCCGAGAAGGACGCCAAGGACACCCCCGGTCCAGTTCCCCTGGGAGTCGTCGCCCAGTCGGAGAAGGACCAGGACAAGGGTTGGCGGCTGATCGTGTTCGGAAACTCGGCATTTGCCGCCAACGCGCAGGTCGCCAACGCCGGCAACGCCAACCTCGGCCTCAACGCGGTCAACTGGCTGGCGAAGCAGGAGCAGGCCCTCGGAATCGCGGCGCGCTCGCCGGAGCAGGTGCAGCTGTTCCTTTCCGCGAGCCAGATGCGCACGATCTTCCTGCTCTCTCTCGTCGGGCTTCCGGCGTTTGCGATTGCGCTCGGCGTGGCCGTGTGGTGGCGCCGTCGCCGTTAGGAGGGAACCATGCGAACCGGCCGACTCGTTTTCCTCGCGGTTGTGGTGCTGGCCCTCGGGGCGTACATCGCGCTGGTCGAGCGCCACGCCCCTACCACCGACGAGCGCAAGGAGCAGGAGAGCAAGCTGTTCCCCGGTTTCGACCAGGCCAAGGCGAAGAGGGTCGTGGTCGACAACTCCCATGGCCGCTTCGAGCTCGTCAAGGAGAAGGATGCCTGGACGCTCAAGGCGCCGCTCGCCGACCAGGCCAACCAGGGGTCGGTGTCGAGCCTGCTGTACTCGCTCGGTGGCCTCAAGGCCGAGCGGACGTTCAAGACCGGGGAGGTGAAGCTCTCCGAGTACGGCCTGGACAGGCCGCCACTCTCGGTGACCGTCGAGGACGAGGGCGGGAAGAGCTACACCCTGAAGCTGGGCACCGAGATGCCCCTTGGAAACACCAGGGCCGCGCTCGCCGCGGACGGCGCGGTGTGCCTGGTCAGCAAGTTCGTCGCCTCGGACCTCGACAGGGACCTCGCCGGCTGGCGTTCGGACGAGTTGGCACAGGTGTACTCGACGGACGTGGCCTCGCTCACCGTCACGTCGCCGAGCGGGCTGGTGGCGCTGGCTCACACCGGGTCGGCCTGGACGATCACCTCGCCGTCGCCCGACCTCGCGGACCGCGACCGCGTCGAGGGGATCATCACGGACATCTCCGGCGCGCGCATCAAGGAGTTCCTCGACACCGCCCCGGACCTCAGGGCGCTGGACCTCGCGCCGCACCGCTTCGGCGTGACCATCGTGCGCCGGGGCGCCAGCGTCGCCCCGATCGCGCTCGACTTCGGCACCGAGCGCGATACCAAGGACGGCAAGCAGGTCGCGTGCAAGCGGGGCGAGCGCGTGTTCTGGGTGGATGCCAAGCCCGTCTCGCGCCTGGCCGGCCCGTGGCAGGAGTGGCGATCGAAGAAGGTGGTGGAATTCGACAGCTGGGTGGTGGACAAGCTCGAGCTCGAGGCCGGCTCCTCCAGGGCCGTGCTCGAGCGCAAGGACGGGGTCTGGAACGCCGGTGCGACCGAGGTGGACGGCGACGCGGTGAGTCGCCGTCTGGAGACGCTCGCGGAGCTCCAGGTCAAGGCGTTCGACCGGCCAAAGCCGGGCGGCGCCCTGCTCGGGCGCGCGAAGCTCTCCGGTGAGGGCGTCTCGGTGGACGCAGCCTTCCACCCTGGGAGCGCTACCGGTGAGGACATCGCGACGGTTGCCGGGCGTACCGGCGGCCTTGCGGTTGACGCCACGAAGGTAAACGAGCTGCTGGCCGACCCGGCGGCGCTCGCGAGACCGAGGCCCACGCCGACAGCCACCCCGAAACCGTCGGCCACGCCCACGGTGAAGAAGTAGCAACGCCTTCCGGCGTCGCTGGCAAGACGCGGGCGCGCGGCCACAGCCGAGACTGCCGAGTTCCCGGTTGCGCGCCTTCCCCTCGAGGTCGGGGGCGCGTTCCAGCTCGACCCACGGCTGGCCGAGCGGGTCCGGGCCGCGGTGGCGGCGGGGCCGTTCCCGGTCGTTTTGGCCGGGAGCTGCAGCAGCGCCACCGGCACGCTCGCCGGGACGGTCGTGGACACCGTCCGTCGTTGACGTGCGCATGGTCCGAACACGGACGCGGCTGTGGGCCCTGTTACCCTGAACACGAGGAGGCATGGCATGAGTACGGCCAGGCACCACGATGATCCCGTGCTTGACCACGCACGGCATGACTTTCCGCTCCTGCGGGCCGATTCGTCCGTCAGCCAGGCGTTGGAGAGCCTCCGGAGGCAAGATATCGGCGACCGGATCGTCTACTTCTACGTCGTCGACGAGAACGAACGCCTGGTGGGCGTGCTGCCGGTGAGGCGCCTGCTCACCGGCGATCCGGGCCAGAGGCTTTCGGAGATCATGGTTCCGCACGTCGTTTCGGTGCCGGTGGGCGCCACCGTGCTGGAGGCGTGCGAGCTCTTCGCGATGCATCGCTTTCTCGCCCTCCCCGTCGTGGACGAGGGAAGGCACGTGGTCGGGGCAGTGGACATCAGCCTTTTCACGGACGAGGTGTTCGACATCGCGGAGAGGCAGGAGGTCGACGACCTCTTCGAGACGATCGGCTTCCGGATCTCGGCGCTTCGGACCGCCTCCGCGGCCGGGGCCTTTCGGATTCGCTTTCCCTGGTTGCTCGTAACGATCATGGGGGGCACCGTCTGCGCACTCCTCGCCGGTGCGTTCCAGGCGACTCTGGCCGAGAGCCTGGTGCTCGCCTTCTTCCTCACACTCGTGCTTGGGCTGGGAGAGAGCGTCGCTGCGCAATCGATCGCCCTGACGATCCAGGCGCTCCACGGCGGGCGGCCGACCCTGGGCTGGTACGCGCGGGCGCTTCGTCGCGAGCTGGCGACGGGGCTCTTGCTGGGTGTCGGGTGCGGGACGCTCGTGGCCGCTCTGGTTGCGTTGTGGGAGGTCCGGGTGGCTCTGGCCGTGGGTTCGAGCGTCGCACTGTCGCTGGCGGGTGCGAGCTTGCTTGGGCTGACCGTTCCCTCCGTGCTCCACGCCCTCCGACTGGACCCCAAGGTCGCCGGAGGGCCGATCGCCCTCGCCATGGCGGACATCCTCACGGTCCTTCTCTACCTCGCGGCCGGCACTTTGCTGATCGGCGGCACGTAGGGCCGGTCAGTTGCCCTCTTCCGCCGCCGCGATGCCGAGCCTGCGGATCATCTCGTTGAGGGTGGAGGGACGCACGCGCAGCATCTGGGCGGCGCGGCGCTGGACGCCGCCACAGCGCGCCAGCGACGCCTCGATGAGCGAACGGGTATAGCCGTTCACCGCCTCCTTGAGGTCCAGCCCGTCGGCGGGGAGCTGCGCCGCTGGCACAGGCTCCGGCGAGAGCACCTCGGAGGGGAGCAGGTCCGAGTCGATTGCGTCGCCCGGGCACAGCACGACGGCGCGCTCGATGACGTTCTCGAGCTGCCGCACGTTGCCCGGCCAGTGGTAGCCGACGAGCACATCGAGTGCCCGCGGGGTGAGCGCGAGGTTGGGTTTGCGGTTCTCATCCCCGTACCGACGCAGGAAATGGGTGGTGAGCGCCGGAATGTCCTCGCGCCGGTTGCGCAGGGGGGGAAGCTCGATGGTAATCACGTTGAGGCGGTAGAAGAGGTCCTCGCGGAAGGTGCCGTCCGCCACCATGTGGTTGAGGTCGGCGTTGGTGGCGGCGATGATCCGCACATCCACCTTGACGGTCTGTTCGCCTCCCACCGGGATGAACTCGCGTTCCTGGATGACGCGGAGGAGCTTGGCCTGGGTGGGCGGGATGATTGTGCCGATCTCGTCGAGGAAGATCGTTCCCGTGTCCGCGACCTCGAAAAGGCCGCGCCTGCTCGCCACGGCGCCTGTGAAAGCCCCGCGCACGTGGCCGAACAGCGTTGACTCGAGGAGATCGGTCGGCACCGAGCCGGTGTTCACAACGACGAATGAAGCCTCGGCACGAGGCGAGAGCTGGTGGATAGCCCGCGCCAGGAGCTCCTTGCCGGTCCCTGACTCGCCGGTGAGGAGGATATTGGAGCGCGAGGGCGCGGCGCGGCGCACCAGCTCGATCACGCGCTCCATGACCTGCGAGCGCCACACCAGCGTGCCGAGTCCCTCGAGGCGCTGGCGCAGGTCGCGGTTCTCGGTGCGCAGGCGCCGCTGCTCGAGCCCCTTGCGAACCGTCAGCACCACCTCCTGGTTCTTGAACGGCTTCGCGATGTAGTGAAAGGCGCCCTCGCGCATTGCGGCGATGGCAGTCTCGACCGAGGAGTAGGCGGTGATCACCACGACCACGACTTCCGGGTCGCGCGCCTTGAGTTCCTTGAGCACCTCGAGGCCGGGCTTGTCGGGCAGCATGAGGTCGAGCAGGACCAGGTCGACATCCGCCTCCTCGGCCTGTCGCAACCCCTCGGCCGCGGTGCCCGCCTGGAGCACCTGAAAGCCCTCTCGGCGAAGCAGGGTCGCCAGCACGTCCTGGAGCACCGGTTCGTCGTCGATAATTTGGATTCTCATGAGCTCTCCTGTTGTGGCGGCAGTTCGACCCGCATCACGGTACCGCCCTCGGGGTTGGGCAACGCCCGGATCCTGCCCCCATGAGCCGCCACGATGTCGCGGGTGATGGCGAGCCCGAGGCCGGTACCTCCACGCCCGTGACGCCCGGTGACGAACGGCTCGAACATGCGGTCGCGCAGCTCCTCGGGGATGCCCGGGCCGGTGTCACGGATTTCGAACCACACCATGTCGCCGTCGCTCCCGACGTGGACCTCGACCTTGCCCCCGGGGCCGGTCGCCTGGAGCGCGTTCCGGAGCAGGTTGTGCATCACCAGCTCGAACTGGACACGGTTGACGTTGGCGAGCGCGCTGGACGCGACCTGAATGTCAAGCTGGACGCTCGCGCGCAACGCCTCGGGGCGCATCTGGCCCAGCTCCTCGCGGGCGAGCTCGGCGAGGTCCACGAGCTGGCGCTCGGAACCCGAGGGGCGGGCCAACTCCAACAGGTTCGTCACGATGCGGGATACGCGGAACGCTTGCTCCTCCAGTTTGCACGCCAACGGTGCCCGGGGGTCCGTTCCCGGTGTGAGCTCGCGCAGGAGCTGCGCGTACGACGCGATGCCGGTCACCGGGGTGTTGACCTCGTGAGCGAGCCCGGCCGCCAGGCGGCCGAGGGCGGCGAGCCTCTCCTGCTCCGCCAACCGCTGCTCGAGGACGAGCTGGTCGGAGATGTCGTCGAGGGCGACGACGCGGCCGTCGAACCGGCCCGGCTCCACCTCGAGGGCCGAGGTCGACAGCAGGCCGGTGCGCCACTCGGCCCCGGCGGAGAAGCGCACCTGCACGCCCGCGAGGTCACTGGGCAGGAATCCCTTCCACTCGGGGCCCAGCTCGACCAGGGCTTGCAGGAACTCCCCGACCAGTTTAACGGGCTCGCGGCGCAGCAGCGCGCCGGCCCTCTCGTTGGCCCTCAACACGCGGCCCGAGGCGTCGCAGATCAGGAGGGCCGCAGCCGAGAACTGGAAGATGCGCTCCAGGTAGTCCTCGAGCAGCCTGTGCTCCTCGACCTGCCTGCGCAGGTTCGCCATCAGCAGCGTGTTCTCGAGGGCGAGGGCGGCCTGGGCCGCGAGCGCCCCCACGAGCCGCCTCTCCCCGTGCCCGAGCGGGAGCTCGCCGTGACGGCGCCCGCAGTAGACGAGGCCGATCACCCGCCCGTCCCTCTCGACGGGGAAGCGGTGCCACAGGCCCCGTTCCACCAGCGCCAGCTCGGCCTGGGTCGGAAACGTCCCCCGCACCTGGTCGTCGGACAGGACCGGCCACGGCTCCTGAGTGCCAGAGGGGTAGAGGCGCCCGCCCAGGGCCAGGTAGGTCACCACGCGGTCCACCGCCAGCGCGTCGCGCAGGAGCTGGGCCAGGCGCTGCAGCAGCGTCTCCGGGTCGTGGTGGGCAACCGCCTCTTCGGCGAAGGTAGTGAGCGCGCGCCGGGCCGCCAGCCGTTCGCGGTACTGCAGGCGTTCCATGCCCTCCAGGAGCAGCCGGCGTGCCGGCACGGTGAGGGTCGCCAGCAGGACCCCGCCGGCCACCGCCACCAGGTTGCGCCAGTTGCCGAGCCGGAAGCCGAACTGCGTGACGGCGAAGTTGAGGAAGGCGAAACTGACGCCACCGAGGATCACCGCCACGCCGGTGGCCAAAACTTGGCGCGCGATGTCCTCGAGATCCCAGAGCCGGAACTCCAGCAGCGAGGAGGCCACACCGAGGGGCACCAGCGCCAGCGGCAGGAGAGAGACCCACGTGAGAACCTCGAGCTGCGCGCCGGCCCACTGGGGAATCAGCGACAGCAGGAGATAGGGAGTGAAGCCCGCGGCCGCGCCCAGCGCAACCCACTCGACCTGGCGCCGCCGTGTGGGGTCGGCGCGGTGACTGACGTAGGCTCGAATCGAAAGGGCGGCGGCCGCCAGCACGCCAAGCACCGCAAGTACGGCGGTGGCCGTGTCGAACGCTTCGGGCAGAAGGACGTCGCCCACGACCGGTGGCAGCAACCCGCCCGCCAGGGCGGTTCGCCCGGCGGCCACGGCCGCGGAGGGGACAAAGGCCACCCAGAGCCACGAGAAGTGCTTGATGCGGGCCGGGAAGCTGGCGAAGAACGCGATCAGCAGCGGTGGCAGTGCCAGCCTGCCGAAGTCGCGGACCAGCAGGAGCCACTGCCACGACGTGTTCGGGTCCATGGGGAGCGGCACCACCACCGCAGCGAAGAGCGCCTCGGCGAGCGCCAGGAAGCGGCCTGCCTGGCCGGTGGGGTGGCCCAGGTAGACGAGGCCGGCCAGCGCGAGCGTGAACATCGCCGCGAACGCGACCAGCAGGTAGCGCACGTCCACCTGGGGGACGGGCGGGTAGTACGCAACCTCCCGCGGCTTGCCGTCGTGCATCACCGAAAGCGTCGAGACCCGGCGCGAGAAGAGACTGCGTTCGAGGTCCTTGATTCCGGCTGCCGGGGCGCCGTCGAGCTCGACGATCACGTCGCCCCACGCGAGGCCCGCGCGGGCCGCGCCGCTGCGGGGGTTGACGCTGATCACCTGGTAGCCTGCGGGAGTCCTGGTGGCGTGGAAGTCCAGCCTCTGGAACTCGTCCACCCGTCGCACGGCACCCACCAGGCCGGCCACCACGGTCAGCAGGCCAGCCCCCAGCAGCACCAGGCTGCGTGCCGGGTGCTCGTGCAGCTTCAGCCAGCCCCGGCGGGGCAGCACGAACTGCGCGGAATCGACCGACACGGGCGCCTGGCCGCTCACGACGTCCATAACTCCGAATCTTATACGAAAATTTGAACGCTAAGGTTGATAGCGGTTCCGGGAGCTACCGCCAGATCCCCGAGCTATCTCCCCCGGCGAGCCCCGGGTGCCTCAGGAGCGGGCGCGCAGGTTCACGTCGCCCGAGGAGGTCCGAACCTCAACGTCGACGCTCGCCACTGGCGCCACGAAGGACATCATCCGGCCGTGCTTCTCGCGGGTAGGGGAGAAGTCCGAGTGGATGCGCCCGCTGGTGGTGTTGAGTTCGCCCCCGAGCGGAGTGCCCTCGGGAAGGCGCAGCCGGACGTCGCCCGAGGAGGTGCTGACCCTGATCTTGTTGCCCGCCGCGAGACGCTCCCAGTTCGCCGCAACGGTTCCGGAGGAGGTGTCCGCCGAGAGGTCGCCGGTCAACTTCTCCAGCCTCGCGTCGCCGGAGGAGGTATCCACGATCACTCTCTCGCTGCCGCCCTCCAGGGTCACGTCGCCGGAGGCGGTGTCGGCCTCCAGCACCGCCAGCGCCTGGCCGGTGACGCGCACGTCTCCCGAGGAGGTGTCCGCGATGAGCTCGCGAACGCCGCCGCGAACGGTCACGTCGCCGGAGGCGGTGTCGATCCGCACGGGTCCCGAGAGCGAGGCTTCCCCCTCGACAGTGACGTCGCCCGAGGACGTCCTCACTTCGAGGCGGCACGAGGGCGGGATCACCAGCTCGAGACGCCCCTCGGTGTGAATGAAGCCCACGACCACGAGACCCCGGTGTCCGACGCTGGGCACACGCACCTCGAGGACGGATTCCGAGTCGTCGAACGCGGGTGTGTTGCGCTCGATCCAGCGCCTCGTCGCGGCCCGGGAGCTCGCACGCGCCTGCAGGTCCACGGTCACGGAGATCGTGCTCGCTTCGGCCACCTTCACGTGGACGTCGAGGGAACGTACGTCGAGCCTGACCAGCTTGCCGGCAGCCGCCGGGAAGGTTTTGCTCTCGTGAACCGCATTCGGGGTGGCAGGCCGGGCACACGCGACCAGAACGAGCAACCCACTCAGCACCAGGATGAGGGAGAGACGACGCATGGTGACCTCCGTCCGGTTCAACGCAGCCGAGCCTGCCAGGGTTCTCCCCGTCTGGCGGCTACGCCTGGATCGCGTCCAGCATCTTCACGGCCAAGCGGAGAAAGTCTGCCTCGGTGACGATGCCAAGGAGGTTTCCCTCCGCGTCGATGACGGGCAGGCAGCCGTACTGCTCCTCGAGCATGACCCCGGCGGCGTCACGCACCCGCAGCGTGGCCGGGACGGCGTAGGCGTCGTGCATCAGCTCGCGCACCGAAATCTGCCGGAAGAGGCGGCGCTCCTCCTGGGCGCTGATCTCGGCGAACACCGAGAACGACGCCGAGAGCAGATCGCGGTGGGTGACCAGGCCGACCAGCTTCTTCCCGCGCACCACGGGGAGGTGTCGGATACGGCCGCGTTCCATGCAGGTGCGGGCGTCGGCTAGGGTGTCGTCCTCGGCGAGGGTCACCACCTCGCGGGTCATGATGTCGCCGACCGTGAGCCTGTGGGGCACGGGGCAAGTATAGCCACAACTGGGGAACCGGAGAGAGGCAAGAGGCACGAGGGAAGAGGCAAAAGGGCAAAGCAACGGCCCCCGGTGCGAGGCTTTCCCTCCACTCTTCTCCCTACCCCTGACGGGCTATACTTTGCGGTCGGAGGCGTGGAAGCGGGAACGCCTCCGCGTCTGTTAGCAGAATGGGGGAGTCATGGCATCCATCGAGAGCACTCCGGAGTTCGTCCAGGCGGTCTACCAGCGCACCCGCGCGCGACTCGAGGTCGTCCGCAAGCGCCTGGGGCGTCCCCTGACCCTGACCGAGAAGGTCCTCTTCGGGCACCTCGACGACCCGGCTCGGGCCGACCTCCAAGCTGGGAAGGCCTACGTGGAGCTCCGGCCGGACCGGGTCGCGATGCAGGACGCCACCGCACAGATGGCGCTGCTGCAGTTCATGCTCGCCGGGATGGAGCGCACGGCGGTGCCGACGACCGTGCACTGCGACCATCTCATCCGCGCCCGTTCGGGGGCGGAGGCCGACGTCGCCCGGGCCATCGCGGAGAACCGCGAGGTGTACGAGTTCCTGGCGAGCTGCTCGGCCCGCTACGGCATCGGCTTCTGGAAGCCCGGCTCGGGGATCATCCATCAGGTCGTGCTGGAGAACTACGCCTTTCCCGGCGGCATGATGATCGGCACCGACTCTCATACCCCCAACGCCGGCGGCCTCGGGATGTTCGCCGCCGGGGTCGGGGGTGCCGACGCGGTGGACGTGATGTCCGGCTTTCCCTGGGAGGTTCTGCAGCCGAAGCTGATTGGCGTGCGCCTGACCGGCACGCTTTCCGGATGGGCCGCCCCGAAGGACGTGATCCTCAAGCTCCTCGACATCCTGACCGTCAAGGGCGGGACCAACGCGGTGGTGGAGTTCTTCGGCCCCGGCTGCGCCTCGATATCGTGCACGGGCAAGGGAACCATCACCAACATGGGCGCGGAGCACGGCGCCACCACCTCGGTCTTTCCGTACGACAAGCACATGGAGATCTACCTGAAGGCGACGCGGCGTGGCGCCTTGGCCGATCTGGCCAACGCCAATCGCGAGTTGCTGGCGGCCGATCCCGAGGTCGAGGCCAGCCCGGAGAAGTACTTCTCGCGGGTCGTCGAGATCGACCTCGACCGTCTCGAACCCCACCTGGTCGGCCCGCACACGCCCGACCTCGCCCGCCCGCTATCCAAGGTGCCGGCTGCGGTGCGGGAGAACGGCTACCCGGCAAAGATCTCCGCAGCCCTCGTGGGCTCGTGCACCAACTCGTCCTACGAGGACATCACGCGGGCCGCCGCGGTGGCGCGTGAGGCGCTCGCCCAGGGCGTGAAGACCCGGGTCCCGCTGCTCATCACTCCGGGTTCGGAGCAGGTGTACGCCACCATCGAGCGCGACGGTCTGCTGTCGGTGTTCCGCGACTTCGGCGCCACCGTGCTCGCCAACGCGTGTGGGCCGTGCATCGGTCAGTGGCAGCGCGACGATTTCCCCAAGGGCACGCCCAACACGATCGTCAACTCGTTCAACAGAAACTTCCCGGCACGCAACGACGGCAACCCGGCCACGCTCTCGTTCATCGCCTCCCCCGAGGTGACTGTTGCGTACTCGGTGGCGGGCACTCTCGAGATCAACCCCATTGCGGATGAGATCCCGGTGAACGGGCACAAGGTGCGCCTCTCCCCCCCGCCGCCGGCGCCCGAGGTCCCCGAGAAAGGGTTCGTGTTCAAGGCGGAGGGGTATGTCGCGCCGCCCGAGAAGCCGGCCACCGTGCAGGTCCAGGTCAAACCGGGCTCGGAGCGGCTCCAGCTTCTCGAGCTGTTCCCCGTTTGGGACGGCAAGGACTACGTGGAGTTGCCGGTCCTCCTCAAGGCCAAGGGGAAGTGTACGACCGACCACATTTCGCCGGCCGGGCCGTGGCTCAGATTTCGCGGTCACCTCGACAACATCTCCGACAACCTGTTCGTCGGTGCCGTGAACGCGTTCACCGGTGAGGCCGGTAAGACCAGGCACCCGCTGACCGGCGAGGCGATGGAGATCGCCAAGGTCGCCCGCGACTTGAAGGGGCGGGGCCTTGCCTGGGTCGCGGTGGGGGACGAGAACTACGGCGAGGGCAGCTCGCGCGAGCACGCCGCCATGGAACCGCGGCACCTCGGGGGGGTGGCGGTGATTGCGCGTTCGTTCGCGCGCATCCACGAGACCAACCTCAAGAAGCAGGGGCTGCTGCCGCTCACCTTCGACGAACCGGCGGACTACGACAAGGTACGCGAGGGCGACAAGGTCAGCATCCTGGACCTCAGGCAGCTCGCGGCCGGCAAGCCCGTCACGGTCGTGTTCCACCACGCCGACGGCGCCAAGGACGAGCTCTCCTGCCGCCACACCCTCAACGAAGAGCAGATCGGGTGGTTTAGGGCAGGCTCCGCGCTAAACGTGCTGCGCCAGAAGCGCTGAACGAGCGAGCGGGACTTCACGTCCCGCGAGCGCGGGGGGTTCGGGGGGCACTTCTGCGGCGGGTGGTAGGTCGGTAGGCCGCAGAGCCCCCCGCAACGCAAGTGAGCGGGACTTCACGTCCCGCGAGCGCGGGGGGTTCGGGGGGCACTTCTGCGGCGGGTGGTAGGTCGGTAGGCCGCAGAGCCCCCCGCAACGCAAGTGAGCGGGACTTCACGTCCCGCGAGCGCGGG
>Ga0256868_10000565_pt1 | contig 21384 bp, 25 predicted proteins | sample RVTome_13_FD_187341 | JGI IMG/M metagenome (GOLD analysis project Ga0256868, IMG submission 187341) | Soil microbial communities from uranium-contaminated site in the Upper Colorado River Basin, Wyoming, United States - RVT92D227 HiSeq ...
GAATAACGCCCCCGCACTGCCGCCGCGTATTCTACTATGCTGCATCGTGTCACCTTACCTCCTTTCGGTAACACCAATTCTGACATATCGATACCCCTTTCGGTAACATTTATTATGACTCAATTCGCAGTATTGCTTTTTACCACGAAAAACATCTATGCTGATGAAAGTATATGCTTCTCCGAGTCGGCAGACTTTGTAATATGACCAGAGAACAAATAAAAGAGTTGCTCAATGGGGCAGAAGAGATGTTTGCCTCAGAAGCAAAGTTGATACAGCTGAAGTCCGGTAAAGTCATTTTCATTGGCGATACTCACGGTGACCTCGAAGCCACGGAGAGAATTATCCGCAGGTATCTCAAGCCAAGGAACAAGCTGGTCTTTCTGGGGGATTATGTTGACCGGGGACCCGCTTCTTTGGAGAACATCAACTTTTTGCTTGAACAAAAAATTGAGCACCCCCATTCTCTCTATCTGCTCATGGGAAATCACGAAGGCCATGCCGTACTCACCTTCCATCCTGCCGATTTCTGGGAAGCACTGGATGCCGAACTTCGTCAGCGATACAGCGACGTCCTTTCCAGACTGCCGCTTGCGGTGTCCACACCAAATGGAATTATTGCTCTGCATGGAGCACTTCCCGATGTATCATGTTTAGAAGATATCAACAGCATAGAGCCGGGCAGTGCCGAATGGCATCAAATAACCTGGGGCGACTGGCAGGAAAGGACCGGAAAGTCTCTGGGAATCGATCCCTACACCGGGAGACCTCAATTCGGGCGAGGCTGGTTCAACGAAATCATGTCCCGCCTGGGCAAAAATGTCTTGATAAGGTCTCACCAGCCGGATGCTCCACCCGCCATGTATGGCAGAAGGTGCCTCACCATATTCACCTCTTCAGCTTATCGCCATTACGTTTCGGAGCGCACCATAGCCCTGGTTGATTTGAAGAAACCGGTGAAGAGCGCGGATGACATAGAGATAGAGGTTGTCTGAAGCACCCTCAGGATTTCAGCTTACTATGTTATAATATTATCAGACTGCTTCTGGGGGTTGTTGGAACAAAGGCAGTGATCAAGCAGGCAAAAATGAATAAGCTACTAAGATTTTCAATTCTAATACTGCTAGTTCTGGGGGTAGTGCTAATTAGTGGCTGCGCTTCACCATCAGAAGCACCTAATGTCCCTGGTGAAGGAGGGCAAGATGAAGGGGAGATTCCTGAAGACTCAACGGAAGACCGCAAGATCGTAAAGGAAGGCTCCATGACTCTGGAGGTGGAAGATATAGCCGAGACCATGGATGAAGTCGCTGAGATGGCTGACGAGCTCAATGGCTATGTAGTTTCCTCATATAAGCATGAATATGAACGGGGGGTCTCTGGTCACATTACCATCCGCGTTCCTGTTGAAGAATTTGAAGAGGCTTTTGTCAGACTGCGCCAGTTGGCTGTAGCCGTGCCCTACGAGACTACCACGGCAGAGGATGTAACTGAGGAATATGTTGACCTGGAAGCTCAGCTAAGCAATCTTCAAGCGACCGAAGCCCAGTATCTAGTCTTGTTGGAGAAGGCAGAGACGGTGGAAGAAATGTTGAAGGTGCAGAAAGAGCTTTCCAATGTGAGAGGGCAGATTGAACAAATTGAAGGCCGCATGAAGTATTTGCAGCAGACCTCGGAGACATCACTTATTGAAGTAAGCTTGCAGGAAACACAGGGATTGGCTGAACCCTGGAACGCTTCCGCCGCTTTGCAATCGGCAGTGCGCGGGTTGACAACATTTGGCAGGGGTCTAGCCACTGTACTCATCTGGCTTGGCATTTTCTGTTGGGCCTGGGTGCCACCTCTGGTAATCTGGCTCAGAAGACGCCGAAGGGCGAAGAGCTAATTCTCAATGCATTTACCTCGCTGGTATCATCCGAAGCCTATACAACAACAACCTTGACATGGCTTTTCAGGACATCTACACTATTAGGACTGTCTGAGATAAGGTCTCAAAGCGATGATATGCCCTGTTTGTAAGTACGCTATGGTAGTCGTTGAGTATCATAATATTGAGCTTGATTATTGTACTAGCTGTAAGGGGGTATGGTTTGACTCCGGAGAGCTCGAGCTTTTGCTTAAATCGCAGGGTCTTGAAGAACCAAAGACATTCTTTGCTGGCATCCTCAACTCTCAAGAAGCCGTCTCATCGGAGAAGGAACGGAAGTGCCCCATCTGCGGCCACAAGATGAAAAAAACAAAGGCGGGCGAACAACCTGAAATCCTCATCGACATATGCCGTGATAAACATGGATTGTGGTTTGATGGGGGTGAGGTCGCTCAACTGATAACACATCTAGCGGGGAAACATCCGCGAGAACATGACTCTAGGGGACAGGTTGTCAGTTTTTTGGAAGAAGTGTTCAAAGCTCCAAAGTAAACTGGGGTTGACTAGACAAACCCCTTGGGCTAGACAACAAACATCCTCGTAATATAGAGCCAAGCTACCAACTCAATGACGGGATTGGTGAGTGTGAAGAAGGGATTGAAGAAACAATCTCAGTAGAGTAATATTATTTATCCAGGGTGTGGGCACCTACCTGACCCGGGAATCCAGAGAAGGAGGGACCATGTTTGGCAGCAAAGGGAAAATTAATATCACAATTCAAAAGACCAACTATGCTCCGGGAGATACCATTTCTGGCAATGTTGCCTTGGCATTAAAGAAGCCGGTGAAAGCGAGAGAAGTGAGCATATCTCTAATCGAGGAGGAGATAGCCACGGGAGGTGGAGGCACGGTGGGCTGGGGCGGGGGGAGAACGTCGGGGAAGACATGGGGTGGAGGCACAATGGCCGGTGGGGAGGGGGCACCTACGATTGAGCGCATATATGACTTCAAACAGCAGCTGGATAGCGAAAAGGAATACAGCCAAGGGGGAGAATATCACTTCGAGATAAAGATACCGGCGGATATTCTAGGTATGGGACCACAAGCACCAGAGGGAAAGCTCGGCCAGGTGCTCAAGGTCGGACAAACAGTAGCGGCAATTACAGGCGCAATCCCGCGTCGACGACTCCAGTGGTATCTGTTGGCCAAACTCGATATCCCCGGCGGACTGGACATCAACAAAAAGGTTGATATAACAATCGGATAGGCCGAGCTTCCTCATCTTCGTGGTGCCGGAAGCCCACCAGAGACGTGGCTTGTGTAGGTGGTGTTTTCTGGGCTAGAATATAGTGGCAATCGAAATTGAGTTAAAGGAGGTTTAATATGATTCCAGGTATTATTGTCGGTGTCATCGTCGTCGTTATTGGGATACTCTTATGGGCTAACTACAACGGCCTGGTCAGGCTGCGTAATCAAGTTAAGAACGCCTGGGCGCAGATCGACGTTCAGCTAAAACGCCGCTATGACCTCATTCCCAACCTTGTGGAAACTGTCAAGGGGTACATGAAACATGAGCGGGAAACCCTGGAAGCAGTAACCAAAGCTCGTAATCTTGCCCAACAAGCGTCGTCCGCCGGAGCCGGTGAGCGAGCTAAGGCCGAAGGCGAGCTGAGTTCGGCACTCTCCCGTTTGCTGGCTGTAGTGGAACGTTACCCCGACCTCAAAGCCAACCAGAACTTTCTGGCACTTCAAGAGGAGCTTACCTCAACCGAGAATAAGATAAGCTTTTCCCGACAATTCTACAATGACTCAGTCCTGAAATATAACAACCAGACGCACATGGTTCCATCCAACATCGTAGCCAACATGTTCGGGTTTAAGGCTGGCGAATTCTTCGAGGTCACTCTAGCCGCCGAACGAGAGGCGCCTAAGGTTAGTTTCACTCAGTAAGAAGCCACTCAAGCCGTGTGGGAACAAATCAGGTCTAACCAGATAAGGTCGGTAGTGCTGACAATAGGCATGGGGGCACTGCTGATCCTTATCGGCTATTTCTTGGGCCTGGCCTTCGACAGCGCTATTGCGGGCTTGGTCATCGCAATATTATTATGGGTAATCCTCAGTCTAGTTGCCTATTTCCAGGGTGATAGTATCCTGCTCGGCATGTCGAGGGCGAAGAAGATTAAGCCTGATGACCACCCCCGTCTGTACAACGTTGTTGAGGAAATGAAGATCGCCTCCGGGCTGGAGAAAATGCCCGACATATACATCATCGATGACCCGGCGTTAAATGCCTTCGCCACCGGCCGTAACCCCAACAAGGCATCCGTAGCTATCACCTCGGGCCTGCTGCAGAAACTAAACCGCGATGAATTGCAGGGGGTAATGGCCCATGAGATATCCCACGTCAAGAACCGGGACGTGCTGCTCATGGCGATGTGTAGCGTCCTGCTCGGCACCATCGTGCTCCTGGCCTGGTATGGGTCACGTTTCCTAATTTTTGGCGGCGCCGGGTCAAGAAGAAGCTCTTCATCCAAAGGGGGTGGGCAGGGCCAGATAATAATTCTGGTTGTGGCACTCGTGTTTATAATACTGGCGCCGATTTTTGCGCAACTCATTTACTTTGCCATCTCGCGGAAGAGAGAATACCTGGCAGATGCCTCGTCAGCCCTTTACACCAGATACCCTGAAGGACTGGCCTCAGCACTGGAAAAGCTGGCTGCCTCAACTGAGCAATTAAAATCAGCCAATAAGGCCACAGCCCCTATGTATATCGTCAATCCTTTCCGCAAGAAAGGCTTGAAGGCCAGCGACCTCACCAGCACCCATCCCCTTATATCAGAGAGAATACGCATCCTGCGTGCCATGGCTGGCGCCTCTTTCAACAATTATGACCAGGCCTACCGCCAGGTTCACCGAGGGGGTAGTGGGGTTATACCTACTGCCAGCCTTACTGCCGAAGCAGTCCCAATAGCAGCCATGAAGCTGGAGGGCGAAGCGGGTGAACTAAATGAGATACAGCGGGCTCGTGAGACCTCAGACGTTATGTGGCGGCTGAGTGACTATAAGACCATTACATGTGACTGCGGCGCTAAGTTACGGGTGCCACCTAATTTCAAAGAGTCACAAATCAAGTGCCCGCGTTGCGGCAAAACACACCAAGTCTGAGAAGATAGATTACCGTTACCCAGAGCTCCTCACGCCCTGCTGGTAACTTCAGCACGGCTGGTGAGGACGGTTGCGACTTCTATAACCCTGCTTCTTTTCTTAGTATCTTAGCCTTGTCCGTCCTCTCCCAGGGTAGGTCGAGGTCCTCCCTGCCAAAATGGCCATAAGTGGCGGTTTGGCGGTAAATGGGGCGGCGCAGGTCTAAAGCCCTTATGATGGCCTCAGGGCGAAAGTCGAAATGCTCGTTTACAAGATTCAATATGATTTCATCGGGGACTTTTCCCGTGCTGAAGGTCTCTATGGACAATGACAGAGGGTGAGCCTTCCCGATAGTATAGGCAACCTGAAGCTCGAGGTAATCGGCGAGTCCGGCGGCTACTATATTCTTGGCGACATATCTGGCCATATAAGTGGCGGTGCGGTCCACCTTAGTAGGGTCTTTGCCTGAAAAGCAGCCACCACCATGTCCGCAGGCACTGCCATAAGTATCGGCAATGATTTTACGCCCGGTAAAACCGGTATCGCTCACAGGACCACCTATGACGAACTTGCCAGCACTATTAACGTAGCATTCAGTCTTCTTATCCAGCAGCTTGGCAGGAATGGTCTCCTTTATCACGTGCTCTATAAGGTCATGCTCCATGACATCGCGTTTCACCCTGGGGTTGTGATGGGCAGCCAGGACAACAGAGACCACTCTCTTGGGTATTCCATGACTATACTCTATGGTTACTTGAGATTTACCATCAGGTCTTAGATAAGGTATGGTCTTGTCCTTTCTCACCTGAGCCAGTCTCCGGCATAGCTTGTGTGCCAGTACAATAGGCAAGGGCATGAGCTCGGGAGTCTCTTTACAGGCAAAGCCAACCATCATTCCCTGGTCGCCCGCACCAGTTCTATCCAAAACCTCGTCGGTTGCCACTTCTGTTCGTGCTTCCCAAGATCGGCCAACTCCGGCAGCGATGTCCCTTGACTGTTCTTTGATGGATGTGATAACCCCACAAGTCCGGTAATTGAAGCCGTACTCAGGTCTGGTGTAGCCTGCCTCTTTGATCACCTGGCGCACAATTTCAGGAATTTCCACATAGCAATCACAGGTAATCTCACCGAGGACTATGACCATGCCCATAGCTACCGAGACCTCGCAGGCTACCCGGGCGAAAGGGTCTTGTTTCAGCATGGCGTCCAGGATAGCATCCGAAATCTGGTCGCACAGCTTATCAGGATGTCCCTCGGTGACCGACTCTGCGGTGGCTAAATAGGAATCCAATTGATTGAAGCTATTCGGCATTTTACCCCCTTTGGGAAAACTCTAAACTCTAATCTCTGAACTCCAAACAGATTCAAAATTCCAAATTTAAATACCAAAACTCATTTTGTTTTGAATTTTGGTCATTAGTGCTTTGACATTGATTAGGATTTCGTGCTTGGGATTTGTCATATTTTGCACTTCTACCTTTTCTCTTTTCTATGTTCCTTCTTCCCAGCTTTCCAGGTATTTCTTCTGCTCCCTGGTCAAGGAATCAATGGCAATCTTCATAGAGGCAAGCTTCAGCCTGCCTACCTCCTGGTCAATCTTATCAGGAACAGGATAGACTGCAGGCTTAAGCTTTCCCTGCATCTTGGTGAGATATTCCAGACACAGAGCCTGGTTGGCAAAGCTCATATCCATAACGCTAGCCGGGTGCCCCTCGGCAGCAGCTAGGTTGATCAGCCTGCCCTCACCCAGCAAATAGATGTGCCGTCCATCGCCCAAAGTGTACTCATCAACGGACGAACGTATTCGTTTCTTCGATTTGGCCAGGCCTTCCAGAGCCGGTACGTTTATTTCCACGTTGAAATGGCCGCTATTAGCCAGAATAGCGCCGTCTTTCATCCTTAGAATGTGTGCCTTATCAATGACGTGCGTGTCGCCCGTGGCGGTGATGAAGACATCTCCTATGTCACACGCCTTAATCAGAGGCATGACCTGATAGCCATCCATGACCGCCTCGAGGGCCGGGATAGACTGGACTTCGGTGATGATGACGTGCGCCCCCAGCCCTTGAGCCCGCTTGGCTATTCCCTTGCCACACCAGCCGTAGCCTGAAACAACCACCTTCCTCCCTGCCCACAGTATATTGGTAGCCCTGGTGATGCCATCAATTGTGCTTTGTCCGGTTCCGTACCTGTTGTCAAACAAGTGTTTGGTTTGAGCATCGTTCACGGCAATAATGGGATAAATCAATTTACTGGCCTTGGCCATGTTCCTCAACCTGATGACCCCCGTGGTCGTTTCCTCGGTGCCGCCAATGACATTAGCTGCCAGTTTGACGTAATCCTTATGAAGGGTGGAAACCAGGTCTGCGCCATCGTCCATGGTAATCTGCGGCTTATGTTCTAAGGTGGTGATGATATGTTTGTAGTAAGTCTTATTATCCTCTCCCTTGATGGCGTTCACGGGAATGCCGTAGTCCACCAGGGCGGCAGCTGCATCGTCCTGGGTACTCAAAGGATTGGAGGCGCACAGGACCACTTCGGCACCGCCTTCTTTTAGAGTCAGAGCCAAATTAGCCGTCTCTGTGGTGATGTGCAGACAAGCAGAAATACGCACTCCCGCCAGGGGTCTTTCTTTGCCGAATCTTTGCCTTATTAGCCTGACGACTGGCATTTCCTTGTTAGCCCACTCAATGCGCAGTCTGCCCTCTTGGGCCAAGGAGAGGTCTTTGACATCATAATTCTTCATCCTTTTAGCTCCCTGAAAATGGTATTAGCTTGAATTGCTCGGCAACCCAATCGGGTATATCCAATGTGCCCATAATAAGCGGTTTCTGATGACAATCACTGCCGCCGGTCATAAGCATATTGTGCGTTCTGGCAAATTCAATATAGTGTGCTGTGGTCTTTTCGTCATGTCTCGTATGCCAGCACTCGACACCATCGATGTATTTTAGCACATATTTTTCTATAACCCTCGTTTGCTCCTCCAAATCACGCGTTATGCTTGCCAGGGATGTTCCGTTGGGGTCATTGGGGTGGGCATGTATCAGTACACCCCCAGCGTTCCTGATCAGCTTTGATGCTTCAGCCAGAGAAAGCGGGTACTTGGGGACATCGCACTTGACCAGATATTTATCGAAGGCCTCTTGCTTATCCTTGACAATCCCTTTTTCCACCAGGTAGTTTGCTATATGGGGTCGTCCGAACACGCCGTCCACACTATCCTCCATTTTCCTGAGTTCTTCCTCGGTAAATCTTTCCGTACCCTCCTTATCGAACTCAGTATTCAGGTTCCGCAAGATTTGACGACCTCTCTTTTCCCTGTGTTCTTTTATCAATTGAAGCTTGCTCTTCAGTTCTTGATTGCCAATGTCATAGTCATATCCCAGAAAATCCAGGGAAACATCTTTATTGCCTTCCGGATAATGGAAAGTCACGTTTAATTCCACCCCGGTGATGTAGGATATGCCATGCTTTCTCGCCAGGTTAATGGCTCTCCCCTGGCAGGCTATAGAATCATGGTCGGTTATCGAGATTAGACTGATGTCCCTATTTTGGGCTTCCTGGAAAACCTCTTCAATAGTTAGATTGCCGTCAGAGCCGGTCTTGGTATGGATGTGCAGATCTATCTTCACTTCTATCTCTTATGAATCACCCTTTATTTTCTGTCATTCTGAGCGGAGCGAAGAATCTGAGACCCTTCGCTATTGCTCAGGGTGACAAAGGAAGTTACCTATCTCTTTTCCATACCAATGATGTACCAATCCTCGGGCGGGTCATATTGGGTATCAACTATCAGGTGGATGATTTTGAGCTTGGGATGTAGCCGCTTCAGGTCATCCAAATCCACTCTTTCGAACTTCTTCTTATTGTTGAGGTAAGCCTGTTCAGTGAGGGCATTCGACTCATAATTCTCCTGGGTACGTCTTAGTATCCGGGCGATGGCTACCTCCTGCGGACAATAGGTTTCAAGAATGACGAATGTCTTACTATGTTTGGCTGCTATCTCAGCCGCCCGTCTTCTCAGTGCTTGGGCGACGAAGGTGGCATCTATTATTACACTATCGCCCTTTCTAAGAGCCTCGTCTGCTCGTCGGAAGGTTTCATCATAGACCATTGTTCGTTTGTTCATATCTGAGGCTATTTTCTCATCAAATACATTCTCACCTTTCAGCACTTCCAATCTGATCAGGTCGGACCGCAGGATAGGGTAGCCCTTAATCCTGGAAATCTCCTCGCTCGTCTCGGTTTTCCAGGTGCCCGGCAAGCCGCAGGTGATGAGCAAGATACCTGCCCCCAGCTTGTTTTCTACGAATCTGCCAAACGGTTCTTTCAATCTGAGTCTCCTATATAGCTCAATTTGCCGCATTAGATTATAACGGCTTAAATTCTCTTTGTCATGACCAGTGAAGAAGCACCGTTTATTTGACCGTCTCCTCTAGCCAATGCTAAACTGGTTTCGGGCAGCGTAGCTCAGGCGGTAGAGCAGAGGACTCATAAGCCTTTGGTCGCTGGTTCAACTCCAGCCGCTGCCACTTTTCATGCTATAAGACCCTCCTCCCTCCAATTGCCCCTTCACTCTACTCTTGAGCTACCCATTCGTACCTTTTTCTGCGGTTTTCCCCAGACAATTCCCTGCTTGTTCATAATCTGATAATATAGTTCGTTGACCGATCAATTGGCGCTAAGATGGTGCTTACAGATTCGATTAAGATAAGGGCATCAGCCGAGAAGATTTTCAGCTTCCTCCCTGGCTTAAAGGACACGGAGAGCTACAAAGCATGGCATCTCGACCATGTCGCTATGCGCTGGATTAAAGGAGAGCCGTTTACAGAAGGTTCCATAGCATACTTTGAGGAGTATCTTCACGGCAAGATTCATAAAGCGAAATTCGTGTGCACTAAGGCGGTCCCAAATAGACTAATTGAATATGGGCCCCCATTCCCATTGTCAATCATCTTTCCTGGTAATCAATTCATCATGGAGCCAGTAGATGAAGAAAATTGTACTTTCACGGCCACAGTCAAAATCAGAATGGGTCCACTGTTCGCAAGACTTAACAGAAGGCAGATTGAGGGCGTTAAGAGGCACATGAAAGAGGAGGGTGAAAACCTCAAAGCAATAGTGGAAAACAAGGCGGATTAGCTGCAAGTTAGCTCAAATCCAATCAAGGCATTACTTGAATTCCACAAGAGTATCAACACGTAAATTCTAAACAAGGGCTTCGTCTTGGCGGATATATGAAATGGAACGAAATGATGCAACCTTTTTCGGACTTCTTCATTCTAGTATTGAGAAAGGAGTGCTCGTGTCTCTGACAAGGTTTATCAAGAATGTAATGGAAGCTAAAATGGAAAGCATCTTTGCTGTTGCCGCAGCACTCCTTGTATTGTTCACGGCAATGATGGATCCGTATACATCAGTCGGTGTCGCCGTCACATTATTAGTTGCTCTTGGAACATATAAATCTGTCAAAAGACAAAAACAAGAGAGGGGGTATCTAAATGGCTAATCAATTTGGAAGGAGGGCAGCAAAATGAAGTTAGCTAGAATCATCGCACCATTTAGTCTTAGCGCAGTGCTTTTTATCCTGTCATATGTGTCCCTCAAAGATATTGGAAGCGGGTTTTACTCAATACTGCTAATGGTAATCGGGATAGCACTAGTAATTGTTGGCGGTGCAGCTATTTTCTCAAATAAATGAACCTTTTTCGAGACTGACCCTCTATCACCTGTGGTTTAAACCCCACTGCTGCCACCAATAAACATAAATCCGCTCTAGCCAACCTGCTACCAGAAACTCAGTCCATTTGACAGCCTGGGGAGATGAAACGTAGTATGCTGGTAAAACAATAATTGGAGGTGTTGAAGATGGTCAATAGCATACCGATTGTGGTTATTGTTATTGGTGTTATATTAGTAGTTATAGCGTTATTAGTTTGGAGGATGCAAAAAGAAGGGAAGCTGGAAGGAACAAGCAATAAACGGAAGAAAGCATTCTTCGCACAATTTATAATAGGACTTGTTTTAGCGTTGACTGCCGCATTCTTTATGTTTGATGGTGATATTCTGGGAGAAAATAATGCAGGTATTTCCACAGTCCTAGGGATTGTTGGCATTTGCCTGATAGCAACCTCCAACATTCACCTGCTACCTCTCAGGCGTAAATAAAGCAAGACTGGCGAACCAGCCAAAAATCACCCACAGAACAGCGTCTAAGCAACTATTTAATAGACTGTCGCTCAGTAGCTGCTCCGCCGCTGGGGTATGATTGCCACTCGGTCGCACCGGTGAAGTTTCTATTTCTTACTAAGTGTAGACGCACCAGATGTATTGATATCGCCCATTGTAGGCGCGCCAATGTACCATAGTCTTGATGCACCGCTAAGGTCAGCATCCAGTCTGCCATCCAGGTTTACAGTGCCCGAGCTGGCACCACTAAAATTGACGTCGGCATTATTAACTGTGAAATCGTCAAGATTGAAACGGCTAGCGCCACTTAAACTAGCGACCATGTCGTTAGCAGATCCTTCCAACTGAATAGTGCTTGCTCCACTTATGTCAAACTCGACATTGCCTGCTGTGATGTCGCCGGTAACCCTGCTGGCTCCCGATACCGCGATACTCACAGCCTCAGTGGAATTGAAGTCGGAAACAGTACCGTGCGATGCTCCAGAGACAGTCAGGCCGCCAAGCTGCGGCATAGTCACCGAAGCCTTCAGAGTTACGCGCCTAAAGCTTGGGACACCCCCAACCCTTATCTTCAAAGTTTGACCGTCTTGGGAAATCTGGACATGGTCTATTACATTATCGTCCGCGGTAACATTTATGCCGTACGAGCTAGATTGTCTGATTTGGAATTCAAAAGCGCTGCTGATCTCAACTCTAGTGAAATTGGCAAAGGTATACTCCTCGGTCTCTAGATTTCCAGACCCAATCAAGACTCCCGGCCAACCCCATAAAATTAACGAGGTACAAATTGCCGCTACCACTACCACTATCGCAATTATTATTCCTTTCTTGATATCACACCTCCTTGTTCTCTCTTGTTTTGAAGCGTAGTAGTCTAAAATCCGTCGTCTAGCTTTGTCAAGTCTCGTTTTGGCGCCGGGGCAAAACAGCGGTCAACAGATTGTGAGTATTGAGTTAGGTATGTTATCATCTGGAATAGTACTTATGAGGAGGGCGAATGAAAGTAGCTAGAATCGCTGCACCATTCGGTCTTAGCGCGGTGCTTTTTATCCTGGCATACCTATCCAGCAAAGACAGCACGAGCGGCTACTTCCCAGTAATGCTAATGGGAATCGGGATAGTACTGGCGATTGTCGGTATTGCAGCTATCTTTTCGACTAAATGAATCTTTTTCGAGACTGACCACCTATCCCTTGTGGGTCAAGTCCGACTCCTGCCACTTCGAGTATTCTGCTATTTCTTCTTGGCAGGCGCCTTCTTTGCCGGCTTCGCTGCAGGTTTAGCAACGGTTTTCCCCGGATTGTGGGCTTTGCAGGTACTACACATGTTCGTGACCTCCTTGCCTCTATTATGGCGATATCATATCATCAATTTGATATTCTGCCAAGACAGATACCCCAAGAAAGGCACAATGGTTCTTAAATCGCGCCACTGCCATATTCTGTAATTGAGACAGGCTTGTTCCTCTTATGCTCGCCGTCCACACCGGTCAACTTGGCTTGTACCTCTGCAATCAAGTCCTGAACTGCGATACGCAATACTGTCTGGCCTTCCTTTAGCGTGTCCACGAGAACATCATAGTCCTCGTAAAAATAGACTGTCTTCCCGTCCGTGAGCACTACGAAGGATGACAAAGCCCTGGATTGACCCCGTATAAAGCGGAAGCTCGACCGTATCCGCTGTAGAGGCACCGAGCTATCCAGCAACTTCATCAGAATTTTTAGTTCGAAAATGTCTTCTACGGAATAGCGACGGCGCGAACCTCTTCCGGATGCTGCTCTCAGACTCGGCCTCACCAGGCCTGTCTTGTCCCAATACACAAGCTGGTTATAGGTAGCGCCGACTACATGTAATACCTCTGAAGTACGGAAGGATACAGGTTTCTTTCTACGCCCCATTGCCACTTCCAGTCAATAGAATATGACTCATACCATTATACCATTTGCAGTTTAGATACTGGTTCAATTCACCCGCTGCCCCTTATTGTCTCACTCACAATGATACTAGTAGGCTGGACGTCGCGAACCTAAATCACTGACTTTATTTGGTTATTGACATCAACAAGATAAACATCACCCTCTACTTTCTAACGCCCCTTTTTATATCGTGAGAAACTCAAACACTCCAAATGAATTTACAAAACCCTTAATATTTGCTATAAACTGGTTTCAATAATAATGCTGGTCGCCTGAACTTGAATATTGAGGAGCAGGAAAATGATAAGCAAGAGAGTAGCTACTATAATCGCAGTTAGCATAATAGTTATCATATGTATCTCGCTATTAGTATCACGCCCTTTTTCCTGCAATGGCGGGCCTTCGGAAATCAAGAATCCCGATACCTTTGTCATAGGGTGTGGTTTCGATATTGTTAGTCTGGATCCCGCCTATGCCTATGATACCGAAAGCGGCGGGCAAATACTGAACATCTACGAAACGCTGATTAGGTTTGATGGTAGTAGTACAAGCGAGTTTGTTCCATCGCTGGCGACAGATTGGACGATTTCTGAAGATGGAAAGACTTATAGATTCAAGATTCGTGAAGGAGTGAGTTTTCATAATGGCAATCCGCTGACCCCGGAAGATGTGGAATACTCATTTAAAAGGGGGATGGTTCAGGATTACGCCTCTGGACCGCAGTGGATGCTTTTTGAACCCCTCTTTGGTTTGGGGAATTACACCTCTCGAACCGACAATGGCCTGATCCCGCTTGATGAGATCACGAGCAAAGTAGAGGTGGACGGCCAATGGGTACAGTTCAATTTAGCTACCGCGTATGAACCGTTCTTGCAGATTCTGGCTTCCTCCTGGGGTTCTATAGTTGATATGGATTGGTGTATACAGAATGGTGACTGGGATGGGACTGAGGAATCATACGAAGCTTTGAACAACCCTGTTCCTGGTGGCTCTCCAATCAATTCGATAGCCTGCGGTACTGGCCCATTCATGCTAGAGCATCGGAAACCGGGAATTGAAATAAGCCTGGTAAGAAATGACAACTATTGGGGTGCGCCAGCCAGTTTCGAGAGAGTCATCACGCGAATAATTCCCGAATGGAACGAAAGAGGGTCGCTGCTATATTCAGGTGACGTTGATGCTGCTGCTGTTCCGGTGGGAGAAACCCGGGAAGTGGCAGAAATGCCAGGAATCCGAGTTTATGAAGGCCTACCCACGTTGCTCAATCAGGCGCTTTTCTTCCAATTTGCTATTGATCCCACCACAACATTGATCGGTAGTGGCCAGTTAGATGGCAACGGCATACCCTTGGATTTCTTCAGCGATGTTGATGTACGCAAGGGTTTTGCCTATGCTTTCGATTGGGATACTTATATTCATGATGCAATGAACGGTTATGGCGAGAAGACGCCTTCACCGATAGTCAAAGGCATACCTTACTATAAATCCGACTGGCCAGGTTACGAACTGGATCTGGCACAGGCAGAGCAGCACTTGAGAGCGGCCTGGGACGGGATACTATGGGAAAACGGTTTTGAAATGACACTTGTATATGCATCGGGAGACCCAACGGGAAAAATCGCCTGTGAAATATTGCAGAATAATCTATTTCAGATCAATCCCTCGTTTAAGATAAGTATCCAGGTAATGACGTGGCCAGACTTGGTTAATGAGATGGAGTTAGGACGTTTACCCCTGTATTTCAGTGGTTGGACCGCTGACTACGCTGATCCTCACAATTTCGTCTTTCCTTACATGCATAGTAAAGGTCTGTTCGCGCAGGCACAGCGATATAGCAATGAAGTAGTAGACAACCTTATTGAGCAGGCAATCTCCTCAAATAACCATTCGGAAAGACAGATGCTTTATGATCAGATAGCAGAATTATACTATGACGAAGCCCCCAGTGTCATGATAGATCAAGTATTGGGTGTCTATTGCTTTCGAGACTGGATACAGGGTTTTGTTTACAACCCTATGAGAGTAGTTTATGCAATGTATGCATATTACCTAAGTAAAGGATACTAGTAGTTTAATAATGGGTCACAGAGAATTGGTGAATAACCTGATACTTTCCGAATCCACGAATGCACAATAGTGCAAAGCTGCGCCGCCAGCACTGCTTTTCTGCATGATAGCTGAAGTCAGAGGGCGCTCACCCAAGCGTCAGCCGCCCAGTGCCTGGCCTAAGAAGTACGGCCAGATTACTATGGCCAGCAAGATCTGCCACCAGAGCAGATTGGCGTAACCGATTGTAAATAGCCAGCCGATGAACCAGATTGGACCTATCAAGGCTGGTGCGCCGCGGCCGCGGTACCAATGTTTTCTCTTTTCCTCTGCCATGTTTTCCTCCTTTTGCAGAATAATCTACTCCTGATTTGATGATTCTCCCGGTGGAAAAACGGTTTCCGCGGTCATAACTTCAGGAGACGATATTGCCGGCTCAGCCGTTACCGTCCCTTTTCTCCAGCGGAGCCACAGCGCCCACCCCGTCACCACCACCACCAGCACGGCGATATAGATTTCCACTTGGATGTTGGTCAGGAGCTCTGCATGATATAGGATTGCGCCATAGTTGAGTAAGCCGTGCAGAGCAGACGCTATGAGGTAAAATTGCCATCCCCAGCCTTTGGCTAGACCATAGCCCGTTAGGGCAGAAAAAGCGATATGAGCCGCTACGGTGAAGAACCTCTCCCAAAATCCCGCCAGCGCCCAGAAACCGTAGGTTTGCACTGCTTCCCAGGTCCATCCTGAGGCAAGGATCTGACTGTGCGCCCACTGCGCTTCCAAGATGGCAAATCCAGCTCCAGCCACGGCCCCGATGACTAGTCCCAGCTTGGGGTCAATATTCTTGCCACCGCGCTGCCAGTAAACAACCATCGGCACCATTTTTGCGCCTTCTTGAACCAACCCGCTGAGAAATATTTGCGGTATCGCGGCCAGAAGAATCCAGCGCATTAGGGTCTCCTGACTCCAGAAATGTATTAGCGCCTGTCCAGTCCAAATCTGGAGAGGAGTTTGAATAAAGCAAACAGCAACCACGGTTAGAAAGGCGCTGCTCACGAGCACTGCCCAGAGCCACGGTTTTTTGATTAGCGGCGGCCAATAACAAGTCAGCCAGACCGCACCAAAGCCTATAGCCAGACCAATGGCCACGGCCAGATGGATCCCGGAGGCGCCGGGGTTTTCAAAGAAGGATTTGAAATAGCCTACCATGTAATCTATCATGGACACCTCCTACCATTTGAACCCGTCCTTATCCAATTCATCCTACGCGTATCCTTCGACGCCATCTGGCATTCACAACATTATACCTGCATGTGAAATGAAAGGATATACCTTTGGGCAGAAACGCCCCAGGGCACATTGCCGGTTCTGATACGCCTTTGGTCGCTGGTTCAAATCCAGCCGCCGCCTTTGTCTTTCACAGGTGAGTCCTGTTTATCGCCCTAAACTAGCTCCACAGTATCCTTGTATTCGGGGACTTTTACGGTCCAGCCGGTCTTCTCGTTCAAGAGCTTGGCAAAGCTGGTGGCTGCTTTTTCTTCCCCATGAGTGACAAATACACAGCGCGGCGGGACACGGATGTCAGCTAGCCAGGCCAGCAAGCCGTCACGGTCGGCGTGGGCCGAAAAACCATCGATTTTTTCAATGTGTGCTTTCACCGGATATATTTGCCCCAGGAGACGGATTTCCTGGGCACCATCCAGCAATATTCTACCCGGCGTCCCCTCCGCTTGATAGCCGACAAATAATATTGTGCTTTCCGGCCTCCTGATGTTATTGACAATATGGTGCTTTACACGGCCACCGGTTACCATACCGCTACCAGCTATGATAATACAGCTTTCCTTTACGTTGTTAATAGCCCTTGACTCCTCCTCAGTCTGCACCATTTTCAGGTTTTCAAAACTAAAGAAGGAATTACCCTGGCGCAGACGTTGCATCATTTCCTTGTCAAAGAGCTCGGCGTGACGCTTGAATACCTCGGTAATCCGTATGGCCATAGGGCTATCCAGAAAGACTGGCATAGGTGGGATTTCCTTGCGTAGAAACAGTTCATTTAGGTGATACAGCATCTCCTGGCTCCGCTCCAGAGCGAAACTGGGCACAATGATGTTGCCCCCGGCGCTCACTGTCCTGTTGATGCAATCGCGTAATTGTTTTTGAATGTCAGTGTTCTTGTGTTCTTCGTGGGTACGGTCGCCGTAAGTTGCCTCCATAACTATATATTCAGCCTCATGGAAAAGAGTCGGGTCATTCACTATCGGGCGCTCAGGCTCGCCGACATCACCGGAAAAGATTACTCTGCGGTTCTTGCCATCCTGTCGGATATTGATACTTATCACCGCGGAGCCGAGTACGTGACCTGCTTCATAATGACAGCCTTCGATATTGCTACTGATTCCGACGCAACTCAGATATTCTACGGCGGAAAAATGCGGCTTAACTGCTTCGGCATCTTCCACAGTGTACAGAGGTATTTCGGGATAAGGGCCGCCGCGCCCCTCACTTCTGTGGCGTTCTGCTTTAAATGTGGCGTCTTCTACCTGCAAATGTGCGGCATCAATAAGGATAATCTGGGCTATCTCAGCCGTCGCCCGGGTGCAGTATATCTTGCCCTTGTAACCATCCCGCACCAGTTTCGGCAACAGCCCACAATGATCAAGATGGGCATGAGTCAAGAAAACAGCGTCGATGGACTGAGGGTCAAACGGAAATGGCTGCCAGTTTCTTGTCTGATATTTCCGCTCCTGGTACATGCCGCAGTCTATAAGCACACGGGTATCCTGGCTCTCTAAAAGGTAGCAGGAACCCGTAACATTCCGCGCTGCACCCAGAAATGTCAGCTTAGCCAGCATAGATGATGCGACTCCTTGATAACTTGTTCAGCCCGGAAATTGCGCACGGCATATTCCCAGCCATTATAGCTTACGCATCGTAAACCTGGTCAAATCGCCCGCTGCCGATTGGTTTTGTTTTTAGATATCCTTGACTTTTCTTTTTCTGATCAGGGCAATATGCGCTGTAACCCCGACAGCAATACAAATCAGCACTATCTTTATAACTATATTCTGCACTCCAAAAACAATAGTGAGTGCGATAGTCAGCCAGAGTAGAAGTATGGTAAACATCTTTATTTTCACGGGCATTCCTTTGCCTTCAATGTAGTTCCTGACATAGGCTCCAAGTATTCTGTTGTTTATGAGCCATTGATAAAAGCGTTCAGAGCTCCGCATATAACAGGCGGCGGCGAGCAATAGGAACGGGGTTGTCGGCAGAATCGGGACAAAAATACCGATAATCCCCAGTCCTGTGGATAGAGTCCCCGCTCCGATTAGAAGCCTTCTCTTTACTACTGTGCGCATCTATAAGGGAAACGGCGTCGTTGACTGAATCGGGTTTAGCTGGAATACTTCTTTGCAGCCTCTTTAGCCCTGGCTACGATTTCCTCGTCGGACACCTTGTACGATGTTATGGCAAAAGAGCCCACTACCTTGCCCTCGCGTTTCTCTATTTTAGCCGTTATGTTCCCCAGAGCTTTCTCTGAATTGTCGCCACCCATGGTAAAGAATGGAATAATACTCCGACCTTCAAAATTTGTCTGGTATATGAATGAGTTGATTGCCGGCGCTGGTCTATAAGCCCAGATTGGAGAGCCAATAAATATCCTTTCATATTGCCTTAAATCGACACCTACGGGATTTATCTTACTCCCCCTGTTCATGAAAGCTGCGAAACTGCCACTCAAATAGACGAACGGCATGGGTATGGGCCTCTTCTCCTCAATCTCCACTAGCGTTGCATTCAGTGTTTCGGCGATCGCTTGAGCTACCAGCCTCGTTTTACCTGTCAAAGAATAATAAACTACCAGCGGTTTCATGCACTCTCCAAATTGGCTAATTGAATTATACATCCGACCAACCCCGAATGCAGCAACTCACTGAGTTTTAGGATAGCTTAGGGCTTTATCGGGGGATTGAGTGGAAATAGCCGGGAAGGCAGCACAGGCTAGGTGAGGTAAGCAGGTATATCCAGATAACCGTGATTATGGGTGAGGGGTAATAGCAAAAACCGTGATTCTGCCCCTAGAAGGCCCATAAAACCAGAAGACTCTATATGCTGCCGGCGTTTTATGTTCCGCATATGCCTCAAAAACCTTCTCCCCATTGGGGCCTTCTAAACTGAAGAATTGGTGAGTTCGCAGGCTCTTGTATCGGGGATTTTCGGCCAACAACCTTATAGTCTTCTTGACGGCCTTGTAACGTTTCTTTTGGGATGCATCACTCTTTAGGCGGATATAGGACGCCTTTGCCTCGTCAGTCCATTCTAACTCAAACAACACGGCTGACCCTAAAGAGCGTCTAAGTCAACTTTCGATACCTTGCCCTGTGCAGCATCGGCAAGTCCGCGCTTGACCGACGCCAGAGCAGTGGGGTTCTTGAATAGCCATAGCTCGAAAGCAGGGATGGTTACCTGTGGGTCCAGCACAATTTGCCCGAATTTGTTGGTGTATATATGATATGTGATACCTTCCTCAACCAGGGCTTTGGGTAGAACTACTCGCTTCTTGGCATCCGGCTTCACGCTTCTTGCCACTATCTTTAGATCTTTATCCCTGATTACAGTTGCCATTTTGCCCCGGTTTGATGGGTGGGATATTCCCACCTGTGCTCATTTCCCACGATATTCTAGCACAGCCACTGGACTTGTCAAGTCCCCGTTGTATTCAAACTCGTAGCCAAATCCCTATTGAACTCAGTTGGCGTGCTATACTTACCGAAAAGCTGCAACTGTGGGGGTGCCTATGTCGCCACGTAAACTTGAGACTGACCCGGTAATCCTTGAGATGCCGTCCCAGAAGATGGCAGTTGTCCAGGGAAAAGGCTCTCCCGACAAGGTCTTCGCCAGGATATTCCCTGCCCTATACGGCTCGGTCTATACCTTGAAGTTCGACCTGAAAAAGAGGGGATTGGAGTCCTTCAAGGTAAGCTGCCCTCGCGCTCGCTATCCCGATGCCCATCTCTATCCCAAAGGAGAATGGCTCATAATTGCCGGCATCCCGATACCCGATAACACGACTTCCTTGCCTCAGAAAGAGCCGAGCGCTGAAGTAAAGATTGAGACCTGGGAATATGGCCCGGTAGCTCAGATTCTCCACCTCGGCCCTTACGACCAGGAAACCAAAACCATCGAGCGCCTGCACCAGTTCATCGCGGAGAGTGGCTACGAAATAGCCGGCCCTCACGAGGAAGAATACCAGTCCAGGCCGGATGCCAAGGTAATCAAGACGCTAATCCGGTATCAGGTGAAGAAGAAGAGCTAGTAGCCTAATGAATGTGCCCGTGGAATGGCAAACATCCCGACGTTCATCCAGCGGTAATAAATTCTAGCTTCGATTATCGCCATTACACCAGAGAATAAACCTGCCGCTAGAGTAGCATATCATCATTCCCGCAGTCCCCATTCTGCGTTGCTAATCATGATATACTTTGGTGCCAGCATAGCTTCAGCTTGATGTATTTTCCTATTAGTTACAATTATGTGGGCAGTCTTGCTTAGCATTTCCGTAAAACGCGAAGAACGTTACTGTCCTGAGAAATACGATGAGGCCTATCGTAATTATGTGAGTAGAACTCCAAGACGGATAGCACCGTCGAAATCAGGGGCGAACCAGATTGAGAAGAAGTGGGGCATATGGATATGAGCAAACAAAAACGTACAGCTGGCAATGAGTGCCGGCAAGAAGATCAAAGGAAGTTGAAGTGGTCAGACTGGTTGTTCTTGAGGAGACCGCCAGCCTTTCTGGACCCAATCAGAAGGCTGTTTGAATCACCCAGGAAACTTATTGAGCCCTATGTTAAAGATGGTCAGGTGGTTGCTGACCTTGGTTGTGGTTCAGGTTATTATGCATTCGCTTTGGCCGAACTCGTCGGTCCAAAAGGAAAAGTCTATGCAGTTGATTTAGGCAAAAGCTGTATCCGAGCTTTAGAGAAAAAGGCAGGGAAAAGTGGGTATCGTAACATTGAAGCTCATGCTTCGTCTGCCTCCGATGTGAGTTTTATAAAGGACAGGTCAGTCGACTTCGTTCTTGCCAATGGTCTGTTGTGTTCGATGGCCGAACATAGAAAAGAAGCGGTGAACGAAATCAAACGCATCCTCAAGAGAGAAGGGCAGGCGTATCTTAGCTTGGGTGCCGGCCCTCCTTTTGGTTATGTAGATCAAGCA
>Ga0256868_10000566_pt1 | contig 21356 bp, 22 predicted proteins | sample RVTome_13_FD_187341 | JGI IMG/M metagenome (GOLD analysis project Ga0256868, IMG submission 187341) | Soil microbial communities from uranium-contaminated site in the Upper Colorado River Basin, Wyoming, United States - RVT92D227 HiSeq ...
CGGCAACCAGGCGGACAATCGTGGACTGCGGCGGCACACCCTCGCTGCGCCAAAGCATGGCATCAGCGCTCGCCAGCAACGTGCCCCCTTCACCGCCGCAGACGAAACCGTCGGTCGTGGTGGCGACGGCGTACAGCGAGGTCGAAACCCCACTGCTCTGCACGCTCCAGACCAAACCATCCGAGCTCGTGACAATCAGGCCGCTCATGCCCACAGCGACAAGCGATCTGCCGTCCCATGCCACATCGTGGAGGTAGGGATACGCGCCGCCCGCTGGCGGAAGCAGTTGGGCCGACCATGAAACCGCATCCCTTGACGTGTCCACCCAGGGGTTGGGGCCGCCCACCGCGACGTAGAGGCTCCCCGTGGAGGTCACCTGGAAGACGTCCCCGAGGCGCGGCTGCTCGACGATCGACCAATGCTTGCCATCCGGGCTGGCCTTGAGTTGTCCGGCGCCCCACAGAAACGGCGGGCAGAACGCGAAAAACCTGTCACCCGCGAAAGTGAGGAACCGCGGGTTGAGGTTGCCGAAGTCGGTGGGTACTTCTATCCAGGTGACGGCATCGAGACCTCTCCAAACCTGCGGGGGCATCATGGCGAGGAGCTCCCGTCCGTCCCAGGCGAGCATGGGGTTTGAGGGTAGAGAGAAGCGCAAGGCGACCGTCCAGTCGAGGCCCGTTTCGCTGGTCGCCACGAGTTGGCCGGACGTGTCCCAACCCAATGTGACAAAATGGGACCCGGTCCACACTGCCGTCGTCATGCGGATTGAACTGCTGGGCGCGTCCCAGCGACACTGGGCAGGGGCCGCCCCTGCCATCAGACAGGCGCAGCCAAAGCACACGGCACTGAGCGCCGATCTCATCTCCGAACAATGATACGTCCACGAACCTCTGCCTGTTTGCATGAGCAGCGCGATCCCCCGAGGGGTCGCCTGCCGGCGAGCTCGGTACGAGGGGGAACAGACTTCAAGCCCCCAAACAAGGGGTGACCGTGCGCGAAGCAAAGTGACCGTGGAATGAGTCAGGCTCCGCGGTTGGTTGGCTAGTTTCGACATGGCGACAGCCGGGCGGAAGTGGACGAGATCGTGAAAAAGGCGGTCGCGGCGGGAGGCAGCCACGCAATGGACCTGGTCGACCACGGTTTCATGTACGGCTGGAGCTTCTACGACCCCGACGGTCATCACTGGGAGGTTCTCTGGATGGACCCCAAGGCGATTCAGCAGATGACGTAGGGGGACCTCGCGCAGCCGGGGCACGGCTCGCCCAAGAAGGAGGGTGAACGATGGCGAAGAGGCAGAAGATCACGACGTTCCTGTGGTTCGACGGCAACGCCGAGGAGGCGGCGAAACACTACACCTCGATCTTCAAGGACTCGAAGATCCTGGAGGCGGCTCGATACGGAGACGCGGGACCCAGACCCAAGGGGTCGGTCATGATCGTCAGGTTTCAGCTCGAGGGGCAGGAGTTCATCGCCCTGAACGGCGGGCCGCAGTTCAAGTTCACGGAGGCGATCTCGCTGGCGGTGAACTGTGATACGCAGGAGGAGGTCGACGAGCTGTGGGCCAAGCTCAGCGCCGGCGGGCAGGAAGGGCAGTGCGGCTGGCTGAAAGATAAATTCGGCCTGTCGTGGCAGATCGTCCCCTCCGTCGTGCCCGAGCTGTTACAGGATCCGGATCCCGAGAAGTCGAAGAGGGTCATGCAGGCGATCTTCCAGATGAAGAAAATCGACATCGCTCGGTTGAAGCAGGCGTACGCCGGGCGATAGCCGAACGACCACGAAGCGGACGGAAACCGAAAGACGCCGCCGCCCGGGGGAGTCTATCGGGATGGAACGGCGCGAGCGCGCAGAGGCAAGCAGCAGCGGTTCAAAACGACGCTGCACAAGTGAGCGTCCTCGCTCACGGAAAGGAGAGGACTCATGGCCACACCCATGAAGAAGCCCGTCGTCACCTCGACGGTATCCACACCGACCGATCGTGAGATCCGCGTGGAGCGCGTGTTCAACGCGCCCCGCGGGACCGTATGGCGCGCGTTCACCGACCCTAAGCTGATCGCGCAGTGGTGGGGTCGGGGTAACAGGCTGGTCATCGAGCGCATGGAGGTCGAACGCGGCGGCCACTGGCGGTTCGTGGAGCACGCGCCCAACGGCGCTCATGGCTTCGAGGGACGCTTCCGTGAGGTGGCGCCCCCGGAGCGCCTCGCGCAGACGTTCGAGTGGGACGGCATGCCGGGTTACGTGTCGGTCACGACCTCGGCGTTCGAGGAGCTCGGCGACGGCCGCACGAAGGTCATCTCCACGATGCTGTTCCACACCACGGAGGAGCGCAACGGCATGCTGAACTCGGGGATGGAGCGCGGCCTCAACGAGAGCTACGCCGCGCTCGACAGGCTGCTTCGGAATGGGGGAGGTCGGACGGGGGAGAGGTGATCGTGGGCCTCTCGATGTCGCTGAACGCCGTGATGAGGGATCCGAGCACCGGCATGACGACGGGTTCGGTGCAGGTAAGGAGGGAAACGTGACCACAAGAGGAACGGCCCGCGCGGCCGTCATCGTCGGGGCTGTCCTGGCGCTCGGCGCCGGCTTGGCAACGAAGGCAAGCCAATCTCTGCCTGCCGTCCGGAGCGGCTACGCGCCGGTCAACGGACTCCAGATCTACTATGAGATCCACGGTCGCTCGGACAGCCGGAAATCGCCCCTGGTCCTTCTTCACGGCGGCGGATCGACGATCGAAACGTCGTTCGCAGGGACTCTGGCCCGGCTTGCCACGACTCGGCAGGTCATCGCGTTCGACCAGCAGGGCCACGGACACACGGCCGACATCGCCGATCGTCCGTTCACATTCGAGCAATCGGCGGAGGACGCCGTCGCCCTGCTCCGCTACCTCAAAATCGGGAAGGCCGATTTCTTCGGCTACAGCAACGGAGGCAATATCGGGGTCCAGATCGCCCTCAAGCATGCGGACGTGGTGCGCAAACTGGTCGTCATGTCCGCGATGTTCAGCCGGGAAGGATGCGACCCCGGATTCTGGGAGTCGTTCAAGCACACCAAGCTGGACGAGATGCCGGCGGAGTTGCGAGAGGCCTACCTCCGCGTGGCCCCGCATCCGGAGGACCTGCCGAGTTTCTTCGCAAAGAGCGTGCAACGGATGCTGGATTTCAAGGGTTGGACCCCGGAAGAGATTCAGTCCATCGCCGCTCCCACTCTGGTCATGATCGGCGACCACGACATCGTCCGCCCGGAACACGCCGTGCTGATGTTCCGCCTGGTCCCGAACTCTCAGCTCGCCGTGCTGCCGGGCACCGACCACATGACGGTGGTGAACCGTTCGGACTGGCTGGTCTCGATGATCGGGGCCTTCCTCGATTCACCGATGCCGAAAGGCAAGGAGAAACCTTGAAAGGGCACCAGGCCGCGTCAACGGCCGGTGAAGGAGAGGACGGACGATGAGCAAACTGAGGTGCCAGATCACGATGACGCTCGACGGCTACGTGGCGGGGCCCAACCAAAGCGTCAAGAACCCGCTCGGCGAGGGAGGCTTCCGGATCCACGACTGGGCCGTCAGGCTGAAGAGCTTCCGCGAGCTCCACGGCGACACCGGTGGCGGGGAGACGGGAACGAACGACGACGTGGTGCGGGAGGCGTTTGAGAATCTCGGCGCGACGATCATGGGCCGCAACATGTTCGGCGGAGGCCCCGGCCCGTGGAGAAAGGATCCGTGGACCGGCTGGTGGGGCGATAACCCCCCCTTCCACACACCCGTCTTCGTGCTCACCCATCACCCCCGTGAGCCCCTGGCGATGCAGGGGGGCACGACCTTCGTCTTCGTCACTGACGGGATCGAGTCTGCGCTCGAACAGGCGATGCAGACGGCGCGCGGCAGGGACGTGGCGCTCGGCGGGGGAGCAAACGCCGTCCAGCAGTACCTCGCCGCGGGCCTGGTCGACGAGATGGAGATCCACGTCGCCCCCCTCTTCCTCGGCGGCGGCACCCGACTTTTCGACGGTCTCGGCGGCTCCGACGTGAAACTCGAGCCGATCCGAACGATCGAGGGGCCCGGCGTCACCCATCTCAAGTACCGCGTGGTCAAGCAGGCTGGCGGTTGATCAGCGATGGCTTCCCGGTTGCACCCATTCGGTGAGTTCCGCATGGGAACGGTCGGTGCCCGGTTCCGATACGGTCCCCCAGTTGGGAATAGCCTCCCGCCAGCGGCCGCTTTGCCGCAACGGAGGGCGCGTCCATGACGATGACGGAGTGGCTCCGCGCGCAAGTCAGCGCCGAGGCGGGTCGGACGCGCCGCGCGCTCGAGCGCATACCGGAAGGGCGGGAGGAATGGACGCCGCACGAGCGTTCGATGCCGTTCGGGCGCCTGGCAGCGGTGGCGCCCTATTTTTTCGCCTTTAGCTTTCCTAGCGCTGCCTCGGTGCCGAATCTCTTGGGGTCGAGCTCGAGCGCCTTCTCGTAGTTCTTGATCGCCAGCGCGCGATCGCCGCGGTTCATATAGGCCTCGGCCAGGCTGTCGTACACGTTGGAGGAATCCGGGTACGCCTCGACGTTGAGCCCAAAAACCTCCACCGCGAGGTCGAGCTTCTTCTGGCCCATGAGCTCGTAGCCAAGTGTATTGATGTCGCGCTCCGCGGTAACGTAGGCGTTCTGAGGGTTTGCCTTGAACGCCCGGATCGCCGCCCGCGCGGCATCCGAGTCGTTCCTCTCGACTGCCCCGCGCACCTGTTCGCTGATGCTCGACTGCGGGACGTAGCGGAGGATGGCCTCCATCGCCGGGTCCACGTTGCGCCGGTAGTCGTCGAAGCTCATCTCGGCCGCGATCCGAGGCGCCAGCCACTTGCGCTGGTCGCGCTGGTCCATGTCCTGCCACCACAGCGTCGAGGCCCGGATCTCGAGGCCGCTGTTCGGCAGCGTGATCCGGGCCGGGTCGCCGAACATGTTGGGCGCCTCGCCGGTCGGCTCGCCGACGAAGATCGTCTGCGTGTACTTCTGCATCATGTTGACGAAATTCTGCGCGGCGGAGAACGTCTGGCGGCCGATGATGGTGAACATCTTCCCGGGCTGGTTCACCTTGTCCACGCGCAGGAGCCAGCGCAGCAGCGGGAGGTTGAGGTAGTTGTTGCCGCCGCCGTTGAGGCGCACGTCGATCACCAGCTTGTCCACCGGGTTGGCGTCCAAGAAGCGCGACACGCGCTCGAAGAATGCCGACACGGGCTCGTCCGGTTTGTTCTGCACGGCGTTGTACTGGACGTAGAGAACGCGCGCATCCTTGAGGTACTCGAACCAGTAGAGGTTGGTCGGGTCCTTCAGCCAGAGCGGCGACGCCGAGGTGTCGCGGGCGCCCACCCAGCCTGCCGGCAGCGGGGGCCAGTTGTGCCGCAACTGCTCCGGCTCGACCGGCTCGGGGTGGAGAACCGAGGCGACCTCGCGGCCGCCCTTTTCGACGACGATCGAGGCGTTCTCCATGTCCTTGATCAGGTCCAGACCGTCCAGCAGCTCCGGGACACTCAGCAGGCGCGCCCCTAGGTTGCGGCACCACATCTCGTTTTCGCGCTCCCGCGGGATGATCGTGCGGATAGCCTCGTACGCCCGCTCAATGGGGGTTTCGCCGATGCGCACGACGCGACCACCGACAATTCCCGCGTTTGGCTGCGACGCGCTGATCACGTAGATGCCGTCGGTGAAGGAATACAGGCGCAGGGGGTAGGTGCGGACACCCATCGAGGCCGGGTTGATGTGGGTGTGGCCGTCCGCGACCATCGCCACCAGCTTCGCGAACCCCACGACGATCTGGGTGCGCCGCAGCCCCGGGATCCGCCCGTCGAGGTCGCGTACCGCCGCCTCGAACCGCTCGCGCGGCATGACGTGGAACGCGTTCATGTGCACCTTCGGGAGCTGTTCGGCGAAGAAGCGCAGGTCGGCGCGCCACTTGGCGGCGTCCATGGCCGGCGGGGCTTTGGTCTGGGCGACAGCGGCGGAGGTGGACAGCAGGGCAGCAAGCGGCAGCAGGCGGACCGCACGGCGGATCAGCGACATCGTGGCCTCCTCTTTGGAGCGGAACGCGACACGCCGAGGGATTGCGGCGCCCACGGCTCAACCGCCAAGCCGTTCCGGCTCATCCTCCCCGTAATACGCACCGCGAACACGATGGGTTCTGGCGGCCCGAGCGCCTTCGTGGCCGTCCGCGCGCGCAGAGCTAGGGAGGGGCCAGGATCGTTGGTCTCGATTATCTCGAGGAGGTCCGGACCCGCGGGTTCCCCGTGGTTCTTAGACCGGCTTCCCCGAGCCCCTCCCGGTGCGAATCGGGTTTCGCGGCTACTTGGCGAGCCCGATCTGTTTCATGAACTCCATGTTGTCCCAGAAGAGGTACTCCTCGTCCATCACGCCGTCCTTGTTCCAGTGTCCGATGGTCACCATCGGGATCTTGTAGGCCTTGCCGGTGGGAGGGATCGTCTTGCCATCGCCGATGGGCATCGGCTGCGTGAAGGTCCCCTCGAGCCAACTTGTCACGGCCGTCCACGGACCGGCGCCGAACCGTATCGGGTGAACCTCGATCCGATTGTCGGGCGCGAAGACGAACATCTGCTTCAGATCCTCGATGTGCTTCTCGATACCCGTTGTGGTGTGCCCGTCGGGCCAGTGCACGACGATGTCCTTCGCGTGGCTCCGCTGTAGCTCGTCCCACTTCTGGTTCGTATAGACGTTGAAGTCGAGGTCATCGAAGTTCTCGAGGTGAGCCTTGACCTGTTGCTGCTCGTCGGCGTGCGGCTTCGTTGACTGGGCGGCAGCGGAACCGGCCGCGATGAGGCCGGCCGATATGGCGAGAAAGCCGGTACCGACTACTCTTGGATACCTTTTCATCCCACGCCTCCTTTCACAAGGTAGTTGTTGAACACGTGCGGTTTCAGAGCATTCGCGTCCCGACCGCGATCGCGGACGCGAAGGATCGGTGAACGCGAGGGCCTTTGCGACATGTTCACTGAGGGTGATGCCCGGGCTGACCTCTTCTATTCCCACTCACGAGCGCAGCAGGTCGAACCCGATCTCGGTTCCCATCCCGAGCACGTACCCGAGCTGGATGTTGAAGTAACCGAGCGGCTCCAGGAGGCGGGCGTTCTTGAGCGGCCCCGGGTCGACCGTGTGGTATGGCCGCAAACTTCCGAACGAGAACACGGTTAGCCGAACTGGACCGAGCGCTTGGTGAACGCTCCCTCCATCCAGAAACCGGTAATCGGAAACGTGGTAGGGGTGCTCTCGCTGGCAGCCGCTCCGGCAGCGACGAGGACAGGCGCATAGTGCTCCCACGTCGGTAGAGCCATCTGGGCCGCCGGGGCGCGGTCGCGGAAGTTCATCAGCGCATCCGCGTCGAAACGGGTAAGGGCGTCGGCCGCCCAGGCGTCGAACTCCTTCGCCCACGAGGGGATTCCGGGCTTGAACGCGTACCTCATGTTGTGCGTGAGGAAGCCGCTCCCGAACACCAGCACGCCCTCGTCGCGCAGGGGAGCCAGCGCCTGCCCGAGCTCGAACAGCTCCTGGGGGTCGAGGCGCGGCATCGAGACCTGGAGCACGGGCACGTCGGCGGTGGGGTACATCGCCACGAGGGGAACGTAGGCGCCGTGGTCGAGCCCGCGCTCAGGCTCTTCGGTGTACGCGATGTCCTTCTGCCGCAGGAGATCACGGACTCGGGCCGCGAGTTCGGGCGCTCCCGGCGCAGGGAACTTTGTCTGGTAGTACTGGTCGGGAAACCCGTAGAAGTCGTAGACGAGCGGCACTGTCCGCGTGGCCCCGAGCGCCGTCGGCCGTTCCTCCCAGTGAGCCGAGACCATGAGGATGCTGTTCGGCCTCGGCATCGCGCCTGCCCACGAGGCGAGCTCGGCCATCCACGCGGAGTCGTCGAGTAGAACCGGAGCGCCGTGCGCTGCGAAGATCACGGGCATTCGCCCGGTCGGCTTGTCTTTCGTCGGTTCGATCTTCTTCTCTGTCATCCGTTGTTTGCTCCAATCCTGAACATGCGGGCGCCGTGGGTCGCGGCGCCGCGGGGGGAGGAGGAAGGCTATCGTCTATCTTGCCTCCCCAATCGTCACCTGATGAATGTGCCGCTCCGTAGTTCGCTGATGGCCTGCTCGAGTTCTTGCTGCGTATTCATCACGATGGGGCCGTACCAGGCGACAGGTTCCTTGAGCGGCTGGCCCGAGACGAGGAGGAACCGAATGCCTTCCTCGCCGGCCTGGACCACGACCTCGTCGCCGCGGTCGAACAGCACCAGCGAACGGTTGCCGGCGGTGTCGTAGCTGGTCCCTTCGCTCGAACCGACCTGCTCCGTCAGGACTGCACGCGGCTGGGACGCGTCGCGGAAGGCGCCCGACCCGGCAAATACGTATGCGAACACGTGCCGCGTCGGGTCCACGGGGATCCGCTTGCGGAGACCCGGGGGTACCGAGAGGTCCACGTAGCGCGGATCGGCCGCCACGCCTTCCACCGGGCCGGTCTTGCCCCAGAACTCTCCGCAGATGACTCGAGCCCGCGTTCCGTCGTCGTCCACGACCTCCGGGATGTCGGCGGCGGCGATGTCCTGGTAGCGGGGCTCGGTCATCTTCAGCGACGAGGGAAGGTTGGCCCAGAGCTGGAAACCGTGCATCCGCCCGTTCGGGTCGCCCTTCGGCATCTCCTGGTGGAAGATGCCGCGACCCGCGGTCATCCACTGAACATCCCCCGCACCAAGGTTGCCTTTGTTCCCGAGGCTGTCGCCGTGCGAGACGGTTCCGGCGAGCACGTAGGTTATCGTCTCAATTCCGCGATGCGGGTGCCACGGGAATCCGGCCAGGTAGTCATCCGGGTTCTCGTTGCGAAAGTCATCCAGCAAGAGGAACGGATCGAACTCGCTCGTGTCGCCGAAGCCAAAGGCACGGCGCAGCCTGACACCCGCACCCTCGATCGTCGGCTTGCTCTGCACGACTCGTTTAATCGGTCGGATTGACATTGTCGTTCTCCCTTCGAATGCGCTGTCATGCCACCTTGGCGGCCGGGTCGGGGTGGCGGAGCGCAAGGTTGACCGCGCCTCCGGCGATGCTGAGAACCAGCGCACCCCATGCGATTGCCGGAGTCCAGACCGCTGACAGGCCGAGCAGCCAGTCGAGCGAGTACGCTCCCGGCCCCGTGAGCGCCAGCGCCGCCGCGCCGGTCGCATAGAGAAGCGGTACCTCGACGCCGTTGGACCCCGCGAACACGCCGTTGCGCCAGTGCACGCTGCCCGCCGCCACGATCATGACCGCGATTATCAGGGCGGGGCCGAGTGGGCCGAGCAGGCCCGAGGCCACCAGCAGACCGCCCAGCAACTCGGTCGACGCCGCGGTCACGGCGAAGAGCCGGCCGGGCCGAAACCCGAGCGTCGCGAAGAACCGTGCGGTGCCGGAGATCCCGTGACCGCCGAACCAGCCGAAAAGTTTCTGGGACCCGTGGGCGGCCATCAAAAGGCCCAACACGAGCCTCGCAAGTAGTAGTCCGAAGTCCATGATCTTCACCCTCCGTCAATCACTATATAATAAGTAGTAGATACTTGTCAAGTAGGTACTTGAAAATACTATTCGAGGGTGCTACTGTTCAGTCGGAAGGGCTTATGCGAACGCCCCAGGACATTCCGTCGTTGTGCGAGCGGTTTCACCGTGCGAGCGAGCTGATCGGGCGCCGCTGGACCGGCGCAATCCTGTTCGTGCTGCTGAAGGCGCGGTGCCGCTTCGCGACGCTGCGGAGCGCCATTCCGGGGATCACCGACCGGATGCTCAGCGAGCGCCTTCAGGAGCTCGAGCACGAGGGGATTGTGGAGCGCACCGTCGTTCCGGAGACGCCAGTCCGGGTGGAGTACGCCTTGACGGAAAAGGGCCGGGCACTGGCCTCGGCGATCGGCGCGATCGAGAAATGGGCCGCCCAGTGGATCTCGCTCCAGGAGCCGGCGGCACGCGGGCCGGCAAAGGCGCGCGCCCGCCGCAGAGCCTGACGTGCCCCGCACGTCGCGTCACCTCCGGGTGGCGTAACTCGCGTTGCTCGGGGTGATTCCGCCGCGGGCGGGATCGGCTACCATTGGACGATGCGCGTCCTGATCACGGGCATCTCGGGGTTCGTGGGGTTGCACCTCGCCGAGCACCTGCTCGCCGATCACCCGGAGGTGGAGCTATTCGGGCTGCGGCGGTGGCGCTCCGAGATGCCGGCCGTGCCCGCCCTCGCGCCCGCGGTCGGGATCCTCGAGGGCGATCTGCTCGATGCGCCCTCGCTGGTGCGCGTGCTTCAGGCGAGCCGCCCCGACGTCATCTTCCACCTCGCGGCCTCCTCCTCGGTTGCCGGGTCGTGGGACACGCCGGCCGAGATGATCCAGGTCAATTCGCTCGGGACGCTGCACCTGCTCGAGGCCGTCAGGCAGCTCAACCTTGACGCTCGGGTCGTGCTGGCCTGCTCGGCGGAGGCCTACGGCGTCGTGGCCGAAAGCGAACTGCCGATCAAGGAAGAGCAGCCGTTCCGGCCGGTGTCGCCGTACGCGGTCAGCAAGGCCGCGGTGGATCTGCTGGGTTACCAGTACTCCAAGGCGTTCGGCCTGCGCACCTTGAGGATGCGTCTGTTCAACCACTGCGGGCCGCGCCAGTCGGCGCGCTTCGTGGTCTCCGCACTGGCTCGCCAGATCGCCGGAATCGAGGCCGGCCAGTTGCCCCCCCGGGTGATCGTGGGCAACCTGGACGTCCGGCGGGACTTCGTGGACGTCCGCGACGCTGCGCGCGCCTACTGGTTGGCGGGCACCCGGGGGGTCCCCGGCGAGGCGTACAACGTCGCCACGGGACGCTCGCACTCGATCCGCGAGGTACTGGACACCCTCCGGGCGCTCGCCGACACGAGCGTCGAGGTCGTGTTCGACCCGTCCCGGCTGCGGCCGGCGGAGCTGCAGGTGCTCGAGGGGGACGCGACACGCTTTCGCAAGGCGACCGGATGGCGCCCGGAGATCGCCTTCAATCAGACGCTGGCCGACACCCTCGCCTGGTGGCGCGTCAACCTCAAGGCCTGACCGAAGCGCGAGGCACTCGATCTCGACCGTCCGGACTTTCGGCGTCCTGAACCGAATTCTCGCTATACTCCCCCCATGAGTTCCGAGCTGGCGCTTCGCCCGCTGGTGAAATGGGACGGGTTCGCCCTCCAGGTGGACCTCGACATGGTCGAGCTGGTCGCGAACCGGGAGCTGGCGCGGCGGGATGCCGCCATTCGCCGGGTGGGCGTGACCGGGGAGGGCGAGGTCGTCGAGATCCACCTCGAGGTGGCGCTCAAGGGCCTGCCCGCCCGCGTCTCGGCGAAGGTCGCCGAACTGCGTGTCCACCGGCGCTTCTTCGGCTGCCGGATCGAGGCGCTCCACGGCCCGCTCGGGATCCCGCTGCCGATCGGCCTGGCGGGCGCGCTCGCCAGGCGCCTGGCGCCGGAGCTGCTGCGCTTCGACCCGGAGGACCGGATCCTGCTCGTGGACCTGAGGACCCACCTCCCCGAGGGACTCGAGGTGAGGATCTCCGACGTCCGGTGCGCCGGCCGCTGGCTGACGGTGGAGCTCGCCGGGGGTTCGGTGGCGGCGGTCCTGGCGGCGATGCGGGAGATCTAGGCCGAGTGACCTACGGCGGCGCGCTGCGGAGTCGCTGAATCAGTCCTCGGCCGAGGACGGGAACAGCTCCTCCACCAAGCTAATGGTCTCGGGCGTGAGCTGCGCCTCGCCGGCCTTGAGATTCTCCTCGAGCTGCTCCACCCGGGTTGCGCCGGTGATCGCGCTGGTCAGGTGGCGCTTGGTCAGCACCCAGGCGAGGGCGAGCTGGGCGCGGGTCAGGCCCGCGTCATCGGCGACGGTCTTCATCTTCTTGACCCGCTGGACGTTTCTCTCCGTCCACAGGCGCTGGGTGAACTGTGGCAGGCGGGCGAAACGGGTATCCTCGAGGATCCCCTCGTCGTACTTCCCGGTGAGGAGGCCCTGCGCGAGGGGGCTCCACACCACGATACCCATCCCGGTCTTGGCCGAGGCGGGGAAGAGCTCCTGCTCCACCCGGTGGCGGTGGAGCAGCGAGTACTCGGCCTGCTCCACCGTGGGCGGATGCCAGCCGCGGCTGCGCGCGACCGCGATCGCTTCCTGGATCGCGGTCGCGGGCCACTCGCTGGTGCCCCAGTAGAGCACCAGCCCCTGCGTCACGAGATCGGAGAAGGCGCGGACAACCTCCTCGATGGAGACATCGGAGTCGTACCGGTGTGCGAAGTAGAGATCGAGGTAGTCGGTTTGCAGGCGGTGCAGGCTCTGCCGCACCGACTCGTGCACGTGTTTGCGCGAGAGACCGCGGTCGTTGACGTCCTTGGACATCGGGAAGTAGACCTTGGACGAGAGCACGAGGTGGTGGCGGGGGAACTCGCTCAGAACCGCGCCGATCTGGCGCTCGGCCTCGCCGCTGGCGTAGACGTCCGCCATGTCGAAGAAGTTCACGCCCGCGGAGAAGGCGAGTGACACGATCGTCCGAATCGTTTCGGGGTCGCGGACGCTGGCTGCAAAGGTCGTCCAGCCTCCAAGGCTGATCTCGGAGATCTTGAGGCCGGAACGCCCGAGCTTTCTGTACTTCATGGCCACCCCCGGTGCCTCGATGGACCCATTCTGCGCGTCCGGTGTTCCCGGACGCCCATTCTAGGCCACTCCGAGCGCGAACGTGAAACGAGGGCGCCTCCGCTTCGATCACCGAGACCACGGTGAGAGGCAGGGATCCTCCAAACGTGACGAATGTCCCGGACCGGTTAACCCTCCCGAGGGAAGGCCCGGTGTGTCCCGAGTGGTTGAAGTACCCGGGAGGGCGCGCGTGACGGAGCACGGCCTGACCGAGGTCTTCTACGATGGGGCGTGTCCCTTCTGCAGGGCGTCGCGCCGCTGGGCGGAGCGTCACGACTCCAATCGGCGGCTGGTCTTTTGCGACCTCAACGATCCTGCTGCAGTCCGCCCCGCTCCCACGCGTGGCGAAGGCCTCGCCAATGTGATGTGGGTTCGCCTGCCCGGGGGCGACCTTGCTAGCGGCTTCGCCGGCTGGCTGGCGGTCCTTCGTGCGTTTCCCCGCTGGCGTCCGCTCGCGCGGGTCCTGGCGTCTCCCCTCGTCCGGTGGGCCGGGCCACCGGTGTACCGGTTCGTCGCCCGCCACCGACACGCCCTCCCGATCCGGTGAGGTGGAAGCGGCCCTGATACACTCCGCCGAGGCGCGGCAAGGCCCCGCTCCGCAGACGAGGTTTCCGGGATGCCCGAGAAAACATTCGACGTGGCGGTTATCGGCGGTGGGATCGTGGGAACCGCAACGGCCATGGCGATCCTCCGGCGCCGCCCGATCTCGCTCGCGTTGATCGAGAAAGAAGATCGCCTCGCGGCTCACCAGACCGGCAACAACAGCGGCGTGATCCACTCGGGGCTGTACTACAAGCCCGGCTCGCTGAAGGCGCGCAACTGCACGGCCGGTCGGGAGGCGCTCTACGCCTTCTGCGCCGAGCGGGGAATCCCGGTCGAGCGCTGCGGCAAGGTTGTAGTGGCAACGAGGCAGGAGCAGCTTCCGGTTCTCGAGGAGCTGCGGCGGCGCGGGGAGGCCAACGGTCTCGCGGGCTTGCGCCGCCTTCGGCCGGAGGAGATCAGGGAGATCGAACCGCACGCAGCGGGGATCGCGGGGCTGTTCGTGCCGCAGACGGGGATCGTGGACTACGCGCGGGTTACCGAGGCCTACGCGGTGGAGGTGCGGCAGAAGGGCGGGGAGGTCCTCCTCGCTGCGGAGGTGCACAGCATCGCCCGCGACGGCGGCGGCCTGGTGCTCGAGACCGGCGCGGGCGAGGTGCGTTGCCGCTATCTCGTCAACTGCGCCGGGCTCCAGAGTGACCGGGTGGCGCGCGTGGCCGGGGTGGAGCCGGGTGTTCGGATCGTGCCGTTCCGCGGCGAATACTACGAACTGGTGCCCGAGCGCCGCGACCTCGTCAAGAACCTGATCTACCCGGTGCCCGATCCGGAGTTTCCGTTCCTCGGCGTGCACTTCACCCGGATGATCGCCGGCGGCGTGGAGGCGGGGCCCAACGCGGTCCTGGCGTTCAAGCGCGAGGGGTACACGCGGTGGAGCTTCTCCGCGCGCGACCTCCTCGACGCCCTCTCCTACGGCGGCTTCTGGCGGATGGCCGGGGGCTACTGGAGGATGGGGGTCGGCGAGTTCTGGCGCTCCTGGAACAAGCGCGCGTTCGTTCGTGCCCTGCGCGAGTTGATGCCCGAGATCACCGCCGCCGACCTGGTGCCCGGGGGCGCCGGAGTGCGGGCCCAGGCACTCGATCCCGACGGAAAGCTGGCGGACGACTTCCGAATCGTGGAGTCGGAGCGGCAGATCCACGTGCTCAACGCCCCCTCTCCGGCGGCCACCGCATCGATCGCCATCGGGGAGACCATCGCCGACCTGGTGGCGGTGCGCTTCGGGCTGGGTTAGGAGCCTGTCCGGGTAATACTCCGGCTGCGAATCCCGATGGCATTCGGCTGGCTGTGTCAGCCGTCGCGAAGAGTCCTCGACGTAGCTCTGGCTACGCCTCCGGGCTCTTCGCTCGGCTTCCTTGCCATCCGGCGCCCTCGGAATTCTCGCTTTCGTCGATTACCCGGACAGGCTCCTAGGTGCCGACGGGTTCCTGTACCTTCCCGGAGGCGTGCCGGGGGCGCGCAACCGAGGCCTTGATGTAGTCCCTGTTCAAGCGTGCGATCGTGGAAATCGAGATCCGCTTGGGGCACACCGCCTCGCACTCACGGTGGCTCGAACAGCTCCCGAACGCCTCGCCCTCCATCGCCTCCACCATCGCCCTAGCGCGGGCGAGGCGCTCGGGTTGCCCCTGGGGCAGCAGGCCGAGGTGCGTGATCTTGGCGCCCACGAAGAGGACGGCAGACCCGTTCGGGCAGGCGGCGACGCAGGCCCCGCAGCCGATGCACTCGGCCGCATCCATTGCGAGGTCGGCGGTCTCCTTGCCGATGAGGATGCTGTTCGCCTCCGGGGCGCTGCCGGTGCGCGCCGAGATGAAGCCGCCTGCCTGAACGATGCGATCGAACGCCGAGCGGTCCACCACGAGGTCCTTGACGACAGGGAAGGCCCTCGCGCGCCACGGCTCGACGAAGATCACGTCGCCGTCGCTGAAATGGCGCATGTGGAGCTGACAGGCCGTGGTGCCCCTGCGGGGCCCGTGGGCGATGCCGTTGATGACCATCCCGCACGACCCGCAGATCCCCTCGCGGCAGTCGTGTTCAAACGCCACCGGATCCTCGCCCCGGCCGATCAGGTTCTGGTTGAGGACGTCGAGCACTTCGAGGAACGACATGCCTTCTTCGATCCCGCCCACCGGGTAGGTGACGAAACGGCCCTTCTCGCGCGGACCCTTCTGCCGCCAGATGTGGAGTTCCAGCTTCATGGGTTTGTTCTCCTTGACCTGTCTCGAACGCGGCTGGATCCCTTGCTACGCTCGGGATAACCGTGACGCCCCGTGAGGTGCGCCGCGGTCACTTGTAGCTCCGCTGCGCGAGACCGACGCTCTCGAACGCGAGCGGCTCCGTGTGCCGGACCGGCGGCGCGTCCCCAGCGTGCTCCCAGACCGCCACGTGGGAGAAGCTCTCGTCGTTTCGCAGCGCCTCGCCGTCGGGTGTCTGGAACTCCTCCCTGAAGTGTGCCCCGCACGACTCGCGGCGCTCGAGCGCGTCCAGAGACATGAGTTCGGCGAGCCCAAAGTAGTCGGCCACGCGGCCCGCCTTCTCGAGCTCCTGGTTGAGGTCGTTCCCGTCGCCGGGTACGCGCACGTCCGTCCAGAACCCCTCTCGCAGCTCACGGATCTTGCCGATGGCCTCGCCCAGCGCCCGCTCACTCCGGCTCATGCCGCACCGCTCCCAGAGGATGGCGCCGAGCTCTCGGTGAAACGAGTCCACGGTGCGCGAGCCCCGCACCCCGAGCAGGCGGGCCGTCCGCTCCGCCAGCAAGCGCTTCGCGTCCGCGAAGGCGGCATCATTCGGGTCAACCGCTTCGAGGCGCATGCCCGCCAGGTACTCGCCGAGCGTGTACGGGACGACGAAGTAGCCGTCCGCCAGTCCCTGCATCAGGGCACTTGCCCCGAGGCGGTTGGCGCCGTGGTCCGAGAAGTTGGCCTCCCCGAGCACGAACAGCCCCGGAATCGTGCTCGCGAGGTCGTAGTCCACCCACAGGCCGCCCATGACGTAGTGGGGTGCGGGGTAGATCCGCATCGGCACCCGGTAGGGGTCCTCGCCCGTGATGCGCTCGTACATCTCGAAGAGGTTCCCGTACCGGTCGCGAATCTCGTCCTGGCCGAGTCTGGCGATCGCATCGGCGAGGTCGAGGTAGACGCCTCGGCCGCCCGGCCCCACGCCGCGGCCGTCGTCGCACATGCGCTTGGCCGCCCGCGAGGCCACGTCGCGCGGCGCCAGGTTGCCGTAGCTCGGGTAGATGCGCTCGAGGAAGTAGTCGCGCTCGGCGGGGGGTATCTCGGCCGGGTCGCGGGTGTCGCCCTTGGTCCCCGGCACCCAGACGCGCGCGTCGTTACGGAGTGACTCCGACATCAGGGTGAGCTTGGACTGGTGCTCGCCGGCCTGCGGGATGCAGGTCGGATGAATCTGTGTGAAGCAGGGGTTCGCGAACCCGGCACCCCGCTTGTAGGCGCGCCAGATCGCGGTGGCGTTGCACCCCTTCGCGTTGGTCGAGAGGAAGAAGACGTTGGAGTAGCCCCCGGTGGCGAGGATCACGGCTTCGGCCGCGTGACCTTCCACGCGGCCGGTGAGGAGGTCACGGGTCACGATGCCGCGGGCCCGACCGCCCACGACCACCAGGTCGAGCATCTCGGTGTGGGGGTGCATCTCGACCGCCCCGAGGCCGATCTGCCTGGCGAGCGCCGAGTACGCCCCAAGGAGCAGCTGTTGCCCGGTCTGGCCGCGCGCGTAGAACGTGCGCGAGACGAGGGCGCCGCCGAACGACCGGTTCGCGAGCATTCCGCCGTACTCGCGCGCGAAGGGGACTCCCTGGGCAACCGCCTGGTCGATGATGTTCACCGAGAGCTCGGCAAGGCGGTAGACGTTCGCCTCGCGGGAGCGGAAATCGCCGCCCTTGATCGTATCGTAGAACAGGCGCCACGTGCTGTCGCCGTCGTTCTGGTAGTTCTTCGATGCGTTTATCCCGCCCTGGGCCGCGATCGAGTGAGCGCGCCGGGCGCTGTCCTGGAAACAGAACGCGACCACGCGGTACCCGAGCTCGGCCAGGGTCGCCGCCGCCGAGGCCCCGGCTAGCCCGGTGCCGACGACGATCACGGTGTGCCTGCACTTGTTGGCGGGGGACACGAGCTTGACGTTGTCGCGGTAGCGCGTCCACTTGCTCTCGAGGGGTCCTTCCGGAATGCGAGGGTCGAGTCTCACGGGACCACCTACCTTACGGTGCCTGCGAGCACGGCCGCGGGGACCGAGCAGCTTCCCAAGACGATTACGACCGCCGCCGCCAGCGCAAACGGCTGGCGCCACCGATCGTACGAGGGGTGGCTGGCTCCGAGGCTCTGGAAGAGGCTGAACAGCCCGTGGTAGAGGTGGAGCCCGAGCAGGACCTGCGCGAGCATGTAGAACGCGGCCACGTAGGGAACTGAGAAGCCGACCACGACGTTGCGGTAAACATCGCCGTGCACGAAGTCCGGGTGCATGGTCCCGATCGACAGGTGCAGCAGGTGGTAGACGACGAAGGCGGCAATGATGGGCCCACTCCACACCATTGTGCGCGCCGCGTAGCCGGTGGCCAGGTACCGCTGCCTCTCGTAGCCCACAGGCCGCGCCGCCCAGTTGCGGAGGGTGAGCTGGACCGCGGCCACGACGTGTACCGTCACCGCGGCCAGCAGCACGAGCCGGGCCGCCCACAGCAGCGCCGGCTCCACCCGGAGGAGGCGAGCGTATCCGTTAAGCGCGTCCCGGCCGAGAAAGATTTGCAGGTTGCCGAGCATGTGGAGCACGACGAAGAGGAAGAGGATGACGCCGCTGACCGCCATCGCGTACTTCTTGCCCACCGTGGAGGCGTACGCACGTCCAAGAGGGTGCATTCCGGCTCTCCCGAGTCCCACCGTCGGGCGTGCCTCTGCGGGCCGTCCCTGTGGCGCTTCTTCTCTTCGTGGGGGGAGGGAATAGAATCTACCCGCGCGAAGGGGCCGTGTCAATCCGGAGTCTCGATCGCAGTCGATGTGAGGGCGCGTTCAGGGATGCTGTTTAGCTGCGGGCCGCAGCCAGCGCCATCGCGAGGAACCCGGCGATCAGGAGCACGCCCCCAAGCGGCGTCACCATGCCGAGCCACCTGGGCCCGCCCAACGCCAGCACCCCAACCGTGCCGCTGAACACCAGTGCCCCGATCGACAGGAAGATCCCCGCCACGCCCCATCCGCGGCTCGGACGGGTGTGCGCGGCGAGTCCCAGCGCCAGCAGGCCGAGACCACCGATGGCGAGGTAGCGGACCGCGGTTTCCCAGAGCGCGAGGGAAGCCGCGTCGAGATGTGACCTCAGGGCATGCGCCCCGAACGCCCCGGCCGCAACGGCAGCCGCCAGCAGGACAGATCCGAACGAGAACCAGGCTCTCCGCACGACCCGAGCATACATCGTGCGCTCGTTTGTATCGGAACGGTGTTTTTCGTCCGGCAAGAGGACACCGGTCCTCCAGAGAGGGCAGAGGGGACGGACGCCGATCGTTGCGCCTGAGACTAAATCTGGCATGCGACTTGCTAGCCCGGTCGCGTGGATGAAGCGAAGCGCGGGAATGAGTCGCCTCGAGGAGCGGCTTTCTGGGTGTGACTGGGGCCCACCGCAGGGAGCCGCGACAGACGGCCGTGGCCGGAAAAAAGGGGGGATCAGTCGTGAGAGTCTCACTGGCACTTGGAGCATTGGCATTGGTCGCGTCCGCGGCTGGGGCGCAAACGTTCAACATGACGCTGTTGGGAGGTCGCGAGATCGGTGCGGGAGGGGATCCCGACGGCCGCGGTCTCGCGGTCATCTCGTTCGACGGAACGACCGTGATGTACTACATCTGGGTAAGGGACATCGCGCAGCCGACGGCAGCCCACATCCACACCGGGCTCGCGGGTCAGTCCGGCACTGTCGTCGTGAGCCTGAACCCGTTGTTCTCTAGCCCCAGCGCAGGGGTGTACGTGGCCCGGGGTTCGGTGACCTCCGACAGCGCAACGGTCGACGCGATCCTCCAGCGTCCGAACGCCTACTACGTCAACGTTCACAACGCCTCGTTTCCGGACGGTGCGGTTCGCGGGCAGCTGCTGGGCGACGGGACGAGCTCGTTGGCTTACGCCTCCACGCTGAGGGGCTCGCGTGAGCCGGGCGGCGGCGATCCGGCGGGCACCGGGTACGCGACCGCGATCCTGGACGGAACAACGGTCTACTACTTCCTCTGGGTGAAAGGGATCGCGACACCCACGCTGGCGCACATCCACAGCGGCTCGAGCGGCCAGAACGGGCCTGTCGTGATCAACTTCTCGCCTTCGTTCACGAACGGTGTCGCGTCCGGAAACGTGACGGCCGATACGGGCCTGCTCGCACAGATCGTTGCCCAACCCGAGAGCTTCTACTTTAACGTGCACAATGCCTCCTTCCAGAACGGCGCCCTGCGTGGCCAGCTCGGACCCACAGAGACCGACATCTACTTCCCCGTGGTCGCGCGCAACCCCGGTCTGGGGACGAGCCTGTTCAAGACCGACCTCCGCATCGTGAGCCTCACGGACGACGCGGCCACGGTATACGCGGAGTGGTACCCGAAGACTACCGCCGGCTCGTTAGGGCCGGCGCAGGTGGCTCAGGTCTCGGTCTCCCCAAACGGTGAGGCCGTGATCGATGACGCGGTGAACGTGCTGTTCGGCGCGAACGACCGCGGTGCGCTGCGCCTGCTTTCCGCCTTCCCGATGCGGGCGGTCGTCCACAACTTCAACGACCAGCGGTCGGCAGGCACCGGCACCTTCGGGCTGTCACTCGATGGGCTCTCGTACGACGGTGCGCTGACCTCGGGCTTGCTGGTCTTCAACTCGCACCGTCCCAAAACCGACGGTCTCGACTTCCGCACCAACATCGGCTACTTCAATCCCAACCCCTCGGCGGTCGTCGTCACGTTCAACGTGCGCAAGCCGGACGGCACGCTGGTCGGGCAGCCAAGCACCCGGACCATCCCGGGTTGGGCGAACGAGCAAGGCTTCTTCTACCAGACCATTCCAGGCATTCCCACTAACCAGCAAACGCTCGCGAATTTCTATGTGACCTTCATCGCGTCCAAACCGGTCTTCATGTTCTCGGCGGTCGTGGATAACCGGACCGACGACGCGTTCCAACAGGCGGCGATACCCGTTCCTGCCGGTGTCACTTCGGTGCCCGGCGCACCGCCCACGGCCGCGATCACGAGCCCCAGCGGCAACCTGACCGTCGCGACGGGTCAGGCGGTAAGCTTCGTCGGCACTGGGAGTGACCCCAGCGGCCTCTTCTTCACGGGGCACTGGGACTTCGGGGACGGCGTGAGCGTGGATGGGCTGTCGGTCACCCACACTTACTCTGCCGCCGGAACGTTCACGGCGAGGTTCACCGTGACCAACTCCCAGGGGCTCACCAGCACCCCCGACCAGCGCACGGTGACGGTGACCGCCGCGGCGACCGCGACTCTGAGCATGATTCAAAGCCAGATCTTCACGCCGCGCTGCGCGGGCTGCCATCCGCCCAACGAGGGCATGGATCTGCGGGCTGCGAACGCCTTCAACAGCATCGTCAACGTGAGCTCTTCCGAGCAGCCGTCGTTGATGCGGGTGAAACCGGGCGACCCCGACAACAGTTATCTCTACAGAAAGGTCCTCGGTGCGTCCGGGATCTCTGGGTCCCGAATGCCGCAGGGCGGTCCGTTCCTTACGAGTGCGCAGCTCCAGCTTATCCACGACTGGATCCTCGCGGGAGCACAGGACAACTGACCATGCGACGCACACTCCTGACCGCACTTCTTGCCGCCACGCTGGCCTGGATGGGTTGCGGGAAGATGAAACCCCTGCCCACCGAGCCCGGTGGGGGAGAACCGCCTCCCGCCGACGCCACGTTCACCCGGGTGCAGGCGGAGGTCTTCTCGGTCTCCTGCGCGCTCTCGGGCTGCCACGCCGGCAGCGCCCCCACCGCAGGCATGGACCTCTCCGCCGGGGCGGCGTACGGGAACATCGTCGGCGTGACCTCGACCGAGCGCGCTGACCTCAAGCGCATCGAGCCGGGAGATCCCGACCAGTCATACCTGGTCAAGAAGATCCGCGGCGACTCCGATATC
>Ga0256868_10000567_pt1 | contig 21332 bp, 24 predicted proteins | sample RVTome_13_FD_187341 | JGI IMG/M metagenome (GOLD analysis project Ga0256868, IMG submission 187341) | Soil microbial communities from uranium-contaminated site in the Upper Colorado River Basin, Wyoming, United States - RVT92D227 HiSeq ...
GGCAAAGTTCCTGATGAGATTCCTCCCCCAGTAACCCCCTCCCAAAACAGCCAGTCTGAGCTGCGCGCTCATATCAGATCTCCTTTCCCCGGAATACACCTTCTTGGTGCGCCCGCAGGAACCTTCTCAGGTTCAGAGAGACGGACCAAGAGAAAAAATTTACTATATTGATCAACAAAAATATTATAAAGTTGAGCTCGCCCGGAAAAAAGGCAAGATAGCACAGGGAGAGCACAGAAGCAATCGCCGTCATCAGCCTGATGATCTGAAACCGACCATACCAGCGCCGCGCATCCTTGATGACAAATCTGATGGTTGAGAGCTCTCTGATGACCTCGATGGTTCTTCCAAGGCCATAGTGAGAGGTCCCATGCTGCCGCCGGCGATCCCTGACCCTGACCTCGGCCACCTCCCTCCGTTTTACCCCAAACAGGGCAGGCAGAAAGCGGTGGAATCCATGCGGGATGGAAAATCCTCTCACCAGGGATGCTTCATATCCCTTGAGCCCGCACCCGTTGTCGTGCACCCGCACCCCGGTTATCTGGGAGATCATCCAATTTGCCACGCGGGAGGGAAAGACACGAATCCAGTAGGATTCCTTTCGGTCCCTTCGCCACCCGGTCACCGCTCGATACCCTTCTTTGAGCTTCTGCACAAAGACCGGGATCGCTTGGGGGTCGTTCTGCCCATCGCCATCCATGTTGATGATCCAATCCCCCTGGGCGTAGTGGAAGCCGGCGGAGAGCGCTGCTGCCTCGCCGAAATTCCCCTGCAGCTCGATGACCCTGAGATGATGATCTTTTTGCTTGAGCCTCCTGAGGATTGCTCCGGTCTTGTCCGTGCTCCCGTCGTTTACCAGCACGATCTCATAAGGCAGCCTGATCCGCTCCATAACCCCTTTGATCTCGCGGTAGAGGGGCTCTACATTTCCCTCCTCATTGTGGAGAGGAACAGCGATGGAAACGACAGGCTTCTGCTTCATGGTTTCTGGCTGGAGAACTCCTTGACCTTGGCGATGATGTATTCTATTTCCTCCTCCCGTAATTCAGGGTACATGGGGATGGAAAGGATCTCCGCCGCGACCCGCTCGGCTATCGGCAGGTGATATGCGCCGTAGCCCATCTCCCTCCAGGCATCCTGTTGGTGCAAGGGGATGGGGTATTGGATACCCACGCCGATCCCTTGCTCCTGGAGATATTTCATCAATGCATCCCTCCTGGGAGAGCGGATGACATAGCGGTGGTAAACACTCTTTTTGTCGTTATCCATGGGCGGAGGGGTGATCCCCTTGAGTGCAGAGAAGGCCTCTGCGTAGCGTCGGGCAATTTCCTCTCTCCTTTTATTGTCCTTATCCAGGTCTCTCAGCTTTATCCGCAGCACGATCGCCTGAAGTTCGTCAAGGCGGCTGTTAAAGGCGTAAAAGGCGTGCTGGTTTCTCTTCTTTTGTCCGTGCACGCGGAGAAAATTCAGCTTTTCGGCGATCGTGGGATCATCGGCGATGCAAAACCCCGCGTCGCCGAAGGCATTGAGGTTCTTCACCACCCCGCAGCTAAAGCATCCTACCGCGCCGAACGTGCCTACTTTTTTCCCCTTGTATTCCGCACCATGGGCATGTGAGCAGTCCTCGATGAGCAGCAAGCCCTTTTTTTGGCAGATCTCTACGGCAGGCTCCAAGTCAACCGAGTGCCCGTACATGTGGACAACCACGAGGGCCTTGGTCTTTTTGGTGATCCGCTTTTCGATCTGATCGGGTGCCGGGCCAAAGTCCTTCTCCTGCATGTCCACCAGCACCGGTTTGGCGCCGGCCCAGTGGATTGCCTCAACCGCAGCGACAAAGGCATTGGCATGGAGGATGACTTCTGCTCCCTCTCCGATACCGCACGCGATCAACCCCAAGAGGAGGGCGTCGGACCCTGAGGCCATGCCGAAGGCATGCCGCACCCCCAGATAGGCGGCTATCTCCTTTTCAAAGGCCGCCATGTTGTCCCCATTGAGCAATTTCATAGTCTCCAGCACGCGAGACCATTCCCGGTGCAGTTCCTCCTTCATTGTGGGGTATTGTCGTGCGAGGTCCAATAACGGAATCTTCATTTCTCAATCCTCCTTACAGTAATTGACGGTTGCTGACAACGACCAGGTGCTTTGACCCCACCTGCCCGGTGGCAACCACAGAGATGGCCAGGGTGGGGTCCTGCTGCAGCAGCTTATAATGCCTCTCGCGCATGATGCAAAGGACCCGTTGGGGCGAGCGGAGGAATTCCTTGAGTTTCCCTTCCTCTTCAAACCATCGCATCTGATTGTAACCCGTGTAGTATATGAAATTTGCACCTTCCAGTTGATAGATCCCGAGTTGGTCTCCCGGCCTCATCGCTCTGACGATGGCCTGAGCAAGGGGACGGGCGGATTTATACCTGTTGATCTCCGGAAAGATACGTGTCGCGCCATACAGGGTCAAGGCAAAGACTGTGGCGCAAATGATATAAAAGGGGAGATCGCGGCGGCGATAGTGATGGGCGAGGAACGAGAGAAAAGCGCCTCCTCCCGCGATCAGGGCAGTGATCAGGCCGATCTCCCAGGGGTGTTCCAGATAGAAGCTCCCTTTCAAGGCTGCGACGATGGGGAGGCTGATGGCTGTCAGGGCCAGGACGATTATCAGGACCATGAAGGGTATAGACGTGATACGCCTTTGAGCCCCTTCGGCACCAAGGGGGTGTTCTGCTAAGAGATTGCCCACCATCAAAGCGGCTGCCGGATAGAGGGGCAAGAGGTAGAGCTCGCGTTTGGCCTTGGCAATACTGAAGAAAACAAAGATGACCGCAAACCAGAAGAGGACGAAGATAAACTCCTTCTTTCTCCCCTCGGCAGAAAGACCGTAGATCAAGGCCGACGGAAAAAAGATGATCCAGGGGATAAAGTCGCCGGGAAAGTTCATCAGGTAATAGTAGAAGGGCCTGTCATGAGAGACCGTCTCTAAAAAGGTTGATGCGGTCTTTTGGTAGAGGAGCCCCCGTAGGTACGCTTCTCCCCCGGAGAGATACGCAAGGGCAAGCCATCCGCCGATCAAGGCCACAAAGAGGGAGACCCCCGGGATGTGGGAGGGATCTCTAAAGAACCCCAGCTCCCGCTGCACGAGGAAATATCCTCCCACCACCAAGACAGGCACGATCACGCCGATCTGCAGCTTAGTGAGCACCCCCAGGGCCATGGCGAGATAGGCCAGCAGGTAGAGGAGCCACCGCCCGCGCTGTTGATGGAAACCTATGAAGAGGAGGGTGATGGCAGCCGTAGTGAAGAAGGTAAGGGTGGTGTCGATGCTGGCCCGGCGGGCGAGGTAGAGGAATTCCACATTAGTAGTCAGGATGAGGGCCGCGAGAAAGCCCGCCTTCTCACTGAAAAGTCTCTTGCCGAGGAAAAAGAGAAGCGGGAGGGTAAGCAACGCGAAGAGAGCAGCAGGAAAACGGGCCGCAAACTCCGTCATCCCCCCTATGACCGTAGCCGTTGCCGCCATCAGCCAAAAGAAGAGTGGAGGTTTGTCGAGGTAGACCTCGCTGTTCAGGTGGGGGATGATCCATCCCTCGCCTTGCAGCATCTCCTTGGCAATCTGGGCATAGCGCGGTTCATCCGGGTTCCAGAGATCCCACCCCCCCAGATTGTAGAAAAAGAGCACCCCGCCAAAGACAAGCAAGATGAAGAGGAACAACATCGATCTTTTCATCTTGATAGCCTCGCTATCCCCATCCTTGCTGATTCGACATGATCCTTCCAGACATCGTTTTTTTGCGTTTCGACTTTATTGGTGACCAGGGCAACAGACCTCCATGATGCGCAGTAGTTATACTACCTGTTTGGATGATATTCAAGTCCTTTTTGAAGGGCTTGGGCAGAGCAAAAAGCCTTTGACAAAAGGGGAGGTGGTTCTGTATAAAAGCCACAGGGAGCGCGTGCACCTTGGAGCAATTCATCGATCTGATAAAAGACGACATGCAGAAGGTGGAGGAGGAGTTTCAAATAAGGCTTGCCTCCCAGGTCCCCCGCCTCACCGAGGTGGCGCAAGACCTGCTCAACCGTGGCGGCAAGCGTTTTCGCCCTGCCCTGCTGTTGCTCTCCGCCAGGCTCTGCGGTTATAAAGGGAGAGATCACATCCCCCTGGCCGCGGTCATCGAGTTTATCCACACCGCCACCCTGCTCCATGACGATGTGATCGATAACGCGGAGGTGAGGAGGGGCAGGCCTTCGGCCAACAGGCAGGTGGGGAATAGGTACAGCGTCTTGACCGGCGATTTTCTCTTCTGCAAGTCCCTGGCCATGGGCATAGCGATAGGAAACCTCCGCATCCTGCAGACCCTGATCGCAGCCACCACCGCCCTGTCAGAAGGGGAGGCCATGGAGATGGAGCAATCGGGTGAGGTAGCGGGCACGAAGAATCTATCGATAACCGAAGAGGAGAATCTGGGGTTGATCATCAACAAGACAGCCGTGTTGATCTCTGCCGCCATGCGCATCGGGGCGATCTTGGGGCAGGCACCGTCGCCCCTGGAAGAGGCCCTGGCCTCTTTTGGGCTTGCCGTCGGCATCTCCTTCCAACTGGTGGACGATTGTCTGGACTACATCGGCGACCAAGAAGTCCTGCGCAAGGAGATAGGGATCGATCTCAAGGAGGGAAAGATCACCTTGCCCCTCATCTATACCCTCGCCCACTGCACCCCGAAGGAGAAGAAAGAAATCGAAAAGGTCATCCTCAGCGATGAGCTTCCCCCTGACGGCCTGCAGAGGGTTATTGCCCTGATTGATAAGTATAAGGGCTTTGACTACACCTTTGCCAAGGCCCAACAATATATAGACGAAGCAAAGGGACGCTTGCAGATACTCCCCCCCTCTCGCGAGAAAGAGGCCCTCTTTGCCGGCGCCGACTATGTGGTGAGGAGGAGGGTGTAAAAGTCATTCCATCTTACTTGCCTGTTAGTGTGTGGATATAAGGCCTTCAGGTATCAGCGCTTGAATTACAAAAACACGTGAGAGGCGAGGTTTACTCCCTCTTATACCCCTTCTCCGCGATCCTTGACAGGTACTCGTCAGTCACGTGCTTCGGGTCAAGGCCCAGGGCCCGGGCATAGACCCTGAGAAATCCCTTGAGGTATACCGGCGCAGGCAGGGCGTGTACATCCTCCGCTTCGATGGCCTCCAGGTTGTGCTTACTTACCTTTATCTCTACTGCCACCTCGTCGATCTCCAGCGAGAGATAGCGGCGAATCTTAGCCAGGCACTCCCCTGACCAGTGAATCTCATCTCCCCCCAAGGCCTCCTCGATCTGCTTGGGGCTGAAGACCCGATGCGTAATAATGAAGCTCGGCGCGGGTACAGCAGTCATCTCCCCCTCTCCCCGAATCATGAGATCGTATTCCCTCTGACTCCGCGGGTCCCTGAGCACCCGGTAGGCCTCCTCCACCCTGTCGTGGATCTCCTTCACCTCCCCAGGGGTGAAGAGGTGTCTCATCCCGGGGGTGTGCTGGCTATAGATGGCCCTTAACTTATCATAGGCAATGCGTATCTCTTCCTCCGTGGCCCGAGCACCGACCTCAAGGATCTCATAATAGTTTTGTTCCCGCCAGGGTTTTAGCTCAGCTGCCATTCCAACCCCCCATCGTCTGATAATCGGGCGGCAATATCCCTGATACATTGGGCGACCTCGGAACTGGGATAATCGGAGAAAAAGGCACGCTCCCACTGCAGGGAGGAATAGACATTATGATCATACAAGATGTATCCCAAAAAAACGAGGTCGATGCCGAAATATTTCCGGCAGACGCTCCTCATGGCGAACCCAAGCTCAGCCTCTGTGCTATTTCGCGCCTGGTTGATAATGAGCCGAGGCCGGAATGCGCTCATTCCATTTCTGAAGATCTTAACCGCCTCTTTTTCCACCTTTCCTAACCGCTCGAGGAGGTCAAACGGGGTCCTGATCCCCTCCTGATTGTTAGCGTCCATGGCCTTCTCGATCATCTTCTTGACCTTTGTACTGGTAGCCATTGTCATCCAGCGGTGGAAGAAAACCCCCCTGATAAACTGGTAGGCGTTTTCCAAAGAGGTAGGCTCAGGGGTGACCAAAAAGATCCCGGAGTCGGAGATAAGGAAGAAGTCGAAGACATGGGGGGACATACCCGTTCCCAGATCAAGGATGATGTGATCGGCATCCAAGGCCTGGATTTGGCGAATGATCTTTTGCTTTTGGCCCTGTTTGGGGTTGCTCAGCGTCAAGATATCGTGGACCCCGCCCACTATCCTAAGGTTAGGTATGCCGGTCTCCGTGATCACCCCCTTGATGCTCCGCATACCCCGCCTGATGAAGTCGTCGAGGCTCACGGGCGGTCTGGGTATCCCTAAGAGGGTATGGAGGTTTGCACCGCCGAGGTCGGCGTCGACCACAATCACCTTCTTGCCCCGTTCGCACAGGGCAATGCCCAGGTTGGCAGTCACAAAGCTCTTGCCGATCCCCCCCTTGCCGCCGGCGATGGCCCAGATGTGCTTTTCCTTTTTTCCCTTATCCATTATTACTTCCCCGGCCTCTACTGCCACACCCCTTCGATCGGTGTGCCGCAGTGAGGGCACTTCCCTTCTGTTATACTATTTTCCGCTATCTGGTAGCCATAGCGCCTAATCAGCATCTTCTGACAGTGATAACACGAGGTGTTCTCCCCCTCTGCTCCCGGGATATTGCCAATGTAGACATACCTCAGCCCTTCCTCCAGACCGATCTCCCGCGCCCGCCTAATGATCTCCGGCGATGTCCGCGGCTTATCCACCATCCGGTAGGTGGGGTAAAAGGCGCTGACGTGCCAGGGTATCGCCGGAGAGACGGACAAAAGAAAGCGGGCTACCTCACGCAGCTCCCCCTCCGCGTCGTTCAGAGTGGGTATGATCAGGGTGGTAACCTCCACCCAGATCCCGAGGGCATGCATCTTGGCGATGCTCTCCAGCACGGGCTTTAATTTTGCCCCGCATACCTTTTTATAAAATCCCTCGGAGAAGGATTTGAGGTCCACGTTGGCCCCGTCGAGATACGGGGCGATCATATCCAGGGCCTCGGCAGTCATATAGCCGTTGGTGACAAAGTTGTTTTTTAGACCTTGTGTACGGGCGATCATGGCCGTATCGTAGGCGTACTCAAAGAAGATGGTGGGCTCGGTGTAGGTATAGGAAATGCTGGTACAGTTGTGTTTCAGGGCCAGGGAGACGATCTCTTCAGCCGAGACTTTCTCGCCTATGATGATCTCCTTATCTCTCGGCAGCTGTGAGATCTCATGGTTCTGACAATGCTGGCAGCGGAAGTTGCACCCCGGTGCGGCAACGGAAAAGGCCTTGCTCCCCGGCAGGAAGTGGAAGAACGGTTTTTTCTCGATGGGGTCCACATTGGCGGAGATGAGTTTTTCATAGACCAGGGAGTAAAGGATGCCTTCTTTGTTCTCGCGCACGCAGCAGACCCCCCTCTTCCCATCGGCGATGAGGCAGCGGTGACTGCACAGAAAGCAGCGGACCTTTGCACCTGATTGCTTGTCGTAGAGATATGCTTCTTTCATCGCCTCCCACCATGCGGTGCAATGCTATCACATCCACCGATGATTATCCAGAAGAGATTGACCTTTGCCCTTTCGTCTTGCAAATCCGCCGATATTCCCGTACCCTGAGCAAGGAGGAGCGCGATGGATCCAAAGGGATTCGCTGATCTCGTGGCGATCATGGCCCGGCTGAGGGGAAAGGATGGATGCCCCTGGGATCGCAGCCAGACCAAGGAGGACCTCAAGCCCTTCCTCATCGAGGAGACGTACGAGATCCTGGAGGCACTGGACAGAAGTGATGATCGGGAGCTGCAGGAAGAGTTGGGGGATCTCCTCTTCCATATCATCTTCATGGCCCGCATCGCCGAGGAGGAGGGGGCCTTTAACATCAATGATGTCATCCAGGGGATTGCCGAGAAGATGCGGCGTCGGCACCCCCACGTCTTTGGGGGCGCCGACGTGGCGGACGCTCACGAGGTCGAGGCCAACTGGGCGAAACTGAAGGCCGCGGAGAAGCCGAGGGGGTCCTTGATGGAGGGCCTTCCCCGCCACCTCCCCGCCCTCATGAGGGCCTACCGCCTGACGCAACGGGCAGCACAGGTGGGGTTTGATTGGGAGGATACGGATCAGGTCTGGGCAAAGCTGGAGGAAGAATTAAAGGAGTTTCAGGAGGCCTTAAGGGAAGAGAGAAAAGAGGCGCTGCAGGAGGAATTGGGAGACATCCTCTTTACCCTGGTAAACCTGGCGCGTTTTATCGGCGTCGACCCCGAGGATGCCTTGCGGAGGGTCACGAATAAGTTCGCCCAACGCTTCACCTACATAGAGCAAAGATTGCAAGAGCAGGGCAAGACCCCTCAGGAGGTATCCCTGGCCGAGATGGATGCCCTGTGGGAAGAGAGCAAAGGGAAGAAGGGGGAAAGCAATGGGTAAAGGGAGAGGAAGACTCTACCTAGTCTCCACGCCCATCGGCAACCTGGAGGATATCACCCTGCGCGCCATCAAGGTCCTGCGCAGGGTGGATCTGATCGCGGCCGAGGATACCAGGAAGGCCCGGCCATTGCTCGCGCGCTATCGGATCAAGGCCCCCCTGACCAGCTTCTTTGAGCACAATGAGCCGGCCAAAATAGGGGGCCTCATCAAGAGGCTCCTCAACAATCAAGACATAGCCGTGATCTCCGAGGCCGGCACCCCCGGCGTCTCCGACCCTGGATTCCGTCTGATCAAGCAGGCCATTGAGCAGGGGATCGAGGTGATCCCCATACCCGGCCCCTCTGCCCATGTTGCCGCGCTCGTCTGCTCGGGCCTCCCCACCGACTCCTTTCACTTCTTCGGATTCCTCCCCCCTAAAGGGGCCAAGAGGAAAAAGAGGCTGGAAGAGATCAAGGAGTTGCGGGGGACCATCATCCTCTACGAGGCCCCCCACCGTCTCCTGCGCACCCTCCATGATATCCAAGACTGCTGCGGAAACAGGCAGATCTGCGTGGCCAGAGAGATGACCAAGACCTACGAGGAGGTGATCAGGGGAGAGATCACCGCGGTCTTGGAGGGGCTTCAGGGGAAAAAGATCAGGGGGGAGATCACCCTCGTCGTGGCCGGCAGGGGGAGAGGTGGCTGAGAGCCAAAACAGGGTAAGGCCGATCTGCGCCTTTATCCTCATGGGGCTGGGCGCGCTCCTGGCCCAGATCATCCTGCTGCGGGAGCTCCTGAAGGTCTTTTCCGGCAATGAGCTCACCGCCGGCATCGTGCTCGCAGCCTGGCTCCTCTGGACAGCCGTGGGCAGCGCCCTGTCGGGGGCTTTCGCCGATCGCCTCCCCAACAAGCCTTCCATTTTCGCTACGGTGCAGTTGATCCTCTCCGTAATCCTCCTTGCCAGCTTTCTGCTGACCAGGTACCTGCGCCCCCTGCTGGGGATCCCGGCAGGGGAGATCGCCTCCTTGCTGCAGATGGTAGCCGGTATCTTTGTGCTCCTCATCCCCTTTGGCCTCTGTTCGGGGTTCCTCTTTGCCCTGGGTTGCAGTCTCCTGGGAGAGATCACGGACAAAGGGGCACGCTCCATCGGACACGTCTATGCATACGAGGCCTTGGGCGCTGGGATCGGGGGCATAGCCTTCAGCTTGCTCCTTATCCATATCTTTAACCCCTGGCAGATCTGCCTGATTACCGCTGGCTTTTTAGCGCTTTCCGCTTTCCTGCTCAGCAGGAGGCTGAGGCTTATTGCCCTGGTCTGGGTCGGTCTCCTCATTGGCCTCCTGTTCTTCGTCGGAACGCAGCTTGACCTCATCTCGCAGGGGTGGGGATGGCAGGGGTACCGGCTCGTCGCCAGCAAGGACACCATCTACGGCAACATCAGTGTGATCACCGATGGACCGCAGGTGAGTTTTTTTGAAAACGGGGTATGGGCATTTACCTCTCCCAATCCCCAGACAGCCGAAGAGGCAACCCACTTCGCCCTCTTGGAGCATCCGCATCCAAGGGAGCTTCTGTTGATCGGCGGAGGAATCGGCGGTCTTATCACCGAGGCCTTAAAACACCCCTCACTGCGCCACGCCGACTATGTGGAGTTGGACCCGAACCTGATATCCATGGGCAGGGCCTACCTTCCCCTTGAAGCCACTCTATCCTTGGATGACCCGCGCGTCGAGATCATCCCCCTTGACGGTCGCCGGTTTATCCAGCGGGAAACGAAGCGATACGACGTAGTCATCCTCCACCTCCCCGACCCGACCACTGCCCAGCTCAACCGCTGCTACACCCGGGAGTTCTTCTACGAGGTAGCCGCTATCCTCCGTGAAGGCGGGGTCTTTTACCTCTCCGTCCATTCCTCGGAGAATGTCATCGGGCATACCCTTGCGCAATTCTTGAGTTCCATCTACTGGACCATGCAGGAGGTCTTCCCCGAGGTCGTGGTCCTCCCCGGTCCTGAGGCCCGGTTCCTGGGGGCGCGGACAAAGGGTACCCTGACAGCCGATCCCGGCATACTGGTCACGCGGGCTCGCCAGCGGGCCTTGAGCGTAGAGTATGTCCGCGACTACTACCTCTTTTCCAACCTTTCAGCCGAGCGGGTCAGCTATCTCCAATCGATCCTCGAGCAGGGCAAGGGCGCCGGCATCAACAGGGACCTGCGGCCCATCTGTTATTTCTACGACATCGTCCTCTGGTCGGCTCAATATTCTCCCTTTTTGAAAGACCTTTTCTTGCACCTGCAGGGCCTGCGCGTGGAATGGGTATTCCTTCTGATAGCTGCGATCACCCTCATCCTCCTCTGGCAGGGGAGGATGTCACCCTCTCCCCCCTTGTTGTGGGCCGTTGCGGTCACGGGGTTTTCCCAGATCGCCTTGGAGATCATTATCATCCTGACCTTTCAGATCATCTACGGCTACCTCTACTATACCATCGGCATGATCATCACCGCCTACATGATCGGCCTTGCCCTGGGCAGTTGGCTGATCACCGCCGTCATGCGGCGGATCACCAGACCCTTGCGCCTCCTCCTCATGGTCCAGGCCGCAATGGCCCTCTATGCCCTCAGCTGCCTCCCCCTCATCCTGGGCCTCCACCAGCAGGCCTTGCCCCCAGCACTTGCCCACGCCATGGAGGGGATCTTCCCCTTCCTCACCCTGGTGGCCGGATTTCTCGGCGGGCTCCACTTCCCCTTGGCCAATAAGATCTATCTCAAGGAGCGCAAGGAGATCGGAAGGATCGGCGGCCTCCTCTATGGCGTCGACCTCGCGGGATCTGCCGGCGGGGCCCTGGTTATCAGCGTCATCATCCTGCCTATCATGGGGATAGCCCAGGGTATCTCCCTGATCGTCGCTATGAACCTCTCCGCCATCCTCTGCCTCGGGATCACGTCCTTATGGAAAGGCAAGGGGTAAGAAGGTGGATTTTGAATAGGACGGGTATTATATTTATTGGAGATATCCCGATATCGGCAAGTCGGGAAGAAGGAGGAGATATGATCATCTCAAGAAAGAATGTTCTTGCGTGGTTTCTAACTATAATGGCCTTGCTTCTGCTGGTTGGCTGCGCCCACGTGATCTCAAAGCCGGTGTTGAACGAGGTTGATAGAAACGCCACCTTTGCGCAGGTAGTTAAGGACCCGGATGCATATAAAGGGAAGACTGTGCTCTTCGGGGGGGATATCATCGAGACCAAAAACCTCCCGGATAAGACCGTGATCGCCGTGCTGCAGCGCCCCTTGAGCAGGCGGGGGCAACCTGCAGGAGTAGATGTATCAGAGGGGAGGTTTATCATCCTCACATCGGGGTTTCTCGATCCGGCCATCTACAGCCCGGGGAGGCAGGTAACCGTCGCGGGAAAGGTGCTCGGCAAGGAGGTGTACCCCATGGGGGAGATAGAGTATACCTATCCCGTCATTGAGAAGCAGGGGCTCTATCTCTGGCCGGTAGCAGGACCTGCCTCGGCAGAGCCCCGGTGGCACTTCGGTTTCGGCATCGGGACAGGGGGTGTCGGTGTCGGGGCGGGTTTTTAAGCGGTATAGGGAGGTCAATATGAAGAGGTTTTTTATCCTGGTGCTGGCCCTCGGCCTTTTATCCGGCTGCACATACGCCATCTCGCGGGGTTCGCTCAAACAGGCGGATAAGAAGGTCACCTTTGCAGCCCTGCTCAAGGATCCCAACGCCTATGCGGGAAAGGTGGTCCTGCTGGGCGGTGTCATCGTCAATCTCACCAATAAACAGGAGGGGACCCTCCTTGAGGTCTATGAGACCGCGTTGGATCGGGAGGGCAAGCCTGTCAATACCGATGTGTCTGAAGGCCGTTTCCTGGCCCTCTATCCGGGCTTTCTCGACAGCGTGATCTATAGAAATGGGCGCGAGGTGACCCTCACCGGCACCGTGGTGGGGGGAAAGGTCCAGCAGCTAGGGGAGATCCAATATCTCTATCCCTATCTCTTTGTCAAGGAGATACATCTGTTTAGGGAAGAAGAGCTTGCTTACTATGATCAGTATAACCCATACTTCTGGGGGTCGTGGTGGTATCCGTGGGGATGGGGGTATCCGTGGGGAGGGGGATATTACGGGGGTCATGGAGGCCATGGGGGTAGAGGTCACGGAGGTGGAGGTCACGGGGGCCATTGAACAGCAGCATATCTCAGTATTAAATTCCTCCCTTAAGATAGCGTTGCCGTTTCGCTTCCGGCAATCTTTCGATGGCATAGCGGAGCATGGTCTGCGAGCATCATCGGCACCACTAATGCCCCTTGTTAATATTAATTCTCGTAATGATTTATTTAAAGAAGCACAACCCTAGCGAGATATTCCCTCAAACATTGCCACAATCGACGTGATTTTCAAGTCAAATTTGGCAAGACAGCTTCAATGCAGTGAGTTCCCCACCATTACAGAGACGGAAAAGTTGCATGTTTAAATCTTTCTTGAGTGGTCGCCTTATAGATCTCAAGCGTGGCTTGCTCACCTTACCGAAAGGTTCGGATATTCTTTTCAGCGTTGTTGTTTTCCTCATTTATATAACGGTTGCTCTATGTATTGGGTTGTATTCCGGTTTTCTCAAAATAAAAGTTCTTACAACAAGCACGTGGGTCATGATTCTTTTGCCAATATCTTTTTTCTTTGTTCCTTCACTTTTTGAAGAGATGTTTTTTCGTGGCTTGCTTCTGCCTCATAAGTCGCGGACAACTTCCAATAGACTTTTATTGTTATATTCTGTTTTCAGTATCTTTGTTTTTATAGTGTGGCATCCCATTAATGCCACGACCATTAATCATCCCGCCTTTGCAATTTTTACCAACCTCGTTTTTCTTTGCCTTGCTACCCTCATGAGCATAGCCTGCACCATAACCTATCTCAAGACAGGTTCATTGTGGGTTCCTGTAGTAATACACTGGCTTACTGTTTTGGCCTGGGTATTTTTTCTCAATGGCAGGAATTGCGTGCTTGATATTGCTCAATAAGAGCAGAAATTAATCTTGCACGACTATAATTTTCAAAGTGCCTTTTCCCGTATCCAGCCAGTAAACATCAAATTTTCCCTTTGAGATAGCGCTGCCTTTTTGACTCCGGCAATCTCTCGATGGCGTAGCGGAGCATGGTCCGCGGCATCTTTTTGTAGCGCTCCTTCAAGAATCGCTCTTCGCTCTGCAGGTGGCGCTTGCCCACCTCACGGAGCATCCATCCCACTGCCTTGTGGATCAGGTCCTCCTTATCAGAGAGCAAGATTCTTGCGATCTTGAGGGTCTCTGCAAACTTACCGCGCTTGATAAAGTGAAATGTCGCCATGATAGCGATGCGGCGCTCCCACAGATCTTTTGATTGGGCAAGGGCAGAGAGGGGCTTTTTGCTTTTACCCAGTAAGAAGGCGCCGACGATATGCTCGGCCGATGCATCAACAAGGTCCCAATTATTGATATGGCGGGTGTCTCCTAAGTAGAGGTCGTAGATCCTCTTCTGGGTATGCTCATCCCCTCTTGCATAGGCGCGGACAAGAATCAGGAGCGCCAGCAATCGCTCCTCATGGATGGTGGATCGGAGTAACTGGGTGACCTCTCTGAGCGTTATTGCTTGATATGCCGTTGCCAGCTGCCTGAGCTCGGGCACCGTCACCCCTATAAAGATGTCACCCTCCCCATATTCACCTGGCCCGGTCTTGAAAAACCTCTGGGAGACCTCGGCCCTTTCCTTGGTCCCGATGCCCTGAAGCCTTGCCCTGATCTCCGGCACAATCATAGCGTGAGTATTCTCTATCTCTCGTGAGGTATGAAATGGGATACTGCCTGAACGAACTGTCAGACTGTGATGCGATCTATGGCGCTAACAATGAAAATGGATAGGCCGAGATATTCCTCACACCCCAGAATAACAGAACAACCCCCAGGTACACCCAGATGCAAGAGGCCGGCACAAAAATATTTGGCAGTGACCGCTCTCTCACGCCACCCATAAGATAAGACAAAAAACTGTATCCCAGAAATGGCAATGATAATACCATCAAGGGGTTTAACCAAAAGGCAATGGTCAGATGACCGTGCAGCAGGTGATGCAACGCGCGCAACGCTCCACACCCAGGGCAATAAAAGCCGGTCAGCATATGGAAAGGACAAGGAAGATAAAGGAGAGAACTCGCTGGATTATAGGTGTAAACATAATAAACCGCGACAATTCCTCCCCCTACAATCGCCAGTAATTTTAATCGGTGCCCTCTTGTCCTTGTCATAGATTTTGCGATGCCGACGTCACCCATAAAATACCTCGTACATCCTTCCCCCCATAACACTTATAATTGCAAAAATAAAATAGATGAGGCCAAATCCCAACCCGACCAAAAAGGAGACCCAACACCACCTCTTGGCCTTCTTGGATATCTCAACGGCCCCCTTATAATCCCCCGCTGCCAACTTTCCATTTACCTGCGCTGCAAAAACAATGGCCGGTATGCCGAAAGGTATACAACAAAAAATGGTCACCAGGATCGCCTGTGCCAGGTAATTGGGTACCTCCGCCCCTGCCGCAATACCGGATGGTTGGGGACGCAGCAAGAGCATACCGCAGCAATCACAGTGGGAGGCAATCGCCTCGTTTTGCGTTCCGCATTTTGTGCAGAAGATAGAGCGTTGATCCTCAACAGACCTATTGGCCCTGCGCCTTGTTACCCATATAATAACAATGGCAATGACCGCGGGGACAGCTACGATAATGAGTATGATCAGTATTATAATAACTTCCGGAAGACCGATACCGAACATATCGCTGCACCCTCCTTCACGGTTGTATCTCCCGGATAGCACAATTCCTGTCAGCTACATAGGTCTTACGCCCCTTTGTGTGCCTTGCGCGTATGGAGAGGTCCCCCCTGGTGCCATTCTCTATCACCAATTCGACCTCGGGATTCTTGGCAATGCCCTGCTCTTTTAAATCATCGAGGGTTATGGTTTTATCGGGATGCTCCCAAAAGAACGCGGCAGCCGCGGTACAGGCATTCTTTACCTCCGCTTGCGCCATAGCATCGCGCGCCTTTGCCTGATAGTTTACAAATGAAGGAATCGCTATGGCAGCGAGTACGCCGATCAGTATAAAAAGTCCGACGGCTATCCCTGCAATCACTAGGACCACAACGGCGGTATTGCTTTTCTTCCCGGCAGGTGCTTGCTGTATGATGGTACCACACTCTGTGCATTTGTAGGCATTATCATCATTTTTCTTTCCGCATTTTGGGCAATACATGAAACGCCTCCTGTGTCGATTTAGTGCAACGGCCTTCTTTTTACTCCCCTCCCCTGCATAACCTTGTCTTAGTTACCTAAAAGCAAAATGCCTTTTTTGTCAAGGGTTTTTGCGCATAGCAGGGAAATGCTCTCGAGGACGGCCTGGCGGCCGCAGACAGCGATAAATGGCGTATTCTTGCAATGCCCTCACCCGAGACCTCTCCCCTGTCTGAAAAACAGCTCTGATTGATTGCCCCTGACAGGTGCGCCTCGTCTCCTTTCATCATCACTCAGGATGTGCTATGATCCTCGGTGTCACTAATTTTAATCGAACCGGGGGTTTATTAAAAAACTATGGGGAATACTGTCTCAGGGGGCGGACAAGACCCGAAAAATCGAGCAAAGGACTTCCTTGTGAAGAGTGCAAAAGGTTCTTATCCCATTAAGGAGTGGCCGAAGGGTGATCGCCCGAGGGAAAAGCTCCTGGAGCAAGGACCGGAATCCCTCTCTGACGCCGAGTTGCTGGCCATCGTCCTCAGGACAGGGGATGGGAAAAGCGGCAGAACCGCCCTCGATCACGCCCGTCAGCTCATAAAAAGATTTGAGACGTTCCGCAACCTTGCCTCGGTTGCGTCCCCCGAGCTCTTGGACCTCAAGGGGATCGGACCGGCCAAAGCGGCAACTGTCCAGGCGGTCATGGAGATCTGCCGCAGGTATGCCACCGAGAGGTTTCCGCAGGGCAAGGCCTTCGCGCGCAGTGCCGATGTCTTTGCCCATTTTCACCAGCGCCTGAAAGATAAGAAGAAGGAGTGCTTTTTTATCCTTCTGCTGGACAGTAAGAACAAGGCCATCAGAGAGGAGAGGGTTTCCGAGGGGACCTTGACCAGCTCCTTGGTGCACCCCCGCGAGGCCTTTGCCCCTGCCATCAGGGAATCCGCCGCCTCCCTGATCTTGGTGCACAATCATCCGAGCGGCGACCCCGCGCCGAGCCGAGAGGATGAGGAGATTACCCATCGGCTGGTGGAGGGTGGCAAGGTGCTGGGCATCGGCGTCTTGGATCACATCATTATCGGGCAGGGAAGTTACTATAGCTTTGCCGATAGGGGCAGGCTTTGAGAAATGCGATGAGATCACAGATGGTACCGTTTTGCACATGAAGGGCACGACGAGACGCTATAATCCCCAGGCCCCCACCCGAGCTGAGCTGGACATCATGAAGGAGAAGGCGGAGACCTTGGGGAGAACCGGGGCGAAGCTGAAGGAAAGCCTGGAGAGGCTGAGGGTCTTGCAGGATCATATAAGGATTATGGAAAAAGAAGGGAAAGGCGCATCTGAAATAAACGACCTTATCAGGGAGTTTAGCGAGGTGCGCGCGAAGGCTTTGCAATACCTCCATTACCTTATCATTCAGCGTGCGGCCATGGGGTTTCGACGGCACGCGAACGTGCAGAGGATTGTATAAGATTCCCGCTCAAAAGAGACCGCCGCTGGATAGCGATGTACGAAAGGATCATAACCCATAACGACATGGACGGGGTGGTAAGCGCCGCCATCTGCTCGTTTGTCTTCCCGATCGACGATATCCAGTTCGCCGGACCCAATGACATCATCAGAGGGGAGATCTCCGCCACCGAGAAGGATATTGTGTGCGATCTGCCCTATCCTCTACGCTGCGGCCTCTGGTTCGATCACCACGAGGGCAATGCACTGGACTTGAGATATAGAAATATCGATGTCGCGGCGCTTGCGGGAAGGTTTGCCCCCAAGGCAAGCTGCAGCAGGGTAGTGTACGAGTATTTCTCCGAGCAGGGGATCGCGCTGTCTCCCCATCTTGAAGAAACTGTGGAAGAGACGGACATCATAGACAGTTTTAACTATCGCAGCATCGAGGAATGGCGCAGGGAAACCCCGGCCAAATTGGTGGATTACTTTCTGAAAGCGAGCAGCCCTTCTGTACGCGACAAATATCGCTCCCTGAAGGAGATGGTCACGTGGGTACGAGATCTTCCCCTGCGCGAGATAATTGCCTTGCCTGCGGTCAAAGAGGTTATTGACCAATACCAGCGTGAAGAGGAGCGGATGCTTAAGCTCCTCCAGGCGGATGCCTATTTTCTCCCCGATGATACAGACAAAGAGATCATTATCATCGACTTGAGCCGGCACAACCGTCGCCCCCAGATCATCAAAAACCTCGCCTTTCTCTTTTACCCGCAGGCCGCCGCTGTCTTAGAAATTCATCCCCTTTACGCCAGGGGGATCAAGACCACCAATCTGGGATTCGCCATCTCCCTCGGCTTCACCTGGAACAAGCATGAGCACAAAAAGGACCTGGGGGAGATCATGCGGGAGCTCACTATGGGGGATGGCCATCGAGGGGCAGCTGGCGGCACTATCTACGCCGCTTCCAAGGCCGAGATGCTGAAAAAGAAACAAGCGGTGCTGCAGGGGATCTATAAGCTCTGGATCAGCCAGGGTTAGAAAGAGACAGGACCAGCGGCTCAACGTAAAAGGAGTCCTCGCTATGGGAGAAGGTCTGGAGCGATTACATCAACTGGTGCAAAATAAGCGCAAGGTGCTGATCGCTACGCACACCAACCCTGATCCCGACTCCATTGCCAGCGCTTCTGCTCTCCGGCATCTCTTTGCCTCGTGGGGAATAAACTCGGTGCTTGTATACGGCGGGATCATCGGTCGCGCCGAGAACAAGGCCATGATCACCAAACTGCAGATCCCCCTGCACTCCATCCAAACCATCAACCTCTTTCATTTTACCATGGTCGCCCTGGTAGACTGCCAGCCATTTTCAGGCAACGCCCCCCTCCCCCGCTCCATCGTGCCCAGCATCGTGATCGATCACCATCCGGTGCGAAAGATCTCCCTTCTCAAAGAGGTCGCCTTCGTGGATATCAGGCCGGACTATGGGAGCACCTCCAGCATAGTGGCTGGATATCTTTTCAATGAGGGGGTTGATATCAATCGAAAATTGGCCACCGCCCTCTACTACGGGATCATGTCTGATACGAGATATCTAGGCAGGGATGCCCATGAGGTGGATATAAAACTGTCAGTTCATCTCTACCCGAAGGTTCTGGTGAAGACACTTGCGCAGATAGAATACCCGCCCCTGCCGCGCGAGTATTTCCGCATCCTGCAGCAGGCCCTCGCGAGGACGATATGGTATCCTCCCCAGGGGGTCGTGATCAGTAAGCTTGGTGAGGTGGCGGACCCCGATATGGTGGCCATCATCGCCGATTTTTTGATCCGCATGGATGGGGTGAGATGGATCATCGTCCTGGGGGAGATGGATCATGCGGTGTTTTTTTCTCTGCGGACAGCAGGGGATCACAAGGGCAGTGCCGATAAAGTGGCCCGTGACCTGATCAGAGGCATAGAGGGGGCAAGCGCCGGAGGGCATGAGGCCACTGCCGGTGGGAAGTGGGAGTTTGCCGTACCGTATAGCAGGCAGGAGGCCACGGAGAAGCTCCAGGAGCGGTTTCTCAAGAGGTTGAATGTGGATACAGCAAAGGGGATTCCGATTGCTTAACACATAAGATGAAAGGAGGGCGCGTTCTATGGAGATCAAGGCAGTGAAGCTCGAGGTCCCGGAGGGGAGCAACATCATCGTCGGGCAGAGCCATTTTATTAAGACGGTTGAGGACCTCTACGAAGTGCTCATTGGCGGGGTGCCGGCGGCAAAGTTCGGCGTTGCCTTTTGTGAGGCCTCAGGCAAGTGTCTCATCAGATCGGAGGGAAATGACACCGCTATGGTCAAGGTCGCCCAACAAAATGCCTCCAAGGTGGCGGCTGGTCATACCTTCATCATCGTGCTCAAGGATGCCTTTCCCATCAACGTCTTGAACGCCATCAAGATGTGCCAGGAGGTGTGCACCATCTATTGTGCCACTGCCAACGCCGTCGAAGTAATCATCGCCGAGACAGACCAGGGCAGGGGTATTATGGGAGTGATAGATGGCGCATCTCCTCAGGGGATCGAGGACAAGGCGGACGTTCAGTGGCGGAAGAAATTGTTGCGGGATTTCGGTTACAAGCTATGATTTCTTCTCTGCGGTTTTTTTCTTGGCTGGCTTTTTGCCCGCCTTTTCTTTCTCTTCCTTGACTTCTGCCGGGAGCAACTCAATGATGGCGAGGGCTGCCCCGTCCCCCACGCGGTTTCTGGTCTTCAAGATGTGGGTATATCCCCCATTCCTGCCGGCAAAACGGGGGGTGATTTCGGTAAAGAGCTTGTGGGCAACCTTCTTGCTATTGATGATCCTCAAGGCCTGACGGCGGGCGTGTAAGTCGCCCTTCTTGCCCAAGGTGATGAGGCGCTCCGCGAGACTGCGCAGTTCTTTGGCCTTGGCCTCGGTAGTCTCGATCCGCTCATGTTCGAACAAAGAGGTGACCATATTGCGCAGCATCATGAGGCGATGGCTCGTGGTGCGACTGAGTTTTCTTCCGGCCTGACGGTGTCGCATGAGTTTTCCTTACTATTCTTTCTTGCCTTTCTCTGCAGGAGGTGCAAGATCTGCTACATTCATCCCCAGGTGTAAGCCCATCCCCTTCAAGACCTCTTTTATCTCGTTGAGGGATTTCCTGCCGAAGTTCTTGGTCTGGAGGATATCCTGTTCCGTCTTTTGCACTAATTCCGAGATGTATTGGATGTTGGCATTCTTCAAACAGTTGGCTGATCTGACCGACAACTCGAGCTCGTCCACGCTCTTCGTGAGTTTCTCACGCAGCTCCTCCAACTTTTTCTTCTTTGTCTCTTCATCGTCCTCACTCGGCAACTCTTCAACGGGCTCCTCGAAGTTGATGAATATGCTCAATTGATCCTTGAGGACCTTCGCTGCCAGGGCCACTGCATCATTAGGCCGTATCGTACCGTTGGTCCAGATCTCGACGGTAAGCTTGTCATAGTCGGTGATCTGCCCGACGCGCGCATTGGTCACCGTATAGTTCACCTTTTTAATGGGGGTGAAGATGGCATCGATGGGAATGGTCCCTATCGGCATGTCCTCATCCTTGTTCCGCTCGGCGGGGGCATACCCTTTGTCCATCTTTACCGTCATCTCCATCTTCAGTTTGGCCCCCTTGCCGAGGATGGCGATGTGATGCTGTGGATTTATCACCTCGACATCGGCATCGGTGATGATGTCCTTGGCGGTAACCTCCTTTGCACCCTCAACCTCCAGCCTCACCATCTTGGGCCCCGGGACGTGCAGCTTGCAGACCACCTCCTTGAGATTAAGGATGAGATCGGTGACATCCTCTTTGACCCCGGGCAGTACCGAGAACTCGTGCAGGCTGGCATCTATCCGGACCGCGGTGATGGCCGCCCCCTGGAGTGATGACAGGAGGACCCTCCTCAGAGAGTTTCCCAGGGTTATGCCGAATCCCCTCTCCAGGGGCTCAACGACGAATTTACCGTAGTAATCGGTTAAGGTCTCCTGATCAATCTCAAGCCTCTTCGGCTTGATCAAGGCCTTCCAATTCTTGTCGTTTATCTCCATAGCCTTTCAATTTCCTCCTGCGCCATACTGCATCGCTATTTGGAGTATAGTTCTACAATGAGTTGCTCTTGGATGGGAGGTGTCGTTAAT
>Ga0256868_10000569_pt1 | contig 21297 bp, 21 predicted proteins | sample RVTome_13_FD_187341 | JGI IMG/M metagenome (GOLD analysis project Ga0256868, IMG submission 187341) | Soil microbial communities from uranium-contaminated site in the Upper Colorado River Basin, Wyoming, United States - RVT92D227 HiSeq ...
CGCTTCGAACTTGTAGAGAAGCGAAGTCTGTCGCGCCGAAGCTATTAGCGAAGGCGGACAATAAATTGCTACCGAGTATTTCGAAGCTACGTCTCGGCACGCCAATAGACTTCGCTTCAGACTTCGGAGGGAAATCTGAAGCTTCGTCTCGGCAGGCCATCATGAATCAGATTCCGCTTAAAAATATGGAAAAGCGAAGTCTGAAGCTACATCTTGGCAGGCCATGAATCACAGGTCACTTCTGAATTCACCGAGAAATAAAGTCTAAAGCTACACCTTAGCACGGCATTAGGGTTCGCATATGCATTTGAACAAGGCCAGACTCTGTCGCGACGGAACCCTTAGGTGAAGGCGGATGAAATTTTATTATGTTTACATCCTGCAATCCGAGATCGATCAGAAAAGATTCTATACCGGTTTTACAGAAAACCTTGATTCCCGCCTGAAATCGCATAACACCGGGCAATGTCATCATACCTCAAAATACAGACCCTGGCATTTAAAAACTGCAATTGCTTTTAATAATCGGCAGAAAGCCCTTGATTTTGAAGAATACCTCAAGAACCCTTCCGGCCGAGCCTTTGCCAAAAAGAGACTTTGAGATATTGAAAGCCATAAATACGGCAAAGGTGACAAAATGCCTGCCTAATAAGGACTTGAGGGACGAAAAAGGGACAGATTTATTTTTAGGTTGCCGAAAGAGTATATATCAAAGCCACCAAAGCCTTCATTGAGAAGATGGGATAAAAAGATTTCCTCCAAGAAATCGATTTGTCCTCTCTGCAATCGTGAAGAATCCTCAGAATCCGATACCAAAAGATCAGAAGTGAAAAGTGTCAATTTTCAACAACGTCCCGCTGTCCGTTTCAACAACGTCCCGCTGTCCGTTTACGTTACCTCCTTTGCGTGGACTGCCCACAATACCTAAGACTTTCATAATTGACACCTCCATGAATATAAGAACTTGTTTTGGGATGGGTTGAACATACAAAACAGGGAATAGTCTGTCAAGAAAAATTGACCATAAAATATGGGAGTGTCCTCCTTGTACTCTTGAGCGCCAACCCAGCAAGAAGAAGGACACAATTGATTACCAATTCAAATCATATATACTTGGTCAAAAAGCTTGGTTGTTGACTTCAGGAAGGAATCCTCGGAACATCCACACGGGGAAACCCTTCCATAAAAAGCTCTTTGGCAAAAGCGGCTTCTAATGAAACGGAGAGAGTGGTTGCTCCGAAAGAGGACAGACACTTAAGCTGAGGAAAACGAGCAGGCAAAAGTTTAAGGTCTGCTCATTTCCACTTAAATTGTCCTGAACGAAACTTAATCTGAAAGAGATTGTTAATTGAACCCTCGACCTACTGATTACGAAACCTGAAAAATGATATTTATTGCATCTGGTGTATTTTACTTACTTATGGCTTCTTAGGGTCTTTCTCTGTCTTGATTACTGTTTGTTCATAAGGTTCAGACATGAGCCGCTTCCAATCATCAAGTGGTCTGTCACCTTTGCCACTCTCAGGATGCCATCCCTTAATCCGTCTTGGCTTAGATTTACTGTTTGTCTTAATTGCCATTTGTCTTTGCCTCCTTTTGAGGTTTAACATACTTCGTCAGTTTGTACCAGACCCTATTAGGCCCTACCCCTTTATCTGAGACCTCAAACTTAGCGTGTATCTTTTCAATGGTCATTCCACTTCCTTTAATCCAGCGAATGTGACGCATAAATTCGCATCAGGCCACTTCCCCCATATAAGATACATTGATTGATCTTCTGTGGATTTTCTTCCGGTTATTACTACTTGAAATCTTGTATGGAGGCGAGATTTCCAAAAATCAGGACTTCAGGGAGAAACATTGTAACGGCGATTCCCTCAATGCCCACTAAATAGGTAGGCCATCAAATGATGACTTATTGTGACATACCCCAAAGACTGTCGCTTTTTAGCTATGCCATAGGTTCTATCTTCTGTCAGGAAAATCATCGGGGGATGAGGGCAACTTTCCTCTCACGAGACCCTTCAGTTTCTTGATCACCTGGTGATCTTCTCCTAAGATTGGAAGAAGGGATTGGATGGTTCGACCAAGAGTTTGATCGCACAAACTTTGAAACTCCTCCCTGACTTCAGGGGGAAGACCCCAGTATTCTTCAACCAGATTATCAGACCATCGTGGCAGATAGCTAACGTCCACCTTTTCTCTTGGGTAAACATACCCCTCCAGTGATCCTGCTTTTGCAGCAAAGTCATAAACCTTTTTATAGATTCCCATAAACACCCCCCTTCAACCTATCAAAAATCGACTTTCCCTTACGGTACAATGGCTGTTAACATCTAAAAGTTAGTTCAATTTCAATAACGACAATAATTCGGTCACCCCTTCTAAGATAGCCGTGGGTTCTTCTACTTCGAGTTTAGCACGGTTTCCAATACCACTTAGGACCCCAACGGTCAAAGTTCCAGCCGCTTTCCCCGCACGGATGTCCAAAGGAGAATCACCAATGGTGAGACCATGGCTTGGGTGAATCCCCATCCTTCTCAAACATTCCAAGATCCCGGTAGGTGCAGGTTTAGGTGGAAATCCATCTTCATGCGTCATGATAATTTTAAAGTAGTGGGATAGAAAGTGATCATGGAGAGGTTGTACTGCAACTGACCGGGAAGAGGTCAGAACCCCAAGGGTGATCCTCCTTTCTTCCAACCTTCTCAATACTAACTCTAATCCGGGAAACGGCTCTACACGTTGAAAGACTTCCCGATAGATCTTGGGAATAAGTTTCATGCATCGTTTGATCTTTTCATCTCGGTTGGCAATATGTCTTGGAATAGCCCGATCCCATATAAGGGAACCCGTGGACATGGGCTCCAAGACATCTTCTCTCTTTACTTCGATACCGAATCTGGCAGTTACATCACGAAACACCTCAAAATAAGCTTCGATAGAATTTGTGAGTGTTCCATCCACGTCAAAAACGATCCCTTCGATCCTCTTCCCACACCAAGAAACAAAGGGAGATTCTATCTCCTGAGGTTTAACCAAAGCTATCATGTTTCTTCCTTTAAGACTTAAATTCCTTCTCTCAAGTCAGGGTGGAATTTCTTCCCCCTTCCATGAGAATTCGTTTTTGAGTTCTGTCATCGAACTGCTTGTATTTAGGTTTGGTTTCAATCGAAATTTACAAAATTAGGAACAGGGTGTCAATGAGAATTGAGAGGGACCTTGATTCGATGGGAGAGATGAGGATATTTGCAGGAACCTGAATTGAAGAGCACCTACAACTAAATGATTTCATAAAAAAAGAAAGTTAGGGATTACGATTAGAACATGGCGTCTAATGTTTTTCATTGGCGAATCAGCTGGACGACCGTCAGGGTCCCGGATGAAAAGACCGACTGTTTCCCGCAGGGCGTGAGCGCCAATGTTGTGTTATCTGTCCGGCACAGGCACTGTAAGCAATAAATTTGCACCCTACCATACTTGTTTTTCTCTTCCGCCACCGCTCGTCCGCCTTTTTCATTTTTGTGTCGCCCTTGCATGCACTCTCAAATTAACTCTGGCATAACGAGTACACCTACAAAGTGTGAGGATTACTCTACACCAGAGATTGTTGATTTCGAGTTGAAATATTGAATTTGGTAAATCCGACCCTTGTAATAGAAATCACAACACAGATGAAGAGGAAATAAACAATAATAGGGTGGCCTGATCAACACAAAAGCCCGTCACAGGGACGGGCTTTTGGTCAATTTAGGTGATCGTAAGCGTTCAGGATATTAGTTGCCGTAGAAGTCGATTATTCTCACGCCGGCCCACAGATCCTTGTAAAGCTTTATCCAGGTTTGATGCAGTAAATGAGGGTTATAGACATTACCGGTTTCGTTGGTCTCCCACTTCACATATAAAGCTACATCGTAGTCTTTGATATGAATGGCCTGATCCTCTCGGGCCTTTTTGTCGAAGGAGACCTCCAGAACCCCTGGTATTTTCGAGAAAAGTGCCTTACCAACGGTAATCATCTCTTCAACCTGTTTGGGGGTCACGCCGTCCTTCAGTTTAAACAGCACCACATGATGGACGTTGGGTTCGCCAGCAAACGCCGACGCACTAAAAAGGATGGTAGTAACGAGTATGATGGCCATAATGAACTTTTTCATAACAATCCTCCTCTCTTGTAAGATTACGTGATTGAATGCAGCTCAACAAACGGCATATTTCTGCCGATTATGGTGTAAGTCCTTTTTAACCACACACGCATTGTGATTACAATTGAGCTCGTTGTCAGAATTCTGAACAGTAACTACGAATAAGAAAAACCTATCAAGAATACCCTCGAATTGCAGGTCTTGCTGCTCCCAACAGGACAACTGCTTCCTGTCAGGAGCATGGTATGATCATTTTGAGGTGATTCTCCATGACGAACCTCTGGGATGGAGGTTGGAGGATGGAAAGAAAGACCCTCATGTCAGTAATCGCTGAATAAGATGTAAGTCCCATGCTAAAGAAATTAAAATGATCTTTTTCGTTTTCTTTTGTTCTCTTTTTTTGATTAAAATGCAAGAGCCTCCAAGGACATACACAAATCCCAACTGGCCTCACACCGGCACCTTCTGGAAACTCCATTTCATAATTTACTCCACATTGACTCCTCTATAGAAAAATATAGAGGGACAATTTCTATGACTTTTTCTATATTAGGATTAAACTCGTAATGATTTTTTTATGGAAGGCCTTTAAAAAATTAAAGTCAGAGAGAGGAGTCGACAATGCTGAAGGGACTGACTTTCAAGAGGAAAATTCTAAATTATATAGTGGAACTTTTAAAGGTCTTTCTCCATTTACCACCCCCTTCGGAAAGAGAAGGTTTTTTTAAGGTTGTATGTTTAGTAAATACACAAAACGAATCCTTTGTCAATGCTAAAATGAGATTGTGAAAAGTATCTTTTTTAGTGGATTTAGGGGGAGTTTTGGTACAGGGTGAGACAAAGATTATTGATTTGTGTTTGAAAGGTTGTACCGTGGGACAAAAATGAACAATCAATGTTTCAGGAAGAAGTCAACGCATTGCCAGATGATGTTTCGATAGATGGTAGCAAATTCCAAGGGGACACTATCTATATACTATCCACGAAGATTAACCTTGAAATTTCCTTTTCAATATCGAAAGGTTGGAAATGAAGACGCTTATTCGATTCCCGCCGCCTCCACCAGATTTCGCTTCGAAATCGAAGCTACATCTCAGCAGCAGGCCATGAAATCAGCCTTCGCTTAATGGATTGACCCCGCCTGTAACTTGGTAAATCGACTTAAAGAAGTGAAAGGAGATCCTCTTCCTATCTTGAGGGGGCATTAAGGACTATTTTAGTTTCAAGTCATTCCCACGCTTTCTTCTTCCTCGGTTGATTTTCTACAATAGATGAAGCATTTGATCATGACTTTTATATCACCCCAATGGCTATCATAATCGCCTTTTCTATTTCCTCCATCTTTTCGTTACTAACCTTACCCGCAAAAGGGCCTCTAATAAGTAAGGATTTGTCTATCGTTGTCACTTGCTCACATTTAGCCACAGAAGCTTTTGATAAACCAATTTTTTTGGATTCTCAATCAATCCATGTCCTCTTTGTACTTTCTGCCACTATCTTAGTCCATTCTCTGTCTTCCCTCTTTTCCTTTCCTGAAAGAGATAGGTAATAAGTCTTGATACTTTTTTCGATCTCTCTTTTTTAATTTCAGCAGCCAATTGCGCAGCATTTCTTCTATTACTTTACTTCTTTGATTTCCCTTTTTCTGATAAAGAATAAGACAATTTGGGGGTTAATTGCAATATAAATCTTTGCAGGGGAGGTTGGCAGTGAGCCAGATTTGTTTAAGCGGTTTGAGGATAACGTCTCGGTGATAAACCGGAGGTCTTCCTCGTTTTCTAACTTTCGGTTTAATAAACCGTCTGAACCTTCGGAGTAATCAGATCGCATGCTTTCGGTGATATCTGCAGGTAGCACAGAATTCGTCGAGGATGATCGTTCTTTCGTTGTAAGGAGCTTTTTTGTACCGTAAAAAAATCGCTTCGATATATTCTTTTTTTGTTTGATCGTGGACTCATAATCAGCTCTCCTTTGGGGCCCCTTTATCAGGTAACATCCATTATGAGTCAACGATCCCTTTTTAGTCATGCTTCGGGTAATATTTTTTGTGAGGCAATTCGTGATCTAAAAAATATTTGACAAAAAAGTTACTAAATTTTATAAATTCACTTTTTATTAAAGGGGAAAATCAATTGAGGAGTGTATATGAAGTGTCATCGTTGTGGTAGTATGATGGTCTATGAAAGATTCTACGGACCTAATGAGCACTTTTTAGGATGGAGATGCATTCTCTGTGGGGAGATTGTGGATCAGGTGATTCTTGAGAATCGTCAGACAGGGAGGGGAAGGCAGAATAGGGAAAGAAGGAAAGAGTGGGATAGCTGATGAAATAGAGGGACGAGATAAAAAGTTCTTTAACCCCGTTAGAAATAATGCCCCGCTGGAATTTCTAACGGGGTTTACTTCATAACCTAAAGTGTTCCAGTCAATTTCTATCTCTTAATCGAAATTAATTTCTTCCGGGAATTGAGGTTCATTTTCTCCATTTTCGAGACCCTTTCCCTTGGGTAATATCCCACCTCATTCTTTCATAAAATTCAAGTTGATCCATTCAGCGGCGCCAAGGCAAGCCTTCAAGCCGGGGAGTCGAAGTGTATATTTTCCTTGTTATTCGAAGTATCAATGGTTATAAATAATTTTGGGAGCAAAAAATGGAGCATAGATATACAAATCGGCTGATTCATGAAACGAGTCCTTATCTTTTACAACATTCACACAATCCAGTAGATTGGTACCCATGGGGAGTGGAAGCTCTGAGTCGAGCCAAGAAAGAAGATAAGCCCATTCTTCTCAGCATCGGCTATTCCTCCTGCCATTGGTGCCATGTGATGGAAAAAGAATCTTTTGAAAATGTGGTCATTGCAAACCTCATGAATGAGCGATTCATTAGTATCAAAGTCGATCGGGAGGAACGACCGGATCTTGATGAACTTTACATGAATGCCGTTCAGGTGATGACCGGTTCAGGCGGATGGCCCATGACCGTCTTTTTAACTCCTGATCTTGTCCCCTTTCATGCAGGGACTTATTTCCCTCCTGAAGATCGAGGGGGGATACCGGGTTTTCCAAAAGTTCTGGTTATTGTTTCTGATTATTATCGCTCTCATCGGGATGAAGTAGAGAAAGTGGAAATACAGGTGAAAAGGGCTCTCCATCAAATCGTTGAGGTAGTTCCTTCCCAGGAATCTTTAAGCGACAAAGTCCTGTTAAAGGTTTTTAGTGCCCTGGAGAACCAATTTGATCCCATTTATGGAGGGTTTGGGAATGCCCCCAAATTCCCAAACAGCATGGCTCTCTCTTTCCTCCTTCGGTATTGGAAAAGTGCGGGCACAAAAAAAGCCTTAGAAATGGTGGAGCAGACACTGGAGAAGATGGCTAATGGGGGGATCTACGACCATCTTGGAGGAGGATTCCATCGCTATTCTGTCGATGAACGATGGCTCATTCCCCATTTTGAAAAGATGCTCTATGATAATGCCCTACTTTCAAGAACTTATTTTGAAGCCTATCAGGCGATAAAAAAGCAGCGGTATCTTCACATCGGCGAAGAAATCCTCAATTATGTCCTTCGTGAAATGAAGAATCCGGAAGGAGGTTTCTACTCGGCTCAGGATGCGGATAGCGAAGGTGAGGAAGGGAAGTTTTATGTCTGGACAAGAGACCAGATTAAGGAGGTATTGGGTAAAGAGATAGGGACTCCCTTTTGTGCTTATTATGGAGTATCCACTCAAGGGAACTTTGAGGGAAAAGCAAGTGTTCTCAGCATTGCCTCCACCTTAGAAAAGGTTTCGCAATTATATGGATTGTCTGTCACAGATTTAGAGAGAATGCTGGAGGACGGACGGCAGAAGCTCTATGCCGCGAGGGAGAATAGAGGAAGACCTGGCCGGGACGAGAAGATACTGACTTCCTGGAATGGGTTGATGATCTCAAGTTTTGTTGATGGATTTAAAGTCAATGGCAGCGAGCAATATCTTAATGGAGCAATAGAAGCAGCCCATTTCATCCTCCAGGAGATGAAGAAGGATGGTCACTTGATGAGGGGGTTTAATAAAGGGAGGTACCAGTTAAAGGGCTATGCAGAAGATTATGCCTTTTTTATTCAGGCCCTCATCGATCTTTATGAAGCTACCTTTGAGATGGAATGGCTGGAGGAAGCAGATGAGCTCAATCGGCGAATGATCCATCAATTCTGGGATGAGGAAAACGGAGGTTTCTTCTTCACAGGGAGAGAGAACGAATCTTTGATTGCTCGTTCAAAAAGCCCTTATGACAATGTCATCCCTTCGGCAAATTCCATAGCTCTATTTAATTTAATCAGGCTCGGCTATCTCACCGGGGAAGAATCTTTGAAACAGAAAGCTGAGCAGACCCTACATCTCTTTTACCATTTTTTTGACCAACATCCCTCTGGATTTACCCAAATGCTATCTGGCCTCTCCTTCTTTTTGAACCCTGAGGAGATCGGGATCATTGGTTCCAAGAAGGATCTAAAGACAAAATCCATGCTCAAAGAGATTTACCTCACTTATCTCCCGAACAAAATTCTTAGCCTCAAAGACCCTCAAGACCTTATCAAAGGGAATTGGTTTCCATTTCTGAAAGAGAAAGGGACCCTAAAGGGTCCGACTACCTTTGTCTGTAAAGGATTCACCTGCCTGCCCCCTGTGACGAACGAAAAAGAGTTAAAGGAAATATTAGAGTAGATGGGATCAACCCATCAAGAATAGGACTCGCTCAGATTGATTCTTCCCACGGTTCTTTATTAAAATGGAATGATGAAGTTCAATCAAAGTGTTCTCACCCAATTTCATCCATTGGTCGGACGATGGTTTGAGGAATGGATTGGTCGGCCTACAGATGTGCAGCAACTGGCCTGGCCCAAGATTGCGGCGCGAGAACATTTGCTCATCACGGCACCCACAGGGACAGGAAAGACCCTCACTGCGTTTCTTTGGACTCTCAATCAATGGATCATCGGACAATGGCCTACCGGACATACAAAAGTCCTTTATGTATCGCCCCTCAGGGCGCTTAACTATGACATCCAACGTAATTTACTCGTTCCCCTGAGTGAATTGAGACAAATCTTCAAGGAGGCTGAAGAGGATTTCCCTGATATCCGCGTCCTTACCCGAAGCGGCGATACACCGCAATCTGACCGTCGGCAGATGCTTCGTCACCCACCAGAGATCCTCATCACCACTCCAGAAAGCCTCAATCTCCTTCTCAGTTCCAAAGGAGGCCGGTCAATTCTGACTGATATCTCCACTGTCATCCTGGACGAGATCCATGCTGTTTACGGTACAAAGCGGGGCGTCTACTTGATAACAGCAGTGGATCGGCTTGTGCATCTCTCCGGAGAGTTTCAGCGTGTCGCCCTTTCCGCAACGATTCAACCATTAGAGAATGTGGCAGAGTTTGTCGGGGGATTTAGATTGGCTGGAGAACCCAATGGTCCTCGTTATATGCCGCGGCCTGTTTCCATTGTCCACGCCAATGTCAAGAAGCAGTATGACCTACGCGTGTGCTTTCCGCGAGATATGGGAGAGCAGGGAAAGACGGACTCCATTTGGGAGCCTTTGGTTGAGAAGTTGAAGAAGATCATTTCAAAAAACCGGTCGACCCTGATCTTCGTCAATAGCAGGCGCCTCTGCGAAATGATTACACTGATGATTAACGAAAATGAAAAAGAGCCTTTGGCTTACGCCCATCACGGCTCTCTCTCCTTAGAGATACGCTCCGAGGTAGAACAGAGGCTCAAGGCTGGAGCGTTACGGGCCATCGTGGCGACTCATTCGCTCGAACTGGGGATCGATATTGGCGCTCTTGACGAAGTGGTCTTAATCCAGTCCCCATTTTCGATTTCTTCCGCTGTTCAACGGGTGGGTCGCTCCGGGCATCAGGTAAATCAGGTCAGCCATGGGATCCTCTTCCCCACCCATCCTAAAGATCTCCTTGAGGCTGCTGCTCTCGCTCCTGCTATCTTGGATCACGATATCGAGCTCTCAAAGACTGTCCTCTGTCCCCTTGACGTATTGGCTCAGGTCATCGTCTCCATGGTCGGGGTTGAGACCTGGGATATTGACAATCTCTTCGCGAATTTGAAAGCCACTTATTCTTATCGATACCTAAGCCGTGAGCAATTCGATCTGGTTCTGAATATGCTTGCCGGCCGTTATGCGGAGAGCAGGGTACGGGAGCTAAAACCCCTCGTTTCTATCGATCGCCTCGACAACACGGTGAGTGGGCGAAGGGGAGCTTTGCAGACGCTCTACCTTTCCGGTGGCGTCATACCGGACCGTGGGTATTTCCATCTTCGCCATCAGGAGACCAATGCCCGAATCGGTGAACTCGATGAGGAGTTCGTCTGGGAGGCATCGGTAGGAGATATTTTTACCCTGGGGACACAGAACTGGCAGATCCATCGAATTACTCATAATGATGTCTTTGTGCTGCCAGGAAATCCAAAGGCAGCGGCTGCTCCCTTCTGGAAAGCCGAGGAGAATGACCGTGACTTCCATTTTTCAGGACGCATCGGGCAGTTCCTTGAAGAGGCGGATGGTCAATTAGAGGACTCCGATTTCGCCGCATCTCTCCAGAAGAAAAACTCCATGGAACCTGAGGCAGCAGCGAAACTGATCGATTTTCTGAAAAAACAAAAGGAAGCAACTGGATGTCCCTTACCACACCGCCACCATCTTGTAGTTGAATTCATCAGTGCAGGACCGGGTGGAACTCCTCAGGCGGTTATTCACACGATGTGGGGAGGCCGAATCAACCGGCCTCTGGCCATGGCACTGGATGCAGCCTGGCATGCCAGATTCAATCACCGACTCGAACTCTATGTCAGCAATGACTGTATCGTCTTTCAACTCCCTCACGAGATAACTGGCGAAGAACTGCTGTCACTGGTGGAAAGCGCAAGGATCGAATCGCTTCTCAGGACCCGGCTCGAAGGTTCTGGTTTCTTCGGAGCCAGATTCAGGGAGTGTGCTGGACGGGCCTTGCTTTTGCCCAAGGGCAAGTTTAATCAGCGGATGCCTCTCTGGCTGAGCCGGTTGCGATCCCAGAAGCTGCTTGAATCTGTTCTCAATGATGAGGATTTTCCAATCCTGTTAGAGACATGGCGGACCTGTTTGCAGGATGAGTTCGATCTTGAAAACCTGAAGAGGGTCTTAACGGAATTGGAGTCCGGATCCATTTTGTGGACAGAAGTTCACACCCCCCTTCCCAGTCCCTTTGCCCAGAGTGATTGGTGGCGGCAGGTTAATCAGTATATGTACATGGACGATCAGCCGAGGCCGGATAAGATGTCGAGGTTGCGTGGTAGCCTTCTCCAGGAGATTGTCTTCACCGCCGGTCTTCGGCCAACAGTCTCTCGCGGACGGGTAGAACAGTTTGAATTGAAACGAAAGAGATTGAGCTATGGTTATTCACCGCAAGCATCTCGAGAGCTTGTCGATTGGGTAATGGAGCGTGTAGCCATTCCAAAAGGAGAGTGGGAAGACCTCTTAAAGGCCATGCAAAGAGATCATGGGGTAGATCTAAATTCCTTCACCGAGTTGGAGGACAAGCTCATTCAATTGCATCCATTCGAGGCAAGGGAACCTTTGATTATTGCCAGGGAGATGCTGTCCAGAATTATTAATACCCTTTATGGTTCGGAAAAATCAATCCGCGTCCAATCACTGACTGACGCCCCGTTGTCAGAAGAAGAATATGGTACTTCCAAAGGAGATCGCGAAGAGAGCGAAGGGATCGATGGTCTCATCGGGCAATGGTTTCAGTTTTATGGGCCTGTAAGTATAGCGTTCATCCATACAACCCTTGGAATCGAATCAGAACGTTTACAGTTGATCATAGAAGATTTAATCGATTCGCAAAAACTTATCCAGGGACAGTTGGTGACCGATGGTGAACCCAATGAGGTCTGCGACAGCGAAAATTTTGAAATGCTGTTGCGACTGGTCAGAATTGAAGCTGTACCGGTTTTCGAACCACTGGGGATCGAGTGGCTACCCCTTTTTCTCGCAGATTATCAGGGAGTAACAAAATCCCAAGACGGGATTGATGGCTTATATCGGTGCATGGAACAACTTCTCTGCTATCCTTCTGAAGCAAGAACCTGGGAATCAGAGATTTTCCCCGCACGATTGCACCCCTATGATCCATCCTGGCTGGATACGCTCATACAAGAGGGAGAGCTTCTGTGGATAGGCAGTGAAGGTCATTGGGTGACTTTCTGTTTTGAATCGGAGCTTGACTTACTACAGGAAGAATCCGAAGAAGTGGATTTAACCTCTGATGATCAATCTATTTCAAGGCTAGGGCCGATTTTGCCTGTTGATCTTTTTCCGGACGCAGCAAGCCGCTACGATTTTTCAACGTTGCTTCGTTTATCTAAAAGCGAAAGTGCAGAACTTTCCAGAAGACTATGGGATGAAGTGTGGAAAGGAAGGGTAACGAACGACACGTTTATTACCCTCCGGCGAGCCCTGATGAGCAGATTCAAAATACCAGAGAGAGTTTCAGAAAATTTAAGGGAGCCTCACCGTAGGGCAAGTCGGCTCCGCAGGCTTAGCTTGGCAGAAAGGAAAAAGAACCAATTCTATCAATTATATCCCGGAAACTGGCACCAAATCCCAAGACCTGAGCTTGTAGATGATCTCCTCGAAACAGAAGAGCGAAGAAAGGATCGTGTCAGACTTTTATTGGATCGCTATGGGATCCTGTTTCGGGAGCTGCTTCAGAGGGAATGGCCAGCTATGCGTTGGTCGAATATCTTTCGTGCCTTACGCATCATGGAGTTGTCGGGAGAGGTAATGGCAGGTATCTTTTTCCATGGGATTCCAGGACCGCAGTTCATCTCTCATAGGGCATTGCGTCGTTTACAGCGAAAGTTGCCGGAAGATGCTATCTACTGGATCAATGCGACAGACCCAGCTTCTCTATGCGGGACCCAACTGGATTCAATTCGAGGGATGCTGCCCGCACGGGTCGCCAGCACACATCTTGTCTATCGGGGAAGCAGGTTGATTGTTGTATCAAAACGCAATGGGAAGGACCTTACATTCCATGCAGCGGCTGATGATCCAAGCCTGCCAGAGTACATGGGTTTTCTTCGCCATCTCCTCACACGGAAGTTTCAGCCGGTGAAGCGGGTATCGATAGAGACCATCAATGATGAAAAAGCAACTCAGAGCCCATATCTTCCCTGCCTGCGCACCTCTTTCGAAGTCGCTGTGGATTATAAGAACGTCACTCTCTATCGTAAGATGTGGTGAGACCCTTATCCTCAACAAGCGGTGAGAATTACCTTAAAAGTCAGAGGGGCACACTGATGGTAATCCTAAAAGTTTTCTCTTCGAGAAGACCGAATCAAGCGCAAATTGACCTTGCTATCTCCTCTGCCTGTCGGAGGAAATGATTAGGGACTCCTCCTGTTGGTCCTAAGCCGCATGCCCTAATCAGATGAGTTTCAGCAGCACGCCAGGACCTTTTGAAACGTTCGTCGTAGCGGGGGAAAATGTCGGCGAAGGTTGATTCGATCGGGCTCCCCTGAGTAATAATGAAGACGATCTTCTTGCCGGGAGCCAAGCGCGAAGGTTGAGGGTTTGTGATATAGTCGGGTACCAGGTAGGAGAAAGTGCGGTCCATGAAGCATTTGAACTGGCCGGTCACATGGCCGCCGTAGACAGGTGTGGCGAGAACAATCATATCTGCTATTTTCACCGCTTCCAGGACATCGGTCAGATCGTCTTCGAGCACACATCTGTCGAGATCTGTCTTGCATGCATAACACCCCTGACAGCCACGAAAGCTGATCTCATTAAGAGCAACTATCTGAGTCTCGGTACCAAGGCTTTCTGCTGTGCTCATGAAGCGGCGGGCTATGGTGGTGCTGTTCCCATTGATCCTGGGACTTCCAAGAATACAAACGATTTTCATTTCCATTATCTCCCTTCATATTTTGATTTTGGGGACATTCGGATGTCCCCAAAAAAAGTATCATTTCCCAGTAGCGAACAACCAAAATCAGCAGTGGCTGTTGGTCGCTATTTAGGCAGTGGTGTGTTTGCTAAAGACTCGCAACCAGGCAGCACAGATACGTTGTACAACCACCAGCATGCGTTCACGGGCGCTGCCGGGTTGGGGACGAAACGACAAGCCGAGGAGTTGCCCGGCAGCGACTCGCACGTCGAAGAAGGTGCTAATACGAGATACCTTGGAACCAATGAAGTCGATGATATCTACGCCCTCAACGCAAACAGTCCGATTAGTCGGACCGTACCCGGGAGGTGACAACGGGTGCAGATGCGTACCAGTGATTTGCCACGCAACCGCGGCCCGGGTTCCATCTGACGAGACGCATATTGGCGGCAGGATTTCGTAGTGAAAGTCAGGGAAGGCCTTGAGCAGGGCCACCGAAAAGGAGCGCACTGCTGTTTTGCCTTTTGCTGGAGTTGACATTGCGGGATCGTCCCACTCAACGTCATCACTGAGGAGGTCCAAGAAATGCTCAAGCTCTCGGGCATTCCAGGTACGAGCGAGTTCTTCGATGATGGCAACTACTCCTTCAGAATTCATAGTTGGCATTATATATTTATAGAAAAGGTGGGTCAATAAATTTTGTCTATTATGCCTCTTATTTAGGGCTTGACAAGAAGGAAATATAAGTATTAAAGTTTTATTGAAAATATTTTCATTATTCATCTAACTTATTATGAATAAAGGACTTTTCAAAACATTTTTTAGGGATAAGAAACTCCGGTTAAGTCATCCAAGGCTATTGATTTATCAGGAGTTATTCAACGCTAAAAACTTTTTAGGTCCTCAGGAGCTTTATCAGTGTCTTCTCAAAAAGCATATGAAGATTGGATTAACTTCTATCTATCGGGCTCTTAATCTCTTCGAATCCCTTGGCATGGTCTTTAAAATCATCAATGGGTCAAGTGTTCAATATAAACTCTGTGAGTTAGAAGACCACCATCATCATATCATCTGTAAGGGATGTGGGAATGTGGTCGAATTGAACTTTTGTGATATTTCTGATTGGTCAAAAAAGGTGACAGAGTCCACAGGTTATGAGGTGACAGATCACCAATTAAATTTTTACGGATTTTGTAAAGCCTGTAAACCTCTTCAAGAATAGTAAATGGCAGAGGGTTAAGGGCATAGCATAAAGAGTTCACCCCCTCCCCCCCCCTCGAGAGGGAGGGAGAGGGTGGGGGGATGCGCTATTCTTTTTTAGAGGAGGGATAGATGTCCCACATTCATCTTCCGGATGGGGTATTACCTATTTGGCTTTGGGGTTTGGGATATATCGGTGCTATCCTGATCGGGACAATTCTTTTTAGACTTATAAAGAAGGAAGAGTTGACCCGACGACTTCCATTACTGGGGATGATGGCGGCTGCAATGGTATTGGGTGCTGCCATCGAGATTGTTCCCATCGCTTATCATGTCAACCTGACAGTCATCTCAGGGGTCTTATTAGGACCTTCTCTTATCTTCCTTGCCACCTTTATCGTCAATGTCATCTTAGCTCTTTTCGGACATGGAGGGATTACCGTCATCGGGCTTAATACGCTCATCCTCTCAATTGAAGGGGTATTGGGATATTTTCTTTTTCGCCTCTTCTGGAAGATCTTAAAAAGATTAACCCCTGCCACTTTTTTGGCAACCTTCATCGCACTTCTCTTCTCTACCTTCGCCATGATCGGAGTGGTCGGTCTGGGGGCATCTCACTATGAAGAGTTAATTCACAAAGAGGGGAATGGGATCTTTGAATTTCACTTTTTAAAAGGAAAGGAAGAGCATCAATCAGGAGAGGCCACTGAAGAGAAAGTGAATCTGAGACGGTTTATCACCATCGTCCTTCCTTTGGGTTTCATTGGATGGCTCCTGGAAGGGGTGATCACCACATTGATTGTCAGGTACATCCATCGGATGCGGCCAGACCTATTACATTTGGAGAAGGAAGCCCCATGATTCAACTTCCATATTTGGATTATATCGCTTTAGAGAGAAAAAGTTTTCTTCACCGTCTCTCACCGAGATTTAAAATCATTTCCATGGCCTTCGTTTTATTAGGAATTGTCACGCTGAGAAACCTTCCCGGGTTTCTTCTCCTTTATGGAATTCTCCTTGCTCTTTTTTTCATATCACGAATTCCGATTAGAATATTTTCTTTAACCTTCTATCCTCTTATCTTTGCCATTATTTTCATCTTTATTTCAGGATTCCAAATCCATTTTATTCTTCTTATCTTTTTGAAAGTTCTCTGCGGCTCCACTGGAGTGGTTTTACTTTTGGCAACGACTCCTTATCCATCGATCTTTTCTGCGCTGGGGAAAGTCCTTCCTTCTTCTTTTGTGACGGCTCTTTTTTTGACCTATCGATCAATCTTTATTCTTCTCGATATTCTCGAGAAGACACATTATGCTCTCTACCTTCGCGGAGGTTTCCAGTGGAGACATCCGCGGAGGAGCCTGATCAATATTTCCAATGCCTTCGGCCATTTGATCATTAAAGGGATTGATGCTAGTGAAAAGATGTATGAATCCATGGTATTCCGAGGATTTAAAAACAAGATTTATTACAGGGGAGATTAGAATGATGAGGGAAAATGAAAGGATTGTTGAAGTCGATTGTATTACCCATGTCTATCCGGATATGACCAAAGTCCAAATTTGTGGTCTGGACTTTATTGTGAATCGAGGGGAAAGGGTCTCAATCTTAGGTTCCAATGGGTGTGGAAAGACGACTCTGCTCAAACACCTCTTAGGAGTACTTGTACCAAAAAACGGGAGCGTTAGGGTGTTTGGGATGAATCCTGGAAAGGAATTCACGAAGATTAGAGAAAAGGTTGGGGTTGTCATGCAGGATGTGGACGAACAGATCCTCGGCCCAACCGTTTACGATGATATCCTCTTTGCCCCGTTAAACTATGGTACTGAGAAGAAAAAGGCGGAAGCGATGGCGAAGTCAGTGATCGAGAGGTTGAATCTTGAATCCATCCAGAAGAAAATCGTTAATTACCTCTCGGGCGGAGAAAAAAAGAAAGTGGCCTTAGCTGGTGCATTGGTCATGGAGCCAGAACTATTGATCCTGGATGAACCCTTCACAGGATTGGATCCTGTTTCCAGAAGAGATCTGGTCCAGATTCTGAATGAGTTGAATAAAGAGAAGGGGATCACCTTCATCATGACACTCCATGAAGTCGATCTGGTACCAGAGATCACCGATATTCTTTACCTAATGCACGGGCATGGAGATCTTAGTGAGCGGGGAAGGCCCAATGAGATTTTTGGAAAATTTAAAGACTTAGAAAGTTTTAATCTGGAAGAACCCACTCTGACAAGGCTCTTCAAGGGATTAAAGAAGGAAGGGCTCGATTTTGGAGACCCCCTCCACATTGACGAGGCAGTCCAATCGATCAAGAAGCACTGGAATGAAAGTAAAAAATGAAAGTTTTTAGTTCGGAGTTCGGTGTTCGGAGTTTAAAACCAGAAATCCCTAAGTCTAATTTATGACTTTTTAACTTTGAATTTTGTGTATTGGTTTTAGGATTGAAAATATTTTACTTTGAACTCCGGACTCCGAACTTTAATCTTACAATGAGACAATGAAACTTGGTAATCTTCAATTGAACCCTCCGCTTGTTCTCGCACCCATGTCGGGGATTACAGATTATCCTTTGCGGCTAATAGTAAAAGAGCACGGTTGCAGTCTGGTTTTCACAGAGATGATCAGTGCAGAGGGATTATTAAGGAAAGGGAAATTACTTTTAAAAATCGGAGAGGATGAACATCCAGTCTCTGTCCAACTCTTTGGTTCAAATCCAGAGATCTTAGCTGAAGCGGCTCAGATGGCTGAGTCCATGGAAGCAGATGTGATTGATATTAATATGGGATGTCCAGGGAAACAAGTGGTTGAAGCGGAAGCAGGTGTTGATCTCATGCGATTTCCTGAGAAGGTTAAGAGGATTCTTATAAAGGTGAGGAAAAATATCAAAATACCTCTCACGATCAAAATTCGTTCGGGGTGGGATAAGGAACAAGTCAATGCGGTTGAGATTTCGAATATTGCAGAGGGATGTGGTGTGGATGCTATTTCCATCCATCCCAGGACCAAAGCTCAAGGGTTTCGTGGTCGGGCAGATTGGGACCTGATTGGAAAGGTGAAAAAAGCCACCCATATCCCCGTCATTGGAAATGGTGATGTGATTACCCCATTTTTAGCAAGGAGAATGTTAGGAGTGACCGGATGTGATGGAGTAATGATTGGGAGAGGCTCTTTGGGAAATCCCTGGATCTTTGATCCTAAAAACTTCTGCTCTTTAGATGAAAAAAATTTGATCCAACCCTCTCTCGAAGAAAGAGAAAGAGCCATTGGATATCACTTTGCATTATACATAAACCATTATGGAGTGGAAGGGGCGATGAGAAGGATACGGAGGCATGTGGCATGGTATACCAAGGGACTTCCTTCCAGCGCCTCATTTCGTTCAGCCTTATCAGGAGTGAGAGAAAAAGAGGGTTTGTTCGAAACCATTACATCCTATTTTAGTTCCATCACTTCCATCACAAGGAAAGGACAATGTCAATGGTTCGAATCCCATAACCCTTGAGACCTTTTTATCCAGCACCTTCCAGAAAACCCCGTCCCGCCAACGGCGGGACTGCGGGGATGAACCCTCGCACTATAAAATAGTGCGGGGTGAATGGCCCAAGATAATCTTCCTGCGGAGTCTAATACCTCGCAGGAAGTGCTGGATTTATGGAAAAATTTATGAAGCATTGGTTGGTTGTGGAGCTTCTTGTCCCAAAGGAATTCGGAGAAGCAGTCTCAAACTTCATGATCGAGCAAGGAGCCACAGGCATTGAAGAACTCGATGGAGATATAAAAAGAGAAAAGCTAAGGACTTATTTCCCTCAGAATGGGAAAGAGAAAAGCATTCTTCATGGTCTCCATCGATATTTGAAATCACTCCAAAAGATCACCCATGGAACCTCTCAATCCCAAATTAAGACAACCTCACTTCCTGAGCAGGATTGGGGCGAGAACTGGAAGAGGCTTTTTAAACCTGTTTATGTGACATCCAGGTTTGTGGTGAAGCCACCCTGGTCCAAGATTCGATTAAAAGGGGGTCAGATTCCAATTGACATCACTCCAGGAATGGCCTTTGGTACAGGAACACATGCTACAACCATCCTCTGCATTCAAGCGCTGGAGGAAAGGCTTCAGAAGAAGGGACTATCCATTCTTGATGTAGGAACGGGTTCAGGGATTCTTTCCATTATCGCCGCCAAATTGGGAGCTAAAGTGGTTTGGGGAATAGACATTGATGGCGTGGCTGTGGAAAATGCAAGAGAGAATGTGGAGAATAACCATGTCTCTGACATTGTCAGGATAAGAAAAGGAAGTATAGGACATTTACACAAGAAGTTTGACATGATCGTCGCCAATATTGATCTCAAGAGTTTAGAGAGATTGAGAATACCTCTTCTGAGACATAGCAAGAAACAAGGTTTTCTCATCCTCTCAGGGATATTAGTGGAGGAAAAGGACAGAATTCGCCAGCACTATTTGGAGACGGGACTCTTACAATGGATCAAAGTCACTCAGAGGGATGAATGGGTTTGTCTTACCTTTAAAAAGAAGTGAGAGAATTAAATATCAAATCTCGAAATCCAAGGGTGAAAAGAGGAATTCTGGGATAAAGGAATGTTGGAATGATGGAGTAAAGGAGAGAAACCAAAGTGTTTATTCTTTAACCCAGTATTCCAATATTCCATCTTTCCATTCTTCCTTTCTCTCTATTTGTCATTCATTTGACATTTGAACTTTGAAATTTGGATTTCAATAACCTCCTTGGCTACAGTTTGGTTGAGTTTGGAGTCAAATGATGCCCAGGTTCTATGTTCCTCAACCTCAGATTAAAAATGAGATGCTTAGGATTGAAGGGGATGAGGTCAGACATATTCGAAGGGTTCTCCGCCTCAAAGCAGGTGATGAGATTATTGTCTTCGATGGTTCGGGCAAAGAATATGAAGGCACAATCGTTGAAGAAAGACCTTTCTCTGTTGTGATCAGGATTCAAAATATTTTCTCCTCAAAAAGAGAATCTCACCTCGAAATTACCTTAGCCCAAAGCCTGCTCAAAGGGGAGAAGATGGACTACCTGATCCAGAAGGCCACAGAGTTGGGAGTCAAAGAGATCGTCCCTTTTTTCTCCTCCCGTTCTGTACCCCTTTTAGAAAAATCGGGAAGGCTGAAACGCCATCACCGATGGGAAAGGATTGCCATTGAGGCTTCTAAACAGTGTGGGAGGGGAGTGGTGCCTAAAATTGACCCTCTCCAAGGCTATTCAGAAATGCTCAAATCTGTATCCCCAGACTCCCTCCGTCTCATTTTCTGGGAAAGAGAAGGGACTAATCTGAAAGAGGTATTAGGAAAATCAATAGGAAAGAAAGAGGTCTTCTTCATCATCGGACCAGAAGGAGGATTTAGCCAGGAGGAGATTGAAGAGGCAAATAAGGCGGAATTTCTTCGTGTTACCTTAGGTAGGAGGATATTAAGGGCTGAAACAGCAAGCCTCTGCTTTCTCAGTATTCTTCAATATGACTGGGGAGATATAGGATAAAAATAGGGCCGATTCTATTCAAGAACCGGCCCAACCAGAAAGGAGGGGTGTGATGAAATGGTATTTAGGCAGCCTTTTTCTCCAAATTATCGACAAATTCTTTATAAGTTTTACATTCTTGGATAATTTTACATTTCCTCCGGCAAACTTCAATATGGATTTTTGGACTTCCTTTCCTCTTATCACAAATAAGATAACTCATCTTTCAATCCTCCTTCCTAACTATTAACAGCCATTTAAAATGTAACCTTTTTTCTATATTTAGAATAGAAGACATTTTAAAACACAAAATATAGAAATGTCAAGAGAAAAATATAAATATTAATAAAAAAATTAGTTAATATTTTCAATAAGTTAAATTTTTAAAAGAAAAGTAAAATAATAATTTTACAAATCATCTTAATGAAATTTAAGGGATATGCCATTCTATTGATAATTAGTGTAAAAACAGATGAAATGGGGAATAAGAAGTTATTTGTAGGCTCTTATATCTAAGGAATA
>Ga0256868_10000570_pt1 | contig 21281 bp, 19 predicted proteins | sample RVTome_13_FD_187341 | JGI IMG/M metagenome (GOLD analysis project Ga0256868, IMG submission 187341) | Soil microbial communities from uranium-contaminated site in the Upper Colorado River Basin, Wyoming, United States - RVT92D227 HiSeq ...
TTGCGTGCACAATATCAGCACGGAGGAGTTATATGGGCGTAGGAATCTATTTTCGCGAGACGCGTCCGCAGTTTCTCTTGCTCACCCCGGCCTGTTTCTCCATCGGCGTGGGCACGGCGGCCTGGGCCAAGGGTGGATTGGCAGCCCTTTCGTGGGGGTACGTCCTCCTCGCCTTTGTGGGTGCCCTTTGCGCCCACATAGCCACCAATGTCCTCAACGACTACTTTGACTTTACGAGCGGCCTGGACCTCAAGACCCGGCCGACCCCCTTCAGCGGCGGCAGCGGAATTTTACCCCGGGGGCTCATGAGCTCCCACAATGCCCTCATCCTCGGCCTTGCCGCCCTCGGCGTCACAGCGGCGATCGGCATCTTCTTCTGGGCCGTGCGTGGGTGGGGCATCCTGCCGCTCGGGATCGTCGGCATCCTCCTCGTGATCTTCTATAGCCCGTGGGTCACCAAGCACCCCATCCTCTGCCTCCTGGCCCCCGGCCTCGGATTCGGTCCTCTCATGGTCATGGGAACCCACTATGTACTGGTGGGCAGGTATGACGGCGTTGCACTGCTTGCTTCGTTGATCCCCGGCCTCTTGGTGAGCAACCTCCTCTTGCTCAACCAATTCCCCGATGTGGAGGCCGACGCCTCGGCCAACAGGCGCCATATCCCCATCCTCTTCGGCAGGGCTGCCAGCGCCCGGCTCTATGCCGCCTTTGCCGTGGGGGCATTTGCCTGGGTCGCCCTAGCCTGCATCCTCGGGTACTTCCCCGCCGGCACCCTCATCGCCCTTTTGTTCCTCCCCTTGGCCCTGGCTACTGTCAAGGGGGTCATCCAAAACGCCGAACAGATCAAGCGCCTGATCCCCTATCTGGGCAAGAACGTGATCTATACCCTGGCTACGCCCCTGCTGCTGGGCATCGGTTTTATGATATCGTAAAAAAACTATTTCACCACGGAAGGGACACGGACCGCTCTGTCGCCTGCGACCCCCTACCATTCGGATATCTATATGGATGGGGTGTCGTATAACGACACAGAGCGGGATTGAATCTTGCCTATAGCTTTTTCGCCCTGCACCTCAAGGAGAGTTGCTTCCACCTCGCGGCCCATCAGCTCATCCCCCCCTTCCACAAGGCAGAAGATGTAGTTCTTCGAAATCCCCCGCAACATCCCCTCCACTCGGCGGTGTTCGATCAGGAGGGTGAGAGGCTCACCGATAAAACGGGAGTAGAAGTCCCGCCGCTTCTCTTTGCTCAAATCGCGCAGGCGCTGCACCCGTTCCTTCTTTGTCCGCTCCCCTACCTGCAAGGTCATATCGGCAGCCGGGGTTCCGGGACGGGGGGAGAAAGGGAAGCAGTGGAGGTAGCTGAGCGGAAGCTCCCGGAGCAGGTCATAGGTTTGCCCAAAGGCCTGCTCATCCTCCCCGGGGAAGCCCACCATGACATCGACGCCGATGCCTGCCTGGGGCATCCGTTCGGAGATGCCGAGCACCAGGTCTCGAAAAAAGGCCCCGGTATAGGGGCGATTCATGCGCTTGAGGATCTCGTCTGCGCCGCTCTGCAAGGGGAGGTGGAGATGGGGGCAGATCTTCCGGGAGGAGGAGATAAAGGCGATCAGCTCCGGCGTCGCCTCCTGGGGCTCCAGGGAGCTGAGGCGGATGCGCCCTGGTGTCTCCGTCTCTTCGATCTGCGGAAGAAGCTCAAGGAGCGTGGTCTTTGCATCGAGGTCCAGTCCATAGGCTCCCAGATGGATGCCGGCAAGCACGGCCTCCTGATAGCCCGCCAACCCCTGTCTCTTGAGGGAGGCGAGGACAGCAGAAGGGGGAAGGCTGCGGCTCCTGCCCCGGGCCAGGGGGACAATGCAGTAGCTGCACCTGGCATTGCATCCATCCTGTATCTTCAGGAAGGCCCGGGTGTGGCGGCAAAACCGGTCGCCCGGCAGATCGGATAATTGCCCGGCCTGCGCGATATCTCCTACCTCGATTACCGGCCTTTTTCCTTGGCGCATCCCTTCCACCATCTGGGGTATGCATCCCTTTTCCTGATTTCCTGCTATCCCATCGACGCCGAGGGCCATCACCCCCTGGGGATCGATCTGCGGGAAACACCCTGTTGCCAGGAGGATGCCGCGCGGCATCGCCCTTCTGGCCCGGCGGATCCAGCGCCGGGAATCGGCCTGGGCCCGGGCCGTGACCACACAGGTGTTGACGATGACACAGTCGGCATCCGGGCCAAAGGGGACCACCTCCCAGCCCTCTTGTTCCATAGCCCCGGCAACGGCCTCGCTTTCAGACTGGTTGACCTTGCAGCCCAGGGTCACGATGGCAAGCCTGCCCTTAGCCATGGCAGACCTCCGCCATCCAACCCCAGCTCATGGCAACGGTAATTTTTTTTCTTGAATGCATAGGAAAAAGCAATCTAAAAAAAGAAGGATTCAAAGATTCAAGTCCCGCCGTCGGCGAGACTCGCGGGTAACGCTCCGTTTGATGGATCGCTTGGCAAAAAACTCTTTATCTCCTCTCCCCTTGGGGAGAGGATGAAGGTGAGGGGGGTTATTTTTCTTTTCTTCTATAACTTTCTTAATTCTTTCGTAGATTCCTTCAATATTAGTCAATAGATCTCGATCACTAAACCTTACTATTTCTACGCCGAGCTCATTCAATTCTTTGGTTCTGAATTCATCTCTCTGCCTACCCTTATTTTCATAGTGTCCTCCACCGTCAGCTTCAATGCCAAGTCTGTATTCAGGAGAATAGAAATCTAATACATATTCTCCTAGTGGAAATTGGCGCCTGAATTTTACTCCCTCTAATTGCCGATTACGCAATAGTGCCCAGAGCTTTTTTTCTGCATCCGTCTGATTTCTTCGCAGTTTTCTGCTTTTGCCGACATCCTTTCGCTTCATTCCCCCTCACCCTCCCCTCTCCCCTATGGGGAGAGGGATTGTTTAAATTTAGGGCTTCAATGGCGTCAAAGGCGGGACTCGAACCCTTTTCTTCATAGCTTTACCAGCTCGTACTCCCCCCATACCCCAAGGGCGTCGGCAACGATGATCACCACCCCCTCTACACCGGGGATCTTTTGGCCCGCTTCCAGGACCCGCTGAATATCGCCCTTCCCCTGCACCATATTCCCTAAAGCAGTGGCTGCGGCATCAGCCAGGGTTGCCGAGGGGGAGATGACGCAGACGGCATCCGCCCTGCCGAGGCTGAGCGACGGCCCTACGGTGGCCGAGGAGGTGCAGACACCGAGCGGCTGCCTCTCGGCAGGGACGCTGATCCCCACCTGCATGCTCAGGGGCGATGCGCCGGCAAAGATGCCGATTGTTCTCGCGGTGCCGGTCTGGAGGAAGATGTCGCCGCCGTTTTCCACCACCACCTCGGGCGTGAAGGGGAGCAGGGCCGCGCCCACGAACGCCGCCATGGCGCCGGCCACCCCGGCCATAGGCCCCACACCGGCTGTCTGTGAGGCAGCCAGCATCTCCTTGACTATCTGCGGCGCCCGCGGGTCTGCGGGGAGAGGGACGAGGCTTGTCTGAAACAGGGGGTTGGCGCTGATATACGCCTCCAGCTGCTGGCGGAGCTGGATGATTGCCTCCCGGGCCTCCTGTTCCAACACGCTTTGCGCGAGGATATAGAGGTCGGTCTCCTTCACCGCTACGCGGAAAGGGACCAGCCCGTCTTTTGCCTGCCAGCTCCGGTAGCGCCGCTCTCTCTTCAGGGGCTCTCCTTGAGCCTCCGGGCGACGTGCTTGATCAGCCCCCCGTCGCTGATCAGCTCCTGCATAAAGGGCGGGATGGGCTGCGCCATAAAAGTCCTGTCCCGGCTGAGATTGCGGATCTCACCCGTCGCCAGGTCCACCTCCAGCTCATCCCCCTGACGACTCGCCTCTGCCGCCTCACGGGACTCCAGGATCGGCAGGCCGATGTTGAAGGCGTTGCGGTAGAATATCCTGGCAAACCCCGCGGCAATCACGCAGGAGACGCCTGCTGCCTTGATGCAAAGGGGGGCATGCTCCCGCGAGGACCCGCAGCCGAAGTTCTTGCCGGCGACTATAATGTCTCCTGGCTTTACCTCTTGGGCAAATGCCTCATCAGCCGCCTCCATGCAGTGCCGGGCAAGCTCCTGTGGGTCCGTGGTATTCAGGTATCTCGCCGGGATGATGGCGTCGGTGTCCACATCGTCGCCGAATTGCCAGACTTTCCCTTTGATCTTCATTGCTGCCCCCTTGCTATTTAATCTTTGAGTAATCCATGATTGCGCAGCGTCATTCGCGAACCATACAAATACTCGCTACTTCCCTCTCCCGCCAGCGGGAGAGGGAGGGGGTGAGGCCGAAGCCGAAGGTGACCCCTTGGCCAGTGGCCCTTTGGCCAGTGGATATAAATATGATTTTCCCCCTCACCTCTCTCCTCTCCCCCCGTCCCCCTCCACTTTAACAAAAAATATGGCGGTGGGGATGCCGCACAGCGGCAGGGGAGAGGAAGTTAAGAAGTTCTATTTTCTAAACAATTATCAATTAAATCCCCTGCCAAGTCAAAGGGCAAAAAAAAGGGGAAGGGATAAAATCCCTTCCCCGCATCGCGGTTCATATCAGACGAGCTTAGAACACGTACGAGAGGCTGGTGACCCAGGCCCAGGGATCCTGCGGCCTAAATCCGCCAGGGACAGGGAGGCCCTGAGGGCTGAAACCGCTGCCCACGCTCAGGGCCTTGCCTCCGATCAAGTAGCCGAAGGCCGTGCTCAGGGTCAGGTTCCGGTAGATCTTGATCTGTGCAGCCACATCGATCTCCCACCCGATGGAATCGTCGTCATCCGCATCCCTGCCGAATTCATCGCCATGGTGAACGGTGTCGCCGATGTACCCGGTGTTGACCAGCAGTTTGAGCCACTCGGTGACCTGGTAGTCGGCAAAACCCCTCACATGCCAGATCCCCTGGCCATAGGTAGACCACGGCTTGTAGAAGCCGACGATGGTGGTGGTGGCGCCAAAGGGGACACTGAGGCCCCAGTCGCCGCCCACGATGAGGAAATCCCTCTGGACAGGAGCCGATTCACCATTGTAGTTGATATTAAACCCCTCGTCTACATCACGGGTAGTCGGGTCGTCGCCGGTGCCGTACAAAGCGCCCAAGCCGATTCTGAACTTGTTCATGGTATAGGAGGCCTCGCCCCTGAAGAGCATCCCCTGGTGTCTTCTGCTAAAGGCTTGAGGAGCCGGAGTATAGTTGAGCGGATTACCACGCTCAAAAATCGTTATGGTTCCCTTATCGCGCACCTCGTAGCCGCCATTGAAGACAAAGTCCAGGGTTGCTGCCAGCGGACCCGCCTTCACATCGAGATAGGGGCCTATCCACCACTGTTGCGAGTCCCCCTCGCCGGCAGCGGTATCATAGCGCTTCTTGCGGTCCTGATAGATGAAGTATGTCCCCAACTTAAAGGGGCCGGTGGCAACATTCGCCTCGATGCCGAATAAGTTCGAGTCGTCAGCCGTCGTCCAGTCCGTGGCAGCACCGGGTACGGCAGTTCCGGCGAGAGGTCCGCCGCCCGTGATCGCCCAGCCTCCCTTCGACATCACGGCCCAGAAGGGGTTAATACCTATCTTGACGTCGCCGGCCTTGAGCGCGACACGGGCGCTGATTCCGGCCGCGTCGTCGCTGAGCATAACCCACGGACGCACGTAATAGGGCTGGATGCCGGCCCTCAACCAGACCGGGGCATAGGGGACCTTGAAGTCGATATACATCTGCTTGACCGAGACAGCTATGGCATCGGCATTCCACTTGCCGATAGTGTGTATCGTAGCCCAATTAGTTGGACTCGAATATTCGGCCTCGCCCCACCTGTGGGAGTCGACCTCAAACCCAATGGTCCCGTAGAGGTCTTGGCTGGCCCGCGCGGTGACATAAAGCTGCATGCGATTCTGGATCCACCAGTTTTCCTGGTTCCACGCGGGGTCGGCGGGGCCGACGCCAAAGCCGAAGTCATTCATACCCGGAGGCCCGCCCAGATAGATGGGCAGCCTCAGATCCATGTTCTTATAGACGGCAGAAAGGACATTGATAGCCCCCTGTGCCGACCAGTCAATGGCCAGGGCCGGAGAGGCCACAATCACAGCCAGCATTAAAGCTAGTATGAACAGTAGCGCCTTTTTCATTTTAGCAGCTACCTCCTTGAGTTTTTTTGCCGTGCAAAAGGGGGGAAGGGATGTTTCATGCCTGCCTGATTGGCCTTGTTATGCCGTGGTAGCCACCCCCCTGCCACTCAAAACACACTCTATTAAAACGCTCAATAAAAAGGGGGGAAGGGGTTTTTGCCCTTCCCCCCGTACTGCTCGCGTCAAACGCTGTTAGAACACGTAGGTGAGACAGCTGATGAATGCCCAGGGATCCTGCGTCCTGTAGCCACCAGCCTGGCCGGCAAACGCCTTGCCGCCGATCAGGTAACCGAAGGCATTGTCAAAGTACAGGTTCTTGTAGATATTGATCTGGACTGCTGCGTCGATTTCCCACCCGACGGTATGATCGTCAGCGCTAGGCCCGACGGTGCCGTCCGTGCCGAATTCATCGCCATTGTGCACGGTGTCGCCGATGTAGCCGCCGTTGACCTTCAGCTTAAGCCAGTCGGTAACTGCGAAATCGGCAAAGGCCCTGACATACCACACACCCTGGCCGGGGGTCGTCCATGTCTTGAACAAGCCGCCGGTGGTCTGGAGGCCATAGGGTTCCCGATAGCCCCAGTCGCCGGTCAGCACGAGGAAGTCATCATTGAACTTCCCTGCCTCACTCCGGTAGGGGGTCTGATAACCTTCATTTTTATTCGGGGTACCCGGGTTGTCGCCGGTGCCGTACAAGGCGCCAGCGCCGATGGTGAGTTTGTCCAGGGTGTAGGAGACCACGCCCCTGGCAAGCCAGGCCTCGTGCCTCACACTATTAGTTATACCGTACATCATATACGCTGGATTCGTGTATTCAGAAGTAGGAATACCATTTAAACCATTTACATAGATGATCCCGTTCTCGTGGTGATCATAGCCGCCATTGTAGACAAAGTCCGCGGTAATAGCGAGCCCGCCGAACTTCATATCGGCATAGCCGCCGATCCACCACCGCTCACGGTCGCCCTCGCCAGCAGCGGTATCATAGCGGGCACCCTGTTTCTCCATGGCAAAGAACATGCCGGGCTTGATATCGCCGAACACCGCGTTCACGTCCACGCCGAAGAAGTTCGAGTTTTCAGCCGTGGTATAGTCCTTGGCTGGGCCGACTGAAGCAATAAGCGACGAGAGCAGCTGCCAGTCGCCCTTTGACTGGATGGCCCAGAAGGGGTTGATGTTGAAGATGTAGTCGCCGGCCGGGATCTTGACGTTGGCCTGGATACCGGCGGCATCCACATACAGGAACACCGGCTCGCGCAGCCTAAAGGGCTGGATACCGACTTTGGTGCGCACCGGCAGCCCGGGGATCTTGAAGTCGATGTACATAGACTTCACCTGGATAGCTATGGCATCGGCATTCCACTTGCCGGCCGAGCCTGACGTAGTCCAGTTAGTTCCACTAGCGTATTCGGCCTCGCCAAACCTCGTGGAGTTGACCTCGATGCCGAACACCCCCTGGAGGTCGGCGCTGGCGCGGGCCACGATATAGATATTGCCCCGCATCTGCAGCCACCAGTTTTCCTGGTTGAATGCCGGGTCAGCAAAACCATAAAGAGCCGCTCCACCACCTGTAAGTCTATTGCCTGACCCCGGGGAACCGCCCCACAACGTGGCAACGCGGTAGTCTATGTTCTTGTACAACTGGCTCTTGACGCTAAAGCCGCCAAAGCCAATCCAGTCGATGGCCATGGCCGGCGCGGCCCACACGCAAATCAGACCGAGGGCCAAAGCTATGAGTAGTGCCTTCTTCATGAGCATCTACCTCCTTAGTTTTTTTTGCAATGTACCCTGTTGTTTCTGTTTCTACCTTCTGATTCCTGTGTCGCTTTTCCCGCTTTACGGGAGCGACATCCCCTCATTAATACTTTCTACAAAAAGTGAGGGGGACTTCTGTCTTCTAACTTCTTCTTTCAAAACCTCGTACTGCTACCATCTTACTGCTTACTTCTTACTCCTTAGTGCGCCGTTAATTACCGCGCATCGGGTCTGCCCTGCAGACACCAGGGAAGCCCTCTCCTATCACCTCCTTTCTCCTTGGTTTGCGGCCCGTATCTGCCCCCGTCTTTTATACTAGGAGACATCTCTAACTCGGACATCCCTACTCCGATATCCTCGCCCAGACTCCCCAGGTCATGCCTCCTGACCTGCTACGGACCTTTATTGGGCTCTCTTACCACTACCTTTCCAGGCTTGTCAAGCACTTTTTTCATGCCGAAAAAGAGAAGCAACTATTTGATATCTTTATGTTATTTTTTTGTCTCAATCCGTGCCCTGCATCCGGCGATCTTTTTCCGAGGGCCTCGGCTCGCTCGATTTCTATCCATGCCCATTCCTTGGGCACCTTCCTTAGAGGGTTCTATCCCGCCTGCTTTGCGGCGGGGGGTGGGATGACCAATACTATAACCCCCTCCCCTGGCGGGAGGGGAAAAGGGGGAGGGGGAAATCTTATCACCCCCACCCTCACCCTCCCCCATCTAGGGGGAGGGCAATAAAATCCCCTCCTTCCTCGGTGGTAGGGGGAGGGGAAACATTGAATTTTCATCATTCGTGGGTGATGAGCGATTATGGTGACGAGAAAGCGGGAGGGGCAGTATTTCACCCCTTCACCCCTGCTGGGAAGGGCCTCACTACACCTACCCCTCCCTTTGATGGGAGGGGCGAGGGGAGGGGGACAAGATATGTCCTCTTATCACCTCCAATACTCCGTCAATATTCTGCAAGACTTCATTATTCCAAAACCTCAATACCTTAAAACCTTCGCTTCTCAGCCATCTATCTCTTTCATTGTCTTTAATTTTTTCGATGGCATGCCCTCCCCCATCTACCTCTATTACAATTCGTCTCTCAAAACATACAAAATCAACGATATAATTCCCGATAGGCTGTTGCCTTCTAAATTTAAGTCCTTCGAACTGTTTTGATCGCAGATGCCTCCATAATACATGCTCTGCATTTGTCGACCTTTTTCTGAGGGTTTTAGCAATCGTGATAATATCGCTGCTCAACCGTTATCACCCCCACCCTCACCCTCCCCCATTCAGGGGAGGGAACGAATAGTTGCTCCCACATCAAGGGGGAGAAAAGCATTCCTGAAGACTATTTCTGAGATATGAGGCTTGAAGCGCCCTATTCATAGATCTCAAATACCATAAGGATGCTCTTGGTTTCCGACGGCTTCAGGAAGGTCTTGGTGACGGAGACAGTCACCAGCTCGTCCCGGTTGTCGTTGTCCACGTCCTTGACCTGAAAATCGGCCACATATTCGGGGATGTCCTGGGTGCGCCAGGCACTAGCCAGGCCCAGCCCGTCCCAGCTGTAGCCGGCGACATGGCCCTTTTTGTAGGACCTGATCCGTTCGATGTGCTCGCCCCCGCTGAACTCGTTGGTCACGGCGACCAGGTCATCCAGCCCGTCGCCGTCCATGTCCTTGACAAGCAAGCGGGGGGGGAGATAGATGCGGCGTTCGTTTTTAGTGGCAGAGCCCCTCTTATCGGCAAACACCTTGGGGCGGTCGATGAAGGTGTCCGAGCCTCCCACCTCCTCGGCCGACTTCCAGATGAGGGTCCCCTGTGCATCGAGCAGCCGCACCTTGCCCTTGCCGGTCTCCTCCTGCATCACGAGGAACTCCTGGTTATCCGGGGAGGTGAACTTGCCCGAGGTAAAGTCGTAGATCCACTCGACCTCTTTGGGAAGCCGGCCCTGTTTTTTGCCTGTCTTGAGCTTCTCGCCCACCTTGACCTTCTTGCCCGTCCATGCGACCACGCGCAGGAGCCCTGCATAGTCCGTATCGATCCCCATATTCTGGGCGAGGAGGGTATCCCCCTTGCCGGGGATCTTGACGACGCGCAGGTACCAGTTGAGCCTCTTGGCGAGGTAGCGAAAGGTGCCGTCTTCATAGGCGAGGATGAAGGACCGGAGATTGCCATCGACTTCGTTGGTGACGCAGATCTCCGCCTTTTTGTCCCCGGTGATATCAACGACATCGAGGGTGAGGAAGTCGTTGTTGACCGCCGTCGGGAACTCGGCCACGAGCCTCATTTCCTTCCCCTCATCGCGGTAGACCCAGAGCTGGGAGTGGTCCATGGCGACGATCTCATTCTTGCCGTCGCCGTCCACGTCGCCGACATCCACCCCCTTCAAGACCCGCCGGGGGAAGTTCAATAATTTTGAGAAGCCCAACGACTGAAACATCATATACTGGCGACCCTGCAGCGGCCCCCGGTGCTCATAGGAGGCGCCGCGGCCGAGGATGCGGTTGCCGATGTCCTGGGCAAAAGTGTCCACCTTGGTCATCACCTCGTCAACCCCCTTGTGCTGGGCATAGGCGCTCGTCGTGGGGCGCGTGCCGGCCACGTTGACTACCTTGGCGTCAAGGCTGATGTAGTCGCCCGCCTTGGTGATGCTGCCGTAGACCACATAATCGGCCCCCACCCTGGCGCCCAGCCAGCGGGCCTCCTGGTCGCTGACCTCGGTGCCCCTGAGGTCTGAGAAGAAACGCTGCACCAGGGGCTTTTCCACCGTCTCGATCTCGCCCTCGACGATGATCCGGGTGGAGATGATGTCCCAGATACCGTCCCTCAGATACGAGAGATCCTCCGTGCTGTGGACGGTAAAGGGAAGCACCGCCACCCGCAGGGCCTGCTTCTGGGCTGAGCCCCACAGGGGCAGGAGCAAGAGCATTGCTGCTGCCAGTATGATTGCCTTCTTGAATCTCATAACAACCCCTTTCTCTGGATATTATTTTCTTCAATCACCATAATGTGTCCTCTGCCTCTCTCTGGGAAGCCGTTATAACCGAGGAAGATTAAAAGCCTATGAAATAAAGATTAAATCTTTTTAATCCGCCAGGCAGGGAGCGGCTAAGGAAAATTCCCTGCCGAGAGAAGACCCCCTGATAAATTCCCCACATCATAGCCGCTTCATCTCTTTTGTCAATTGAAAAGACGGGCGACCGTCTATCATTTTTCGATCTCTTTTTTTCGTGGAGGTATTGAACAAGGAGAATCGTCATAATGCGGGTAAGGAAATATGTTGAGTAATTTACGATGGCCGCTCCGTCACCCATGAACGATACAAATATACCATATCTCCCCTCTCCCCCCAGAGACTGTGTCGTAATTACCTGTTGGCACCCAATATCCCTTCTCCCCTTATTAGTAAGGGGAGAAGGTTGAGGATGAGGGGTTACAATAAAAACAATTACTTACATGCTTTTTGGCTGGACCCCTCACCCTTCCCTCTCCCCATTGTCGAAGATCTGGCCAAAGGGCCACTGGCCAAAGGGCCACCTTCGGCTTCGGCTGCCATCCTGGCGGGGACATGGGGAGAGGGAAATATTTGAATTGTGACATAGTCTCCCAGGTGAGAGGATATTAGAGGGTGTCCAGTTTTAAATTTTAGCTAAAACGTCAAAGGTAGTACTGACACCCCCCCCTCTCCGCTATTTCTCCGCCGGCTCAAAGGCGAAGAAGACCCGCTGCGCCATGACGGTATCTCGCTTGACCTCCAGGGGATGGGCCGGCACGTCGAAGACGATGAGCTTCACCTCCGCCCCTTCCTTCAGTGTGCCCGCCGGGCAGTTGATGATACGGCTCAGCAACCGCTTGACAGGGCTCAGCTCGCCGAGATCTATCCAGGCGTGGATGAGCGGCGCATCGAACCCCAAAGGAACCCCCTTCATCTCTTCGGCAAAGGTGAGGACACGCCCCTGCTGGGGAAGCTCGATCCACGCCAGCTCCTCGCCGTAACACGCCGGGCAAATGACCCGGGGCGGATAGGAGACCCGGCCGCACTGCGCGCACCTGGTCGTGGTGAGCCTCCCCTGTTTGAGATTTTCATAGAAGGGATAGATCCGGTTGAATTCCTTAGCCTGAATGGGCCACATGTCCATGGTGACGGGATATTTATCTTCGAGAATGGGAATGCCGGGGACAGTCATTGTAGCCTCCTTCGGTGTAATCAAAAAGAGAAGTCAGGAGTCAGAAGACAGAAGTCAGAAGGCCCCCTCCCATTTTATATAAAATATAAAGGAGGGGATGTGTCGGAATGCGACATCCCATCCATAGAGATACCTGATCTAAATGGTAGGGGATCGCTAAGCGACACAGAAGTCAGAATTGAGAATGCTGGATAGCCTTGCAATAGGCGTCCAACATCTTGCTGATCTCTTCCGCCAAGGTTAGTTGCTCCGTGACGTCGGCGTAGCCCAAATCCTTCGAGAGAAGCAAATAATATCGTACCTCTTCCAGCGAGCCCTGGGCAATGTTCAGAAAGCGGGCTTTATCGGCCTTTCCTCTTTTCCTAAATCCTTCGGCGATGTTTGCAGGAATCGAAACTGCCGCGCGCCGCAATTGAGCGGTCAAGCCATATATTTCATGAGAGGGGAACCCCTTGCTCATCCGATAGACATCAAGCACAAGCTGGTGAGCCTTTTGCCATACCTGCAAATCCTGAAAGCTTTTTGCCGGCCTCTTCATTCTGCCTGCCGTATTCTGTCTTCAGTCTCCTGCGTGTCGCATTCCGACACATCCCCTCATTTATATTTTGCCGCCTTGCGGCATGATGTCCTTAAAAGATTTAAAGGAGCATCATTATACAAAATGGGATGGGACTTCTGTATTCTGTTCCCAGTTTCCTGCCTTCTCTTATATTCTGTCTCCTGACTTCTGACTTCTTTCTTCTATTTCACTGGCTCTACGCCATAAACCACGATCGTGTGCTCGACGTTGAGGCCGCTCAGGTTGTGTTGCAGCCCAAAGGCAGCCCCGTGCACCTGGTTCACTGCCCGGCCCTGAAGCTGCCGCATGATCTCCATCCCCTGCCTGATCCCCGTCGCGCCGAAGGGATGACCGCAGGAGAGCAGACCGCCGTCGGTGTTGATTGGGACCGCGCCCGTGAGCGAGATCTCGCCGGCAGCCGCAAACGCGCCACCTTCTCCCTTCTTGCAGAAGCCCAGCTCCTCCACTTCGATGACCTCGGAGATGCTGAAGCAGTCGTGCGTCTGGGCCACGTCGATATCATCCGGGGCGAGCCGGGCAGTCGCATACGCCTTCTTGGCCGCCACGCGCAGGTGTGCCCAGTCGGCGAGGTGCTCGCCCGGCCAGTTCGCGGAGACGCTGTGCAAGGCCGCCTGTGCGCCCCCACGCAGGTAGACCAGGGGCCGGTCCGTGAGATCCCGGGCCCGCTCTTCCGCGGCGATGATGGCGGCTGCGGCGCCGTCGGTGATAGGGCAGCAATCGTAGAGCGTCAGCGGCTGGACCACGAGGGGCGCTGCCAGCGCCTCCTCCATGGTCAGGGCCTTGTGCATCTGGGCCTTGGGGTTGTTGACGCCATAGTTGTAGTTGGCAACCGAGACGGCGGCCAGCTCTTCCTTCGTGCTCCCGTAGTGTCTCATGTGATCCTTGGCAGTGAGGGCGAAGAACGGCGGCGGCAGGCCGAGGCCATGAGGCGCGTCCCAGTCATGGTCAATGGAGGCGAGCTCGCTGTAAAACACCTCCCACCGCTGGGGCGTGTAGAGCTTCTCGCCGCCGGCGACCATCACGATGTCCGCCATACCGCTCTCCACCAGCGCCTTGGCAAGCAGTATGGCCGAGCTGCCGCCGGCGCAGAGCACGTCGATGCGCGCACAGATAGAGGTGGGCTTGATCCCCAGCCGCTCGGCGACAACCGGCGCGGTATTGACCTGGAACGAACACCTGCCGGCGAAGGAGCTGGCAAAGAGAAAGCCGTCGATTGCATCCGGCTTCAAGCCGGTGCAGTCATCAAGGCACGCCTTGGCAGCCTCCTGGGCCATATCCACCAGCGACGCCTCCCTGATGCCCCACTTGTTCATCCCGCCGGCAATGATGCAGGCGTTTCTCTTCGACATCGGCCTCCTCCTCGTTGCATATCTCGGCAGGCTGCTGAAAAACGCCCATCTCCTGCGTTTCTCTCACCCTTCGTCGTTGCGGAGTACATCCAAGTACGCCTCACTCCTCAGGATTTCGAGGGCCTTGCATCTGGGCATTTTTGAGCAGCCTGAAGAAAATCCATATCTGCTAAGAAAATAAATCCTATCTTCCTCGCCTCTGTCGAAGATCTGGCCAAAGGGCCACCTTCGGTCGCCGTCCTCACGGCGCGGAGGGGAGAGGGAGTCATTTGAATTGCGACACAATCTCGCGGGGTGAGAAGGTATGTTGACGCCTTGCAGTTTTTCCCTTCTACTTCTTGCCGTACTTGTACCAGCCCTCACCCGTCTTTCTCCCCAGCTTGCCGGCGAGGACCATGTTCTTGAGGGTCAAGGGGGTCACGTGCTTCAGCTCCTGATTGAGCTCGTGGTGAAAGTACTCGCTGACGTTATAGTTGATGTCGAGGCCGGTTAAGTCCATCAGCTCGAAGGGCCCCATGGGATGATTCAGCCCACCCTTGATCGCCTTGTCGATATCCTCCATCGAGGCGATGCCTTCCTCGTAGACCTTAACGGCCTCTAGCATCTGGACCATCATGAGACGGTTGACGATAAAACCCGGCGCATCCTTCTTCACCAGGACAGGCACCTTCCCCAGTTTCTCCGCCAACTCCTTCGTCACGCTGGCCGTCTCATCGCTGGTATCCATGCCTTTGATCACCTCCACCAGCCTCATGAGGGGAACGGGGTTGAAAAAGTGCATCCCCACCACCTTGTCCGGACGCTTGGTTGCGGCCCCGATCGCCGTAATGGACATGGAGGAGGTGTTGGTGGCCAGGATCACCTCCGGCCGGGTGATCTTCTCCGCCTCTTGGAAGACCTTCTTCTTCAGCTCGAGCTCTTCGAGCACGGCCTCGATGACGAAATCGCAGTCCTTGAGGTCGGCCATCTCGGTCGCGCCCTTGATCCTGCCGACGACCTTCTTTTTTTCATCCTCGGTGATCTTACCCTTCTCCACGCTCTTGGCGAGGAAGCCCTCGATGGTCTTGAGCCCCCGCTGGACGAATTTGTCGGCGATGTCCCGCATGACGACTTCATGGCCTGCCTGCGCGCAGACCTGGGCAATACCATTCCCCATGGCGCCGGCTCCTAATACCCCGATCTTTTTGATCTCCATCCTCCGCCACCCTCCTTCCCAAAAAATTTTTTCGTGGATAGCGATCCCTTAATTCCTCAATTGCTCACGGCATCTTATCATTCCTCCCCTCTGCCAAAATGTCAAGCGCCTTTCTCCTTGACAGGGAGGCAGGGGGTATGCTATGGAAATCGTTAATAAATCCCGCCGCCATACCTGCACGGCAACAATAAGAGGGACGAAGAGGTGAAAAAGGAGAAAAACAGGGGAGACAAGGAACAGAAGGCGGATCGAAAGGTAAAAGGGAATATCCTTTCCTCCGTCCGCTTGACTATACCGCTCTTGATCCTGCTGGCGGCGTTATCCATCATCGGCACCGTTATCCCCCAAAACGCCACGGAGCAGCAGTATCTTCGACAATACAGCAAAGAGACCTATTATATCCTCAAGGGATTCGGCCTCCTCAACATGTACCACTCATGGTGGTTTATGGGGGTGCTGATCCTCTTGGCAATCAACCTGATCGCCTGCTCTCTGAAGCGCCTCCCCGGTGTCTGGCGCCAGGTGCGCGCGACCAAGGCCAACTATGCCAGATTGGGGACCTACCTCACTCACTTGAGCATCCTCCTCATCCTGGTCGGCGGCCTCATCGGCGCCCTGTGGGGATTCAAGGGATATGTGGAGATCAGGGAGGGCGAAGCCGTGGAGGCCTTCGTCCTCAACGGCCCCCAGCAGACGGTAAGGCCGCTGGGATTTCAGGTGCGCTGCGACGCCTTTCGGGTTGATTTCTACCCCGACGGCTCCCCGCGCGAGTTCTTGAGTACCCTCACCTTTCTTGATAAGGGAAAGGTAGTCATCGATCATGCACCCCTCAGGGTTAACCATCCCCTCTCCTATGGAGGACTCTCCTTTTTTCAGTCTTCGTACGGAATAAGCGCCCGCGCCGTCATCGAGGTAAGGGAAAAGGGTGCCGCCCACATCTTGCAGCTTGGTGAAGGCGACGTCCAGCCTATCCCCGGCACCGATGCCGAGCTGGGCCTCATGCAATATGAAGAGCGGATCCATGGCCACGAGGGAGGAATCCTGCTGGTCCTCTTCGCACCGAATTCTGCTCCCCAGAGCTTCTGGCTCCTGACAGGGCAGCAAATCAAGCAGGGGAGCGTGCGCAAGGGGGCATTCACCTTTACACTTAAGGCATTGGAAAAAAAGAATTACACCGGGATACAGGTCACCCATGACCCCGGCCTGCCCGTCGTCTGGGCCGGCTGTGCCCTGCTGGTGATCGGGCTGGTGGTGACCTTTACCCTGCGCAGGCCGCCGAAAGGCAAGGCCTTGCCGGAGCAATAAGTAAAATGGCCGGTAAAGTCAAGGTCATCGTGCTGGCGGGAAACGGGATCAACTGTGAATATGAGACCGCCCATGCCTGCAAGCTGGGAGGGGCGGACGTCATTGACACGGTCCACATCAATGAGCTCCTCGCAGGGGAGCGAACATTGGAGAGCTATCACCTCCTCTGCCTGCCCGGCGGATTTCTGGACGGGGACGATCTCGGCGCTGCCAAGGCCTGCGCCAATCGCTTCCGCCACGCCACCATTGCCGACACAGGAGAGAGGTTCTGGGATCATCTCATGCGATTCACCGAGGAGGGGAAGCTGATCCTGGGGATCTGCAACGGCTTCCAGCTTTTGGCCAAACTGGGGCTCGTCCCCGCGCTGGAGGGGAGAAGCGGCGGGCAAGAGGTGACCTTGACCTTTAACGATTCGGGCCGCTTTGAGGACCGCTGGGTCCATCTCAAGGTCAATGCCGCATCGCCCTGCGTCTTTACCAAAGGGTTGGAAAGGATCTACCTGCCGGTGAGGCACGGCGAGGGAAAATTCCTCCCTGCCAGCCCCGCGATCGCGAAGGAGCTTGCGCAGCGGCGGTTGATCTGCCTCGCTTATACCGATGAGGCATATCAAGCGGCGACCATGGCGTATCCCCTCAACCCCAACGGCTCCGTGGAGGGGGTGGCGGGGATCTGCGATGAGACAGGGAGGGTCTTCGGCCTCATGCCCCATCCCGAGGCCAATGTCCACCGAACCCATCATCCCCGGTGGACCAGAGAAGACCTCCCCGAGGAAGGGGCTGGGGTTGCCATCTTTAGAAATGCCGTGCAGTATATCAGGGCAAACGTGCTCTGATCACCAAAGCCATCGTTGCTGAAGGAGGTGAAAGGGTGAACAAGGCTGAGCTCGCCACAGAGGTCGGAAAGAGGACAAAGCTGAGTCAAAAGGTAGCGAAGGTAGTGGTCGATTCCGTCTTTGAGGAGATGATAAAGGCCCTCAAGAAAGGGGATCGGGTCGAGATCAGGGGATTCGGGAGTTTTGTGATCAGGAACTACGGGAGCTACCAGGGGAGAAACCCCAAGACCGGGCTGACGGTCACCGTCCAGCCTAAAAAGCTCCCCTACTTCAAGGTGGGCAAGGAGCTCAAAGAGCGGGTGGACCTGAAGCAGGAAGGCATCCCTGAGCCAGAGCAAGGGCAAGAATGACGAGGGGCACGGATAGCCCGGCCTATTGCTCCCCTTCCCAGGACCAGTACGGACTAAGATGTTCCTTAAGCACCTTGACGATCCCTTTGATGCGGGGGTATTCCTCTGCCTCCTCTTTCTCGCACTTCCCTCTATCCAGCGTGCCCTTGCCCGCCATCTGCCGAACTACCTCTTTGACCGAGAGGGCCTCGCCCTCGAGGTTGTAGCCGCCCTCTAAGGTCATCACCACCCTCCCATCGCATACCGCCTCCGCCATTTCCATGATGATTGCGGTGAGCCGGGCAAAGCCCTGCTCGGTAACCGCCATGCCGCCCAGGGGATCGTGATGATAGATATCAAAGCCGGCCGATACTAAAATCAGCTGCGGCTCATACTCCAGGCAAATGGGGCGGAGGCAATGCCGCATCAGGTTGGCGTAGTCCGCGTCTCCGCAGCCGGGCGAGAGGGGGATATTGATTGTATACCCCTTGCCCTTCCCCTCCCCGATTTCGGTGTAGTGGCCGGTGCCGGGGTAAAAGGGATACTGGTGCGTGGAGAAATAGAGCACGCGCTGGTCCGCGTAAAAGGCGTGCTGGGTGCCGTTGCCGTGGTGGAGGTCCCAATCGATAATGAGTATCCGCTTTAAGCCGTGCTTGGACATGGCGTAGTGCGCGCCGATGGCGACGTTGTTGAAGATGCAAAAACCCATGGCGCGATCACGCTCGGCATGGTGCCCAGGGGGCCGCACCAGGGCAAAGGCGGTCGGCAGGCCATCCATCACCGCGTCGATCGCCGCCAAGAACCCGCCGGCAGCGAGGAGGGCCACCTCATAGGATCGGGCAGAGGTCGAGGTGTCGGCATCGAGATGCACCTCGGGATGACCCGCAGTGGCGGCAATGCGATCGACGTACTTGGGATCGTGGACAGCCGTGATCTCCTCCCGCGTTGCCGGGCGCGGAGGTATCTCCTCAAAGAGACCCTTCAAGTCGGCAAGCTCGCGGTAGATATAGGCCAAGCGCTGCGGGTTCTCCACGTGATAGGAGCCCATATCATGCTCCAGATACCGCTCGTCTTTTACAATGCCTGTCTGCGCCATGAGAAACTCCTTATAAAAGGGTTCGAGGGGTCGAGGGTTCAAGGATTCTAGTGTAATTTACTCAACCGTGGAAACCCTTATTCTTGTTCATGCCAGGAAATATAAGGAATAAACTCAATAATGTCCCCATCTTTTTTATCTTTTTCTCGACAAGCATAGAAACCAACCGTCAAACATAATTAATAATTCATTCTGTGAAATTACTTCGAAACTTTCGAAGAGTCCGTCTTTATCATAAACTTCGAATAAATTTATTATGTCTCTTTCCATCTTGTATCCATAAAAGGAACTTGTTTTATCTTGAGGGACTACTCCTTCAGGTAACCTATTACTAATTTTTCTGTATTTATAACGAGGACTACTTACAGAACTAATTACAGAAACATAACTGTCTTTAGAAATAGTAATTGTTTTTTGAATATAACTTTTTGCTTTCTCCTCTGTAGTTAATCCACCTCCATATCTCTCAACATTAGTAATTATCCAAACTCCATAAAAATTAGAAATTTTTGAGTAATCAAATGCTGCTTGATTTGATTTAACATCTGAATTTATATCATTTTTATTTTTAGCATCAGCGCAAGAAAGATTATAAAAAAACATTATTACTAATATTATTAATAAAGGTATTCTATTCATTACATACCTCCTCATACAGACCACTAGAACCTGCGTCGCTTTGCGACATCCCGCCATTCAGATTTTGCCGCCTTGCGGCATGATGTCCTTAAAAGATTTAAAGGAGCATCATTATACAAAGTAGTGCGGGACTTGAACCCTCGAACCCTCCCGCTTTGCTGCCCCCTACCATTCGGATATTTTTATTGATGGGGTGTCGCAAAGCGACAGACCCCGCTGTCCATAAAATCTGAATTAAGGAGCGGGGTAGAACCCTCGACCCCTTCTCTTTTAAACTATGCCCCCATCCACCACAATGGTCTGGCCGGTGATGTAGTCGGCCTGCTGAGAGGCGAGGAAGAGCACGGCCCAGGCCACGTCCTCGGGTTTTCCCATCCTGTTGAGGGCGGTGGAGCGGACAATGGCCTCCACCTTTTCCTTGGGCATCCGCTCCGTCATCTCCGTTTCGATCAGTCCAGGCGCCACACAATTTACCTGGATGTTAAAAGGGCCGAGCTCTCTGGCCAGGGATTTCGTAAAGGCGATAACGCCACCCTTAGCAGCGGCGTAATTGACCTGGCCAGCTGTGCCGATGATGCCGCTCACCGAGGCGATGTTGACGATCTTCCCCTGCTTATGCGGAATCATCTTTCTGATGATGTGCCGGCAGCAGAGATAGACAGAGGTGAGGTTGGCCTTTACCACATCACCCCAATCACTCTCTCCCATCAGCATGAGAAATCCGTCCTTGATCATCCCCACGTTGTTCACCAGGATATCGATGCGCTTGCCTTCCTTCTCAACGTGATCCATCAACTGGGCAACCTGGGCAGGATCGGTGACATCTGCCTGCATAGGCATGATTGCGCCGGAAAACCCTTTGGCTGCCTTGACCACCTCCTGTGCAGCCTCCTTGTCGCGCGAGTAGTTCATAAAGACCCTGCTTCCTTGCTCAGCCAGCAGAAGGCAGATGGCCCTGCCGATGCCCTTGGAGCCTCCGGTTACGATAGCGACCTTATCCTTAAAATCCATATTTCTCTCTCCTTAAAGAAAATGCGTCGCACTTACATTTTAGCACTAAATATCCCTTCTCCCCTTTTTGATAAGGGGAGAAGGCGGAGGATGAGGGGTTACAATAAAAACAATATTTTAAATGCTTTTCAGTTGAGCCCCTCACCCACACCCTCTCCCCACTTACGTGGGGCGAGGGAAATATTTGAATTGTAACTTAGTCTCCTACCTTAGGGGCCGCATGCGCGGCCTCCGCATCCTGCCTGCCAGCTCCCACAGCGGCCCGCGCAGGCCGAACTTGCGCATCCCCTCCATCAAAGGAGGGGAGATGTTGATCTCCAAACCGGGCACTATCCATCCCTGGCGCGCCATCGCTGCCTCGGTGATCGCCTCGATGAGCCGCTCGGGCCCTATCAAGGGCGAGATATAGAACCTCGGCTCCAGGAGGTCATCTGTACGCGCGAGCAGACCCTCCTCAACGGCGATCTTTTGCAAGGCAGTATCGGCATAGATCCTGATCCCCACCATCACAATTACTGCTGTCGGGGAGAGGCGGTCCATCAGCGCAAAGGATTCTTGCAACGTGGCGTCATCCTCCCCCGGCCCACCCAGCAACAGATAGACGGCAAAGGGCAGCCCTGCCTCTTGACAGTGCTTTGAGGCGCGCACGATATCCTTCGTTTCGAATCCCTTGCCATAGGCCCGCAGCATCTTTGCCGATCCCGTATCGATACCCAGCTCCAATCCCTGGCAGCCTGCCTTGGCCATCAGCGCACAAAGCTCGGCAGTCAGAAAGCGGGGGTTGACAAAGGCGGTCCACTTCACGACAGCCTCTTGCTGGATCACCTCGCGGCAGAGGGCAGCCGTATAGTCCGCG
>Ga0256868_10000572_pt1 | contig 21261 bp, 19 predicted proteins | sample RVTome_13_FD_187341 | JGI IMG/M metagenome (GOLD analysis project Ga0256868, IMG submission 187341) | Soil microbial communities from uranium-contaminated site in the Upper Colorado River Basin, Wyoming, United States - RVT92D227 HiSeq ...
TATAAGAATTGTGTAGATATTCAGAAAAGGGGGCATTCTATGAGAGCGGTAGTAACCCTTAGCAGTAAGAACCAGATTTCTATTCCCAAGGCAGCCCGCAAGAAGCTGGCAATCGGTCCAGGGGATCAGTTGATCCTTGATGTGGAAAAAGATAGCCTCATCCTGAAGCCGAAACCGAAAAGCTATACGAAACATCTGCGTGGGTTACACAAGGATGTCTGGGAGGGATTGGATGCTACGGAATATATAAGAAAAGAGAGGAAGGCCTGGGAAACGGATTAAGGAGTCGATATCCTCATCCTCGACAAATTACTGAAATCATAACTCACGAGTAAAACAATCCGGTCAACTCCATGCTACCTTCAACATCACCGATCGATATGTGTTAAGGCAAGACCTCTCCCTTCTTTGTTTCTTGTAGGCCGAAGTGCTGTTACAAGTTTCTTGCTGTAATTTTGCTTTTGGGATTTCCCGTAAGCATGCTATAGCAAACCGAAATCAGCAAAATTCGACAATTGGAGGAAGGCAACTTCCCTATTGACTCTTATTCCAAATAAGATTATTTTCAAACTATCGTTTCTTACCTGGCCTTAATTAACCTCGCAATCTAAATGTCTAACCTTGTGGAGGGAGTATGAGAAGGAGTTACCAGAAGGTGCTGCTACAAGGCTTCAGGGGGTTCATAAGTCCCATCGGAACATTTTTTGTTTTTATTAAAATGAAAGGAGGTTAATGAAATGAAAAAGATAATTTTCTTGGGATGGTTGGTTGTGTTTCTTCCTACAATGATATATGCCCAAGAGAGAATTGAAACACCCGTATGGAATGTGGGAGATAAATGGGTTTTTCATCGAGAGGGACCCATGGAAGTCGTTGGTATTGATAAAAATGGTTATGTTGTCAAATTCTCAGGAGGCATATTTCTGAAGTCTTTAATTGGCACAGCGATATTCGATAAATCAACCCTTAATATCAGCTATCTTCTCAAGGATAACAAAGCAAGCAAGTATACAGGACCCCGAAAAACAATTTTAAATTTTCCATTAACGACTGGAAAGAAATGGAAAAATTGGTATCCGAGAGAAGTCTCGGCGGGGTGGAAAGTACAGTTTTCAGAAGATGTTTTGGTCATGGGTTGGGAAAATGTGGACGCCCGCGCAGGGAAATTTAAAACTATAAAACTGGAATATAAGCTTGAACTTTCATATCATCCCACTGGACATTTGGTTGGACCAAGGGGAAAGGTTTGGTACTGGTATTCGCCAGAGGTAAAAAATTTTGTGAAATGTCAGTATGAGAAGGGTTATAGAGAAGGGGATGATGAACGCGAGGACTGGGAACTAAATTCCTTTCAGCTTAAAAAATAGACCTAAAGTCGTCCTTAATCATAAGTATTTCTGCTGCTAATCGTTATACAAAAGAAGACATTTAAATGCTGACTTGTAGGTGCATTTTTTTAATCCTTCATTGGAATTGGTTTCTGTCTCCTCGAATTACATCTTCATCTATCAAGAATGATACAACTTAGAAAATAAGTGTCAAATCCCCCCATCCCCTCTTTTCTAAAGGTGGGGATTATCAATTTTCATTGTTCGAGGGTGTCATACCCGTCATGAAAAATTAATTGGGTTTTTGCTGGAGATACCCTAAAGTCCTGTCCCAGAAAAAGCTTTACACATTTTGTCATTCCGGACTTGATCCGGAATCCAGCGTTTTCGGTCTGGATTCCCGCTTTCGCGGGAATGACAACTCTTGGATCATTTTAAAGAAGTGTTAGAGATATTACCGTGGGCAATTACAACCCCAGGAAGGCTTTTTTGATGATTTCGGCGTTGAGGAGTTCCTCGCCCGTTCCCTGGTGGATGGTCCTTCCGGTTTGTAGGACATAGCCACGGTCGGATAATTCGAGGGATTCCCGAACATTCTGCTCGACGAGGAGGATCGTTTTCCCTGTCTCTTTTAATTTGGCCACGGCTTCCAGCATCTCATCCACCAGTTTTGGCATCAGACCCAAGGAAGGCTCATCGAGCATGAGAAGCTTTGGGTTGGACATCAAACCCCTTCCAATGGCGAGCATCTGTTGTTCTCCACCGCTAAGGGTCCCTCCTTGCTGAAGACGTCTCTCAGCCAGTCGGGGGAAGAGGTGATAAACATACTCCAGGTTCTTTTGAACCGCCTCATCATCCTTAAGAATATAGGCTCCCAATTCCAAATTTTCCTCAACCGTGAGAGGTCCAAAAATTAAGCGAGCCTCCGGGACGTAGGTGATTCCTTTTCCGACAATATAGGCTGTGGAAAGGCGAGAGATTTCTTGATTCTCAAACTGGATTGAACCTTTGGAGGGATGGAGGGCGCCAGCAATCGTCTTGAGCAGTGTTGATTTCCCTGCGCCGTTTGCACCGACCACAGAGACCAGTTCACCCAGGTTCACTTCAAGAGAGATATTGTGAATGACGGGGACGCCACTGTATCGGACTTCAATCTCAGAGACCCTTAGCATATTTCTCCCCCAGGTAGGCCTTGATCACCCGCTCATTCTTTACAATATCTTTCGGCACTCCTTCAGCAATTTTCTCGCCGCCATCAAGAACGACGACCCGTTGAGAGATGGGCATCACCACCTCCATGACATGTTCGATGAGAAAGAGAGTAATCTTCTTTTCCTGGTGGATCTTTTTCAACAAACCCACCATCTCCTCAGTCTCTTTGGGATTAAGGCCAGAGGCCACTTCATCCAGCATCAAGAGTTCTGGTTGGGTCGCTAAGGTCCTTGCCAGTCCTACCTTTTTCTGGCTGGCGATGGGTAATTCATTAAGATGGTAATTCTTCAACCCATCCAATCCCATAAAGCCTAAAAGCGCAGCGGCCTCCACTTTTGCAAGATAGCGGTCATCCGTCCTGCAAAAAGCGCCGACCATCACATTTTCAAGGACAGTCATTCCCGTGGTTACCTTTGTGAGCTGAAAGGTCCTGCCGATCCCTTCCCGATTCGTCAAAAAGGGTTTGAATCCTGTGATCTCCTTTTCCTTGAAGATCACCTTCCCGGAATCGGGCTTATGAAAACCGACGATGCAGTTGAACAGGGTGGTTTTACCAGCGCCATTCGGACCGATCAGACCGATAATCTCACCCTGATCGATTTGGAAGGAGATATGGTTATTGGCCACCACACCGCCAAAGTCCTTGACCAGATCGATCACTTCAAGAAATGCCATGCGTACAAACACCTTTTTTATCCACCCCCACCCCTTCCCTCCCCCGTCGAGAGACTTTGTCGTAATAAGGAAAAGCGGCTGAAGTTCTGAAAAACGGAGCAGGCAGACGGTTGAGAAAGCTTTAGAGCGGAAACCTTTAAAAGGTCCCCTCCAAAAGCCCCAACACCCTGAAAACATTGTGCTTCAAGCACCATGGACAGTTACCCATTCTCTCCCAAAATGCTCCGCGTTCTAAAACTTTGGAATCCGTTTGCCTGCTCCGTTGTCACCTTGCGCCCATTGCAACACAGTCTCCGAAGGGGAGTGGGGTCGGGGGTTATTTTTTTCGAAACTGCTCGATGATGCCCCAGATGCCTCGAGGTTGATAGGCAGAAACAATCATGATCAGCGCTGAATAAATCATAAAGTCAACTCCGATCAACCCTTTCTGAGCACCCAACCAGCTCCCGAGAAAGCGGTCGAGAGGGACTAAAAAACCTGAGCCGATGATGGGTCCCCACATGGACCCCGCTCCTCCCAACATCGACATCAAAGCAATCTTGATCGAAAGATCTAAATCCATGACCGAATAGGGATCGATATAAAGATTGTAAACAGCTAAGAATCCACCCCCCACCGCCACAAAAGCTGAGGCAATGGAGTAGGCTTTGATCTTGCACCAGCGAGCATCAATCCCGAGGCTTTCTGCCGCCTCTTCATCATCCTTGATCATTCGGAGTTGATAACCCAACTTTGATTTTCGAAACCAATTCATATAGAAAATGGCGGTATAAAAAAGGGCCATGATGAAATAGAAATAATAAGTATCTGACTTAAACTGCATATAAAGGAAATCAGGGTGCTCGTGGATGGGAAGCTCTATCCCCTTGGCAGCACCGACGAGTTTCCAATTGATAAAAATGTCTTGAAGCACTAATGAGGTGCAGATGGTGGCAATAGCAAAGTAATGGCCCTTCAGTCGAAAGAGAGGATATCCAATGATGAAGGAGTATCCAATGGCAATGAGGATACCGATGGGCATGGAGACCCAGAAAGGAATCTTCCACCAGATCATTGTCAAAGCGACGGTATAGGCTCCGATCCCCACATATTGAGCTTTGCCCAACTCCACCTGACCCCCATAACCGCCAATGGTATTCCATCCCATCCCGAAAAGGGAGAAAAGGAGGAACTGAATCGCCACCGCCTTGACAAAGGATCCAGCCCCGATCCAGGGAAAGACAAGAAGGAAAAGGGTGAAAATGGCAAAGCCTATCTTTTCTGGTTTTGAGAAATCTCTGAAGTCTAAGGCGTCTCTTAATGCTTCCATCCAAACAATCCCTGAGGTCTCAGAACGACGACGACGAAGTACGCAAAATAGACGACGGTGAATTTAAAATGGGGGCCAAAAAAATCCCAACCAGTCAGATGACCAAACATTGGGAATAACATCTCAATGACCCCGATCAGGATTCCGGCGAAGAAGGCTCCCTTAATACTCCCAAATCCACCCATGGCAACCGATGCGAAGGCGATCATGACGAAGAGGAGTCCCACCGTAGGATAGACATACCAGAAATTAACGATCAAGCCACCTGCAATACCCACGGTTCCTCCACCGATCATCCAGGCCAGGGCATTCATCCGTTCGGTTTTAATCCCCATATAATTGGCTGCTTCCCTGTTCAGGGCAGTGGCACGGAGCGCTTTTCCGAGTTTGGTTCGATGAAGAAGGGTGTAGACGAAAAGAAATGCAATCAGACTAAGAATGGCTGCGGAGAGCTTGGTCCAATCAAGAATGAACGGGCCCAAGGAGAGACTTTTTCCAACCAGCAATCCCTTCTGAACGATCCGATAATCGGTTCCAAAAAGAAATTGTGCAAGATACCGTAAGAAGAGCATCAGAGCAAAGGTTCCGAAGAGCTGGGCAATCATCGGGCCTCGGAGCAAGTATTTTACCAAACAGTAATAGGATGCCAATCCAAGAAGCATTCCTACGATTGCCGAAGCAGGGAGGGTGATCAGGGGATCCATATGGAGGAGGAGGCTTGTCCAGTAAGCCGTATACATTCCAATCATCAGGAACTCCCCATGGGCAAAGTTGACGATGTCCATCATGCCAAAGATAATGGTGAGGCCGAGGGCCACCAGAGCAAAAAGAAGGCCCATCAGGATTCCCTGAAGAAGCGCGTCGAGAACGATCATAATTTCAGCTTAATTGGAATATTGGAATGTTGGAATAATGGAATAGTGGGTTTAAATGCGAATAGAAACTTCTTTACCCATTATTCCACTATTCCATTATTCCAAATCCCCTAAATCGATTTAGGGGGATTACAGATTACTTCCATCCCGGGAAGGGATAGATCATATTCGCTGTGGCAAGATCAAAGGGATAGATGATTTCGAGTTCGGCTTTCCCCTGTTTCCACTGATATTGCCCAATCAAGCCTTTACCTTTGATATTCTGACCCGTTGCATCGAACTTGACCCCGTCCCACGGCATGACTAGCTCATAACCTGGAATATCGATCTCATTACACGCCTTCTGAATGACTTTGGGATCGGTTGAACCGGCTCGGTTCAGCACATAGGCCCAGGTTTGAACCCCCACAACCGATCGAGCGGTGGCCCCTGTCAAGTCATCACCGTATTTTTTCTTATAGAGATCATTAATCTGCCCCGCGACTCGCTTCACTTTGGCTATTTTTGCGATGAAGACAGTCCGCGTCAGGACGCCATTCGTATCGGCTCCAAGAGTTTTGGTGAAATCAGCCATTTCAAAACCTGCATCCTGTCCCCAGAAGAAACGGGGGGAAGCCTTCATTCCCTTCAGGGTTCGAATCATAAGGAGCGAATCCGAAAGATAGGAGGCAAAGAACATGCAATCTGGTTTGGCTGCAATCAGGGCTTGTGCTTCAGAAGACAAATCAGGTGAGTTCCCAGCATAGAGGAGTCCTTTCACAATATTAAATCCGTACTCCTTTGCAAGCTTCTCGAGATCCTTAGCAACACTGGCTCCCCACTCTGTATTTTCGCAGGCATAGACCAAGTTCTTGAGCTGGTCCTTGGGCACAGACTTAACCCCTTTGACCCTCCCTTCTGTCAATCCTTTCAAAAGTTCAAAGAGGTCTTTATCAAAATATTCATCATGCGGAGTGGTACGCCAGAACCATTTGAATCCCCTTCGAGTGAGATCTGGAGAAGTTGAAGAGTCATTGATCATCGGAATTCCATACCGCTCAGCCACAGCACTAACCGTCTTGGTCACAGCACTTTGATAGGCGCCCATTAACCCGACGACTTTGTCATCAAGAATGAGACGTTTGGCCAAATCTGCTCCACGGTCCGGCTCTCCGCGAGAGTCGGCAAAGATCAGTTTGATCTTGGCATTGCCTAAGTTCGGGATTCCTCCCCATTTCGACATGAGAACATCGACGTTAGGATTTTTATTGTTTACCAGGTTTTCTGCCGTAAATTCTGCAGCCCTTTGCAGGTCTCTTCCAATCGTTGCCAGGGCTCCTGAAAGAGGATAAATCACACCAATCTTGATTTCCTTTTCAGCAGCCCATAGAAGGGAGCAAACCATCGAGATAGATAAGACCAATACAGAGAAAAAAATGAAAAATCTTTTGGTTGTCTTCATACAGGCCTCCTTATAAAAAAGATGGGAAATTCCCAAATTTAAATTGAAATGTCTGTTCGTCTTCACCTCCTTTTTTCTTAACTCGCTCCTATTTCCCAATTGGCTGTCATTTTAACTATCCTCATCATGGATGTCAACGATTCAATTTGAGATTTCTGAGAGGCCGTATAGTAGTATTTTTTCACAGCTCTCAATTTGGGAGTTGCCTTTATTTTCCTTTCTTTGTAAGATGAGAAAGAACAAGGGGATGTAACGATGAACTTACACCGGTTCATCCGAAAGAAAGAACTGGTTGATTTAACCATCCAATTAGTTCGGACTCCCACGGAAAATCCGCCTGGAAATGAAAAGGGTGCCGCCCAGTTTCTGAAACCTCTCCTCTCAGAGATGGGTCTCAGAACCAAAACCGTTCTCTCTCCCAAAGGGAGATGGAACCTCATGGCCGAAAGAAGATGGGGGAGAGGTGGAAGAACACTCATCTTCAATGGCCATCTCGATGTGGTCCCTGCGGGAGATCCTTCTCAATGGAAATATCCCCCTTTTCAGGGAAAACTTTCCAAAGGAAGGATTTATGGTCGGGGGGCATCCGATATGAAGAGCGGGATTGCCTCTTTCATTCATGCCCTCTCGACGATTGAGCGTTCAAGGCTCCCTTTCCGTCAAGGCGCTGTCGTTCTCCACCTGGTCTCTGATGAAGAATCCCACGGCCATCAAGGCATGGGTTTCTTGACTCAAAAGGGAGGGATCCAAGGGGATGCAGCCCTTGTCGGAGAACCTACGGACCTCCAACCCGTAATCGCCCAAAAAGGTGCTCTTTGGCTCAGGATTTCCACGCTTGGAAGATCGGCTCACGGCTCAAGGCCTCATCTGGGTGTAAATGCCGTAGAAAAGATGATGAAGCTGATGGAGCGATTAAATTCCATCCCTTTGGAAAAAGAACATCCCTTGCTTGGGAAACCGACTCTCAGCATCGGAACCATTCAAGGCGGGACGAAGATCAATATCGTCCCCGACCGATGTGAGATTGAAGTGGATCGGCGAATGTTACCCGGTGAAAAAAAGGAGGAAGTCTTAGGAGAGATGAAAGGCGCCTTGGATTCGCTCCGGTCACAGGATCCGTTTTTTCAATATCGAATAGAGGAGATTGATTTCGCTGAACCCTCCGAAGTCAATCCTGAAGAGGAGATTGTCAAAATGGGTGTGGAGGCCATCCAAAACGTGACCGGAAAGAAGCCATTGCTGAGAGCATTCTCCGGGTTCACGGATTCCCGTTTTTATATCAATCAATGTCACATTCCGACCCTCATCTTTGGACCAGGAGGGGCGGATCAGTCCCATACGACGGATGAATCCGTGGAGGTGGATGCGTTGGTCCATGCCGCTCACATCTATGGACTGATTCTCATTAACTATTTATTGAAAAAAGATGAAAATAGACCTTGAAAGACTCTTGGAAGAATTGAAATCCTATCGGGAGAGGGGGGTAAGGGTCGATCCAAAGCATGCTGCCCTCCTCGTCATCGATATCCAGAATTATTTTCATCGAATTGTCCAACCCATCTTGAAAAACCTCTTGGAAGTGATTCAATTTTGTCGGCAAAAAGATATTCCGATCATCTTCACACAGCATGGCCACACCGATCCTGCCGCAGATGGAGGAGTTCTGGGACAGTGGTGGGGTGGAGTCATTCTTCATGGGACAAAGGATTGGCAATTTCTTCCAGAAATTAAGATTGAATCAAAAGATATTGTTCTTCCTAAGAAACGCTACAGCGCCTTCTATGAGACCGATCTTGAAGAGATCCTTCGATCGAAAGGGATTCAAGACCTGATCATCTCAGGAGTGATGACAAACCTCTGCTGCGAGACCACGGCTCGGGATGCCTTCATGAGGGATTACAGGGTTTTTTTCCTGATTGACGCGACCGCTACTGGAAAGGATGATCACCAACTTGCGACTTTAAAGAATTTAGGCTTCGGCTTCGCCCACCTGATGACCTGCGGTGAATTGATCCAACATTTAGGATCAAAATGAGAGTCTATAGGAATAACCCTTTATACCTTTCTCTTGGAAGCGAGGGCAGGATTTTTTAATGTCTTCTCCACCCTCTTCAAAACTTCCTCGAAGATGGTAAGGGCCGTATCCGCCTGTTTCCGGGTGATGATCAGGGGCGGGCTGAAACGGATTACATTCTCTCCGGCTCCTAATATGAGAAGCCCCTTTTCAAAACAGCCTTGAATGATCTGACTTCTTTCTTCGATCGCTTTCTCCTTCGTCTGCCGGTCTTTAACCAATTCTATCCCGATCATCAGGCCCTTTCCCCTCACATCCCCGATCAGAAAGAATCGCTTCTGGAGTTCATTCAGTTTTTCGAGGAGGTAGGACCCCACGCGCGCAGCATTTTCAATAAGTCCTTGCTCAAGGAGTTCGATAGTAGCCAGGGCGGCTCGGCAACTGATGGGATTTCCGCCAAAAGTGCTGGCATGAGAACCAGGAACCCAATCCATCACTTCGCTCTGCGAGACGGTGGCTCCCAGGGGCATCCCCGAAGCAATTCCCTTTGCTAAGGCGATGATATCAGGGACGACCCCCCAGTGTTCGATCGCCATCATTTTTCCTGTCCTCCCCATTCCGCTCTGAACCTCATCATCCACAAAGAGGATTCCGAACTCCTTTGCCAGCTCGTAAAGTTTTTGATGAAATTCCGGCGGAGGAACGATATAGCCCCCTTCGCCTTGAATGGGTTCAACAAAAATAGCCGCCACCTCCTCAGGAGGGATACTCCGCTTGAAGAGATCTTCCCGAATCCAACTGACGCAGGCAGTGCTGCAACCGGGATATTGCCGATGATGATAAGGACAGCGGTAACAATAGGCGTAAGGAACATGGGTGACCCCGGGGACGAGCGGGGAGAACCCCCTTTCGTGGATCACTTTGCTTGCCGTGAGAGAGAGGGCGCCCATGGTCCGCCCATGAAAAGCACCGAGGAAAGCCAGAATCCGAGGCCGTTTGGTATGGTAACGTGCTAATTTAAGAGCTGCCTCAATGGCCTCGGCGCCTGAGTTACCAAAGAAAACCCTCTTTTCTTTCGGCCCCGGAGTGATCTCAGAAAGTTCGGCAGCAAGGTTCGATTGGAGGCCATAATAGAAATCGCTGCCAGACATATGGATAAGTTCCTCTGCCTGACGATGAATGGCCTCCACCACTTTCGGATGGCAATGGCCGGTATTGCAGACAGCAATCCCTGAAGTAAAATCAAGGAATCGATTTCCATCCACATCCTCAACCCATGTTCCTCTCGCCCTTTTGACGACGAGAGGATAGACACGCGTGTAGGATTGTGAGACAAATTTTTGATCCTTCTTCAAGACCTTCTTGGCTTCAGGCCCCGGGAGTTTAGTAATAATAGAAGGAGATGAGAATTTTTTCTTTTCCATATTGTTCCCGAATCTCTTTACAAGATAAAATACCGGTCAAGAATACTTGAAATTTCCCCTCACCCCCTCCCTTTCCCCAGCGAGGAGAGGGGAAGGGTGAGTAGGTAGTTTTTATGGCCGCGTCAATGAATTGCCCTGCAGGGCAGGAACTTCTTTACCTCTTCCGTAAGGATTATTTGGATTTGATTTCCACTTTTGCCATCTTTTCGAAAAAGGTGGCCAATGCCGAATGGTCCTCTTCCCCTCTTCCCTCGGTCATCAGAGAAAGAAAGATCTGCTGAACGAAACTGGAAAGCGGCAACGGAACACCCAAGTCCTTTGCTGTGGAAAGGGCGTTCTGAAGGTCTTTATGGTGGAGCTTGATCTTGAAGCCCGGCTTGAAATTTCTTCCGAAGATCATCGGCGCCTTTGCCTCTAAAACCTGACTTCCTGCCAACCCTCCCCGGATTGCCTGGTGGATCACCTGAGGATCAAGACCTGCCTTTGCTCCGAGGGTAAAGGCCTCTCCAACAGCAGCGATATTCATGGCTACGATGATCTGGTTAACCAGCTTAACGAATCCGCCAGCGCCAATCCCTCCGACCCGCACAATGTTCTTTCCCACAGCATTAAAAATGTCGAGGCAATCTTTGAAAACCTTCTCCTCTCCTCCCACCATGATGGCTAGGGTCCCTTGGATCGCACCGGTTTCACCCCCGCTGACCGGCGCATCCAGCATCTCCACTCCCTTCTTCCTTAGTTCTTTCTCGATCTCCTGACTCACGAGGGGATTGATGGAACTCATGTCTATTACAATCGACCCTGGTTTGACTCCCTCCATGACCCCGTCCTTTCCCAGAATAACCTCTTTCACATCAGGTGAATCAGGCAGCATGGTGATGATCACGTCTGCCCTCCCTGCCGCTTCCTTAGAGGAACGTGCGGCCAGAGCCCCTGCTTTGACCAGGTCCTCAACGGCATCTTTGTTCAGGTCATAGGCGACGATAGAGAATTCAGCCTTCAGAAGGTTTTTAGCCATTGGCTTTCCCATGATTCCCAATCCAATAAACCCTATTTTCTTTTTCATAGCTTTTCTCCTCAATGGATTTTCTCGCCAATTAATAACGTATTTTCTTTAGCTATTCTACTCTGTTTGTCGTTCCTGCGAAAGCAGGAATCCAAATCTTTTTGTAATACTTGTACTTTGGTTCCCGTTTCCACGTGCCTGCCGTAGGACGGCTGGAATGACAGAATGGATACGAAAGATGTAGGATGAAGTACTCTATTCTCTGTCTAAGGAATATCCTATCTCAGTTGATAAAAGGTAGGCCAAATTGTCTAAAATCGCGGTGAAAAAGACATCTTTCACCACAAATCCTTCGGGGACCGTTATCTGCACAGGTGCAAAGTTAAGAATTCCTTTCACCCCTGCTTCCACCAGCAGATTGGCTACGCCTTGGGCCTCGGAAGGAGGGGTTGTGATCAGCCCAATGTCAATCTTTCTTTCCTGTACCACCTCTCTAATCCGGTTGATATGAAAGACCTCCGCCGGCTTGCCTAGTTTTTCCGAGACCCTTCCGATTACTTTGGGGGGATCGATATCGAAGGCTGCAACGATCTTATAATTCTGCTTCAGAAAATCTTTATAAGACAGGAGGGAAGCGCCCAAGTTTCCAATGCCGATCAGCCCCATCCTCCACTCCTTGTTCGATCCCAGTATCCTCTTAATGTTGTTGAGCAAATCTTTCACATAATAACCCACGCCTCGAATTCCAAATTCACCGAAGTAGGCCAAGTCCTTTCTTACCTGAGCGGCATTCACAATGCATTTTTTGGCCAGTTGGGCGGAAGAAATTACCTTTTCTCCTTTTTCCTCCATCCCTTCTAAGCATCGTGAATACCTTGATAATCTCCTAATCGTAGCCTCAGGAATCTTCTTGTACTTCAATTTTGTGACTCCTTTCACAAATCTTAAAAGAATTTATTAGATTCTTATACCTTTGTCAAGTCTTTCTTGATTACATGTCTTTCTTGATTGAATATTAAACATCCAAAGAAAAGAAAGCCCTGCATCTTATAGGATGGGGTTTTTTCCCTAAGAAATTAAATTTATTAAACTAATTGCGATTAGATAAACACTCGACTATGCCGGAGGTCCTTGACTCTTTTAATGGTTTAATCGTTCACTTCCTTTTTGCCGATTGTTTGATTGCCTCATCGAGTCGATTGTTGGCAAATTCTAATAATTCTTCTGTATAATCCAAGTTGTGAATTCCATTGCCTTTTTTCACTAAATTATAATTAAATTCTGCTTCTCCAAATAATTTTCGATAGACAAAAGTGTGACCTCTTCGAAATTCAATCCTCCCGATCTCCTCCCTGACCTTATCGATTTTTGGGGCCACTTTCTTTAATAACCCTTCGGAGACGGTTTTCCAACGTGTTGCCATCTCTCCATAACTTTGGTCATGGCATTCGATACAACGTTTTTTAATCGTATCAAAGGTGTCCTTCTTTTTTGCTGGGACTCCACGATGGCAATCGGTACATTCGACCACATCCAACTTGTTGCTTGGTCTCTCATGAATACCGATGCCTCCTCTCCCTAGAATCAGTTTTTTGACCGAGGCATGGCAATCTTCGCATTTGACCTTTTTTATTTGCTTTCCATGATGACAACCTGCACAATTTTTCTGAAAGGTCTTTCCGTGATTTTCACGAGGAGAATGGCAGTCTGAACACTGGAGCCTCTTGTCTGACACATGGGTTTCATGAGAAAATTTGGTGTCGTTGAAGGGGACAACTCGTTTCTCCATTCCCACATGGCATAAAGTCGTACAGGTCATCTGAGCCTGAAACTCCTTGGGCTTATAACTCTTATTGATGGCCGCTAAAGCCTGCTCAGTCTTATTATTGGCTGCGTTGAGGAGTTTGAAGGCATATTCGATATTGTGAACACCCTTGCCCAAAAGGACAAAGCTATAATTATGGCGGGCTTCGTTGAGGAGGTTCTGAGCCTTTTTATACTCCCCAGACCTCCCTCTGTTCTTTTCAAAATCGTATAATACCCTCTGCACATTGAAAACCCGCTGATTAGTTTCGTTCTCGGCTTTTGAAAGGAGGGCTTTCCATTGCTTCAGGGTTTCATCATATCCTTCACCGTGGCAATCCACACACGTTTCACCGATCGCCCTTTCGACATATTTTGAGGTATGGAGTGCAGCCTGGCTTTCCTCGCCCTTTCGATGGCAGGCGATACAGTCCACATTCGTCATAAACATGAGGCTGGGAGAGTCCGGCACTCCAATCCCCCCGCTCCCACGGTATAATTCTCTTGGTCCTAAATGTATTTCCTTGCTATGGCACTTATCACACATTCCAGGAGAATGGATAAAGGTAAGAATCGGTCTGATCTCATGACGAATGTGAGTGTGACAATCTGAGCATTCGATCTTGTGGTCGGTGACATGAGTTTTGTGCATGAATTGAGGGGTATATTTTGTTCTCAATATTTCGGGCTCATTATGACATTGGAAACACTTTCCTTCCGGGACATGGCCGTCTCCTCGTATCACATTGATATGACACTTTTCACAGGCCACCCCTCTTGCAATATATTTCCGATGATTGAAGCTCCAACCTTTGACTTTAATGTCCCCTTTGGGTTCGATGTGGCAAGAAGTACATTCTCCCACAGCACAAGAAATACATTCCTCCTCCCCTCGGGGGCCAGCCTGAAAAAAGTGACAGATGAAACAGTTGGTTTCGTGAACGGTGAGGTGAGCTCCTTGGACAAGCTGAGCATGGCAGGTTGTGCATCGAAGATTCATACCCCTTCTCAACTCGCCCAGATGTCTTCCATGTGGAAAGTTTACATTTTTAAATATCATATCCCCTTTCAGATCATCCCTTTTGTGACACCCTTTTTGCAAACAGTTGTCATCGTCAACTTCATAATGGAGTTTTTTGATGCCTCTCCCGATAATGATATAAGTGAATGCGAGCTGGAGATCTACCCGCTTTCCTTTGAGATGGTTCAAAATACCCGGTTTGCGGTGACAATTCAGACAGGTTACTTGGTTATGAGAGGATGTTTTCCAAGAGTCGACATATTCCTTCATATTGTGACAGAGGCCACAAAATGAAGGGCTTTCTGAATATTTGAAAATTCCTGCAATGAAGAGGATCAAGAGTAAAAAAAGAAGGCCGTAGACCGCCTTCTTTTTTTCTACAGAAAACCATTTCCTTATCTGGAGAGGAAGATGGGATAAAGATTTCATGCCAAGCTATCTTAAAAGCTACGAGGATGAGGACACCGGGATCTTCGCATGGCATTTCATGCAGGATTCAGGCCCTCCTTGAATATCCTCATTATGACACTCGACACAGGTTGACCTGCGGGGCCGGTTCGTTCCGGCTTCCATTTTTTCGTGGGCGATATTTTTGTGACAATCGATGCACTTCAGCTTCGATTCTTCGATGTGAAGCTTGTGGGCAATTTGCATATGATGAGCTTCTTCCATCTCCTTCTCAGCCACATGCCTGTGACATACAAGGCAGTTATCATCCACTCGTTCATCAGCGAAAAAATCACGGGGGAACAGCTGACCGGGCCTCGCATGACAATTCACACACGTGACACGGGCAGGATGAATCATCGAAGGTGACCACATGGAGATACTGGTCTGTCTTGCATGACATGAAAGGCAGATCAACGGGTGGGCCGTCAACGTGTGCCCCACCCAGATCACCAACACGACCCCTATCAAGGTAAGGATGGGTCCGACGACAAAAATCACCCATTTTGATTTCAATAGGATTCGAATGTTCTTAATGTTGATCAGCGACACCAACCATTTTATCGTGCTCAATCCCTTCATCGATTCCTTCCTTTAGGCCTTTGAAACAATAACTAAGCTATCATTCCATGCCTCTCCTCCACCAATCGGGTCTGAATTCCCCGAGATGATTGGATTAGGAGAGATGCCGTTTCCCTCTTTCTCCCACCAGACTAAATTGGTGTTGGGATCCTTGCTTTTAAATCTTTTGGCGCGGGCAATATGTCCATATCCCCAATGACCTAAATTCCTTTCAATAGCGATCACTCTTGGGTGGATACCAAAGGTTAAGCGTGCTTCCGTCACAAATGATCCGATTCGGGTGGAAATTTTAATACGATCTCCTTCTTCAATATGAAGAAGTTTGGCAACATCCTTATTGATCCAGACTGGGTTGCGATGTTTAATCTCGGTCAGCCATTTAAAATTTCCTGTCCTCGGCCCCATCACATTCGGTTCATAAGTGACAAGGACGAACTTCCCCTTGAGATCCCCATGCCCTGGAATAGGTTCGTAGGCGGGAAGAGGTTGGAATCCTCTTCTTTTCAACCTCTCTGAATAGATTTCAATTTTTCCTGAAGGTGTGTTAAAAATTTTCAATTCATACGATCTGTATCTCGGATTCACATTACTATCGAACCAAACTCCATTTTCTTTTAAGTACTTAACCCCCCCTATTTTTTCCAATTTCTTAAGTCCCGAGACAACCTTTTTGATATATTCCTCTGTAGAATTGAACTTGAAGTATCGCGGGAGTCTTCCACCGATTCTTTGAGCAAGCTCTATACAAGTATCTGAGAGGGGAACGGATTTGGCAAACGGGGGAACGATAGGCTGTTGAAGTCCGACAAAAGGATTCAGGTCCAACGCCGGAGAAGAATCGATCCCCCAGCTTTCCAAGTAGGTAGCAACAGGCAAAATAATGTCTGCTAATGAGGCTGTTTCAGTCATATAGCTATCTGCCACCACCATATAGGGAATTAACTTTTCATTCTTCAATACTTCAGAAGTAAAACCACTCTCAGGGTTTTTATAGGCAGGGTTGGATTCATAAACGAAATACAATTTCGGGGTTAACTTTCCACGTTTCACCATGGAGATAAACTTTTGGGGGGTGATTTGAATCTTTTCCAAATCAAATGCCTTCTCTTTTTGGAATGATGGCTTTAAGTCTGGTTCTTCAAAACGATAGGTCCTTGGAAGACAATATCCCCCGGGGATATCGATGCTCCCCACAATGGCATTCAAAAGGAAAATACACCTCTCATTATAGACGCCGTTCAAATGGCTACTCACACCCCGGCCTGAAATGGCAACCGCCGGCTTCGATAGAGCAAATTCCCTGGCAATTCTCTCAATATCCGATGCTGCAACTCCGCTTGTCTTCTCGGCTGTCTCAGGGGCGTATTGAGACAAGTATTGGGACAGGGCAGAGGGAGAAATATTTGTCCATCTCTCGATAAAGTCTTTATTGTGAAGATTATTCTTAAGGATGACATTGGCCATGGCCAAAGCCACCATTCCATCGGTCCCAGGGGTAATAGGAAACCATTCCTCACTATTGCCGGCTGTGTAGGACAGCCTCACATCAAAAGTAACCAGCTTGGCTTTATTTTGAACTCTGGCTTCTATCAATCTTCCTATGAAACCTGTGTAATATTCGTGTGTCTCATAAGGATTGGAGCCAAAGTTAAGAATGTAATGACTATTTATCACATCAGGGACTCCCCTCTCCTCCCCCCAGGTGAGCCATTGCCCCCAATGCCTATTGCCAAAATCGAGACTATCCTCGCTGAGAATGAGGGTCTTACCAAAGGCTTCCAAGAACCGCCCGATGATGCCATCGGGCTCATGTTCTGATTGGAAGACAAAGTCTCCTTTCTGTCCGCTTTGGTATATTGTTTTCAATCTCGAGGTGATTTCCATATAGGCCTTATCCCAAGAGATTCTCTCCCATTGTCCTTTTCCTCGCTCTCCTTTCCTCATCAATGGAGAGGTAATTCGATCCGGATCGTACACCATATTAATGCCCGCCAGACCTCTGGCACATAACTTTCCGAGGTTGTTGGGATGTTTTGGATTTCCCCCGATCTTGACCAACTGATCGCCCTCTAAAAAACCAATAATCCCACAATGGGCAGGACAAAGCTGGCAGATGCTCGGAATCCCTCTGAGGGGTTTTCCCGTATGTCGTGATACCTGCTTTCCTCCAAACGCCTCCTTGGCATAAGCAGAGAGGCCAAGATAACGGTGGAGTAGAAATGCCGGTATACTCCCAAGACATAATTTCAAAAAATTACGACGGTTCATCTCATCTCTCTCCCTCGAAAAATGCAACGATCAACTCAACGGGACGTATTGTCCTCCAAAAACCATCACATATCTCATGATAAAGACACCGATGGATGCCAATATCGCAGCAATCAATAACAAAAGATGTGACCTCCGGGTCTTCTTAAAAATAATAATGAGGGCAGGGACAATATTCCCCAGGACATTATCCACCCAGATATATAAGAAGCTGAACTTGCCAAGACGAACGAGCTCGACCGTCTCAAAGGCATCCTCCGTATGGTAATACATCACGGTAATGTCGGAAAAAACGTAAAAAACGTTTAGAATCATAAAACCCGCCAACCATTTCGAGAGAAGGTCGATAATTTCAAGATCCTTTTCCCTATCCTCAAGGGGTTTGTCCTGATAAGTAAAACGGTAGCGAACCAGAGCCACGATAAGCATAAAGGCCATTCCTGAAATCATTGCCGACGCTAGGAAATAAGAGGGCATGACTGCGGTGTTCCATAGGACCCTGGCTTTGGCAAAGCCTAAGACGAAACCCGTATATCCGTGAACACCGATGGCAGTAGGGAGGCTGATGACGCCGAAAATTTTTGACCATCTAACATTTCCCTTAAATAAAAAGTAGATGTAAATTCCGGTGAAGATGGGGTAAGCGCAAAGGATGAAGGTTCCCCAACTGAGGGGTGAAGTGGGATTGAAATGAAGAAAGAGATACCAGAAACGTAAGGGCTGAAAAAGATCGGTCAAAAGAAAGATGGGTGATATGGAAAAGAGGATGATGACAAAGATGGCCCCGATCTTGGCGACAGGTTTATATTCCTTCTTTCCAATTAAGGTGGCGGTAATGGATACGATCGAGCACCCTGCATGGAGCCCCACGATATGAAAATAGATGGCAATTAATAGGCTGACCGATTCGTGATGGAACACATTGTACAGGACTTGCACTTCCATACGCACCCCTTTTTCACTTATAAGTTTTCATACTCTTTATGATAATAGTGCTTTTCCCATCCCTTGAGTGGATCGGCGACGTCCTTATCCAAATGGATGTAATAGACATTAGGATAGGTGGCCATATTCTGTTTGAGAACTTGGACTTTCTCCTTTGAAATCAGTTGGGAAACCTTACTGCTCGGGTCCTTTAAATTTCCAAATACCATGGCATTCGTGGGGCAAGCCTCCACACAGGCTGGTGGAAGTCCAGAATCAACCCGATGAACACAGAAGTCACATTTCTGGATCATCCCGGTGATGGGGTTTGCGAATCGGACATCATAAGGGCAAGCGGCTCGACAATAGTTGCAGCCGATACAGCGGTGGGGATCGACCATCACAATACCATCTTCTTTCCGCTTGTAGGCGGCTCCCACCGGACAAACTGTATTACAGATAGGACGATCACAATGGTTACACAGCCAAGGAAGGAAAAGCACTGACATGCGGGGGTATCTCGCTTCTTCGGGGCGCTCGCAGTAAGCACAATCCCAAGGTAAGGAGAGAGTAGCCATTTCCGGATAGGTTCCTTTCTGAATGGTTCTTACCCAAATTCTCCAAACGCCGAGAGGGGTCTCGTGTTCAGCTTTACACGCCACTTGGCAGGCGAAGCATCCCACACAACGCTTGAGATCAATCACCATTCCCCACTTGACTTCTTTCTTCATAAAAGCTTCTCCTTCAAGAATTAAATCTTATTTAACCTTAGGAGTAATTTGATATTTTTTGCTGAGATCCTTATCGAAAGCGACATCTCTCACAGTATTCGAATCAAGGTCTACCTCAAAATACCACCCCTGGCTTCTATTTCTTACCCTATCTTCCTGAGTTTGATATCGAAAGGTCACAAAATACATGGAGTCACCATAATGGTAAAAATGCCTCGTGATCCCAGAGGCTTTCTCTATTTCCTTGTCGATATCATCCACCACCTTTTTTGCCTCTTCGGATAGATCCTTTGCCTTAACCATACCTTTGCCTCGGGGAAATAAATAGAATTGTATGGACACATATTCTTCTTTAAGTCTTTTTGTTCTTAAAGCAAAATATTTTGGCTCGGTTTCAAGGAGCAATTCGGAAGCCGGACTTCCCTCCACTAACCCCCCCAAATCCTTCATCTTGATTAAACCTTTCTTAATTTTTTCCATAGATCCGTTGAAATCATCCGATAATCTGGACCCGAATTTTTCTGAATCATATAATTGTCCCGCATGGATGGCTTTGTCAGCCTGCCATCCAATAATTTTCACATCCCCTTTAATCTTTTCCGCTATATTTTGGGCATCCCCATAGACTTCATCCTTTCCCCTTGCATACTTTTTCGCCAATTCGATCGCCCGTTCCTTTCTCTCTGTCTCTGCTTCAAAATATCTTTTCATCTCTTTAGAAGGGGGCTCAACAGGGAACCGATCAAGAACAAGCGATTTGTAGTGGTAAAAAGCTGTGAATTGATAGACAAGAAACAGAATAATAGCTATTGCCACTGCCAACATTGAAAATACTAAAATCTTATTGCTTGTCTCCATCATCCTGAACCTCTCCCTTTCCAAAAAGGAAATATCCTTCTTTGACCGGAACGTGCCCCGTCCCGACTTATGGGGATAGGCGGGGTCAAGGGGCACAATATAAAATGAAAATACCTTTGCTCGCTTTCCGCTCGCCACTACGTGCCCGGGAAGCCCGGCCCTGTGGGCGGGGGCTTCAATATCCCTAATCCGGAAATGAACCGGTTTGCCAGACTAACACCACGGCTCAGCTCAGGGCCTTAAGTAATTTTCAATCGTCGACGATAGCGAAAAGAAAAGCTCAATTACACGAAAAGTCTCCATCGGGGACCCCACCCCAATAAAACGTCATTTTTTTATCACTTTTTAAAGATGATTGCAAGAAAATATTTTTTTTTGAAATTGAGGAAGTAAGGTACAAGTTAAAAGGTTATTGACATCCAACAAATGAAATTGATTTCACATATCTATTTTGATAGATTTATGTAAGGATTCTTAACCACCGGGCGGGGGTTTTCGACTTCATTATATTTGTCCTGCAAATTTTTATCTCCCCCTATAAGGTGGAGCATTTAGCCGACTATCCTTTAAACAACACTTTATTGGACAGTCGTTTTGAGCAATCATGAAACAGAAATGCCTTCTCTTCCTGATCTCCTGCTTATGTCTACTCCTGATGGGGGGAAAGGCGGATCTTCCCATTTCTAAAGGAGATGAAGACCCAATGGAACGAAGAGAACAAAAGCTAAAGGCTTTCCGAGAAAAGAAGGATCGGTTCTTCAAAGCAGATGCTCAGTCTCCACTGAATGAGAGTGATCGAAAGAAATTCAAGGGTCTTATTTACTACCCCACTGACCTTAAATATTCCATGATCGGACCCGTTGAAAAATATCCCACTGAACCTAAACCTATCTACATCATTCTTCCCACAAATAAAGAGGTAGGGAGAAAATATGTGAAACATGGCCGGTTCAAATTTAAAAGGGAGGGGAAAGAATATGTCCTCCAAATTTACAGACCTTTAGGGGGCGGGGAGCTTTTTCTTCCCTTTAAAGATAGAACTTCTGGGACGGAGACCTACCCGAGGGGGCGCTATCTCTACATTGAATCGATGCTTGGGGGAAAGGTGCTGATCGATTTCAATCGGGCCTATAATCCGTTCTGCCAGTTCAACGAAAAATATACTTGTCCCTTTGCCCTTGAGGAGAACTGGCTTGATATTACCATTCGGGTTGGGGAAAAGCGCTTCCGATAAAAGATCATGATCTTGCCTTAGAAAAGTTACCCGTTGATTTAATGAGGTTAAGGTTCCTCTCGCCAGCTCGGATTGGGATAGCCAATACGTTTTCTTTCGGAGGCAGAAC
>Ga0256868_10000573_pt1 | contig 21243 bp, 18 predicted proteins | sample RVTome_13_FD_187341 | JGI IMG/M metagenome (GOLD analysis project Ga0256868, IMG submission 187341) | Soil microbial communities from uranium-contaminated site in the Upper Colorado River Basin, Wyoming, United States - RVT92D227 HiSeq ...
TTCTTAATAGCTTCATGGTCACCTCAGGTTGTCCGGTTTAACCGTTATGGTATAAAGCTTCCATCTGTAAAATTTATATTCAGGGTTACCGACCGCTGTCGATAAATCAGCAAAATTGATAGTCCTTGAAACAGTATCAGCAGCTTCAACTATATCTAAACCGACTTTTGCCGGATTGCCCCCGGAAAAGTCATAGCCTGTATCGCGCTGCCCTTCATGGGCAACCACATATACTCTGATTTCTTGAAGCTGGTCACGGATCTGCTCGGCTGTCAACGCTGTTATATCGTCTGCAAGCGAATCGACAGCCCCATCATCGTTTGTATCAAGCACAAAGGTAACCTGCATGTCCGCCACACAATCAAGAAGGGGCATCTCAGTGAAATTTCCGTCCGCATGATTCATCGTTGCCTTATAGAGAATGCCTGTCCCCGGCACACATCGCCCGGGCATAGTTGCCGGCTGCCTGATATAGTAATCAGCCCTGTTAAAGGGCACTCTCAGGTTTGTATCCGGATCTACACCGTACATGATGCGGTTTTCCGCGTCACTGGCAGTCGGCTGAAATCCTGCCAGGGTTCCGTAATCATCGGCTGTAGAGAAATAACTGCCTGAAGCGCTTACCACAAGGGACCGGCTGTTGGTGAAAGTCGCACCGGGAGATATGACAATGACCCTGACATTCGGGTAATGGTCTCCCCTGTCATTCCTGCAGACATATTCGTTGACCTCCGCCCACCATGTTTTCATGTTGGAACCAGCACCAATATGGAGGAGCTGCCATTTCCCGGCGGCAAAATTTCGTGCAATGCTTATAGACTTAACCACAAGATAATCTGAGTTGTTCAATCCGGCGTTATCATCGCTCACAATTGCCCGCGGTGCCCTCTTTATATTTGCAGGAGCCGGTAGTGCAGACGCTGGACTCCCGTCATTAAAGTCAGCAGGGTTCGGAGAACCTGCTGAAGCTGCTTCATCATAGTTTGCAAGCGTTGCCCAATCTCCAGCAGTACTTGGCTGAATCAGTATATTCCATGGAAGACCATATCCGGCCCTTTCGACATCCTGCCTCAGAATTTCGAGACCGACGATACCCTCGATGTTTGTCTCAGCAATCTTGCTCTGCTGCTTGAACTGGGTCAAAAGACCGGTAAAGACCACAGAGGCTGACGCAATAACCAATACGAAGATAACCATGGTTATCAAAAGCTCAACTAAGGTAAATCCGTCTTCACGCCGTATCATTCCCGTTTCCTTATCGTGGTTGCTGTGTGTGTAAAAGTCTGTCCCTTCCATTGCCAGGTGACATCGACTCTAACCCTCCTGATGTCTCCATCATCTGTCGCAGTATTTTGGTCTCCATCGATTTCGTCTACAACCCTATCAGCAGTAAATTCAAATTGAATCACGTTTCGTATGTTCCTTTTAACAGGGGGGGGGTAGTATGATTCCAGAGAAGCGAAGGGGACACTCCTCGCCTCTTGCAGCCTCATCTCCGCAATGTTGACGGCCTCGTCTCTGAGGACATTCCTCATGTTCGCACTGATACCTACGAGCGCAGTCTGCATGACCGCAAAAAAGACCAGGAGTGAGATGACCATGGCGATCATGACCTCAACAAGCGTTAGGCCTTGCTTATTTAATGTCGCAGGCATTCGTGTTAACATTCCATTTCCCCATCTTGATCCTTGTTTCCTGTTGTATATTTATACAGTCGTAGTCCGGATTAATATTGTCTTTGTCATGCACATCCGCACAACTCTTATCCGGGTCTATCTGAAGCGTCACTCCCGCTGCCGGCTCTGGTGACGGCGCCACAGAAAATGCCATAAAGCCTTTCTTGTTTATGGTGAGAGGCAATGTACATCCCGCAGGCCAGCAGAGCGCATATTCAGTTGTTTTCGGAAATGCCTGAAGAAGCCGGTCTGAAAGAATCTGCAGTATTCCATCCCCGTTAGGCCAGGGATTTGTATCCTCATAAATAGTATATGAAGTATTCGTCCCCGTCACAAAATGGTCTCTGTTTCTGTTCATCGCGCTCACCCGTGCGTTCATAAGGTCATTGTAAAGGTTCCTCGTTTCACTTTCTACAGCATATCGTCCTCTCCACCCTGTAAATTCGAAACCCAATGCAACCACAAGTATTCCGATAATAGCAATGACGACTATGAGTTCTATTAAGGTAATTCCGCTTCTGTTTCTCATCGCTCCCTGGTATGGATAACCCTTTTCACCGGTGGCGGAGTTGACATGAGTCTTATGTTCCCACCCATTTTACCCTCAATTGCAGGCCCTCTCCTGTCACCTTTGGAATCAGGATTTAAAAGGGCATCCTGTTTGAACGCTTCAGGGAGATTCATTTGCTCAATGCTCCCTGTAGAAACCTGGACCAGGGCAACCCCCCGCAAGAGTATACCCGCGGCTCCACCGGTATTATACCTTACCGCCCAGGTGAATGATTTACCGCCATAGGCACAGATTTCGTTATACGGCTTAAACGTTGAGTAAAACACAAGTCCCGTTGAAGCAGCCAGGGGGTCCGAGACAACCCTCTCCGCTCTGTAGTTCCTTGTAACGAGAGAACCTCTTTCATTATACTGATATGATCCTGATCCTTCAAGATCGATAGACCATCCACCTGCCCCTATATCTTCCGGCAGAGCATCAGCGGTATCGGTCACATCTGTTATTGTGCCGGAAACAGGTAACGTGCAGCCCGTATCAATGATATTAGCGCCGGTAAAACAGGGGTCTTTGACAGCGAACAACCTTCTCTGGGTATCAGCATCATCAACTTTGTCTACAATTTCAAAATAATATCTTCCTGTACCGAAAAAGAGCCAGAGTTCATGCGTTTTATTGTTCTGGAGTCTCGTTACAGAAGTTGTGACAGCACCGGCATTATCAAGAACAAGACTCTCCTTCCAATTTCCGACGGTTGTGTCCTCTTTTGTCATGAGCCTGAGTACGCCACCGTCTGTCCATTCACCTGCCCCTGATTTTTTCGTATATCCGATGTAAACAATATCATCCTGATAATCAACGTCCGAATCGAAGGTTGCGTCCTCTAGAGAACCTGCAAAGGCGTTTGTAATTCCGGTATCGATTGTTCTCAGAAGTGATCCCGTCTTAAGATCAAGAAGGAACAGCTTCAGGTTCTGGTCTGAATTGCCCATAAACTGGTGGGTTTTCTTATCAATAGGTCCGGTCGGCCCGGAGCCGATGACAACAACCCATTTCCCATTTTTGGCCCTGTCGCCAACCCGGACGATTGCCGGCCCTGTAGTTGAAAACCCGAGCCCGCTGTTGGTAAATTCCCAGAGGAGCACCGGATTATTCTGGTCGGTGATATCAAGGGCAAAGTATGATGAATAGCCCTTACCGCTCTCTGGTGTCAGGACACAATCGTCATTGGTAACCACCCCGTCGCCGTTGGTATCACTTGTGCATGAGTCAGCTACGCCGTTCGAATCACTGTCGGTGGGGTCTTTGCATCCACCTCCATACTGCAATCCGCCGATCAGAACAGTCCTCCATGTTGAACCATCATTCGGCCTGTCTGCTGCAGAAATATCACCAGCAGCTTTTGCGCCGATACTTGCATCAAAGACAGAAGGATTCAGATCGACAGTATAAATATGACAGTAGGTCAATTCCGGAATATATTTGAGATAGGGAAGAACATTTGTCGGTACGAATGCCCAGATTTCCTTGCCAAAGTCTGTGCCTGCGAGCGGAAGCATTCTGGCTTTCTCATACTCATTCTGCCCTGACCAACTCAACCCTAAAGAGCCGAGTTTAAAGGCATGGAGCATGCCGTCATTGCCGCCTGCAAATGCCATCTCTCTGTTCTTATAGCCATAGACGGGATCGTTGACATATTTCACATATGAGGTGTCCCTATAGGTATCGTGATACTGGTTCTGCGGTATCCAGGAAGAAATCCTGGGTGTTGAGTTCAGAATATCACCAAGCTTCCAGACTTTGGACTCTCCTGCATCCCACTGCCCGTTTCCGTTCAGATCAATAGGGACAGTTCTCTGTCTTAAACCCAATGCTGGAAAATCTTCGCCGTGCATGTACCGTATGAGTATGCTTGCATCTGCAGCATCGATTACGCCGCTGCTGTCATAATCAGGTGGATTCAGATATGACAGGAGCGCACCAGCATTAGCAGTAGAAAAATCGTTTACCAGCATATCAGTGCCGTTGATTGTAGTATAGATCTTTCTCGGAGTAACAGAGAGGTCTCTTTTCCATAACTCGAGACCTCCTTCCCACAAAGTAGTCAATTGCTCAAAGGGGACAGACCCCAATATGGTGTCCGCTATCCCGTCGTTATTGGTATCGCGAGCGCGCGTTGCCATGGTCTGTTCCAGCGCGGGATCATAATAAAATGTTATCCGGTTATCATTCCTCAAGTCGAGCACCTTCGAGCTTGCATTATCCTCATATATTGAACTTGCCTTAAAGAATGGATCAACATAATACCAGAAATTGGATATCCTTCCAATCCATCTGATCTCGTTTGAGACGCTGACGCCGCTGGCTGTCTCCAGGGAAAACTTACGCTTGGGGTAGAAGACCGCCTGTACGATATTCGCGCCAGACCCCTCTCCAGAGGCAAGAACTGATGCAGCAGCACCTGCTGAAGCCCTCTTGAGTAACGCCTGAAGTATGTCATACAGGGCTGTTCTGAATTGTTCAGGGTCATGAACAAGCTTGTATATCCCTCCGCCATGGTATGCAGTTAACTGCATCAACTTTTCAGGCACAGCTTCATCGGTCGTCGTGCATGTTATCCCATCAGCTGCCTTGGCATCACATTCTGAGCCCGAGTACAGAACAGACGTCATTATTGGCCGGATATTTTTTGTTACAGAAACAGGATTTGTAAGAGCTGCATTCTGCCCATAATAGGCAAGGTCGTCAAGGTTCTTGCTTCCGAAGAACCTTGGAGCCACATCCCAGGTAGCAGAGGGCGCTGTTGTTATCTGTCCGCCTGCGATATGGTTTGCATTGACAAAAGTCATCACTGTAGTGTTCTGGTCGGTTGTTGACATACCATCAGAGATCAAGACCACATTATTGTCCTGGCATATCCCCTGAACAGGATTGGGTTCCAGGTTAGGGACTTTGAAATCATCGGGATTCAACCGATAGGGAATTGCCCCGGCTGTGGTGTTCTGGGTATAGTATGCAACCGCATTATAGAACCCTTCTGCATAAGGTGTCCATGTTGTCGCCCGTATCTTGTCAATGTCGCGGATAAGCCCTGTATTGTGGTTTCCGTTATAAGGCCTGCATACCTCTCCGTCAGGACAGTCCGAATCCAGATTGCAGACCGCTAAACTGCCAGAACAAATACTTTTAATATGTGTTTGGATCGTTGTTGCATCTTTATTTGTATCATTCTTTATGGTCGCGATACAGGTGTCGCCTGTCGGGCAGTCCAGATTGGTTGTACAGGTTATTTTCTGATTTAACTGACAGATTTTCGGGCATTTAAAAGAAGTAAGGTCATTACATTCAGTGGAAGACCCATTGTAATTGAAAGTCATCATCCCGAAACGCACCTGGCCATCAAACTCCTGAAGCAGGCCATAGGGCTTGCAATGGTCTCCGGTCAGGCAGTTGGCATCGGTTGTGCATGGCGTAGCAGTTGCAATGGCACAGTATCCATCGTATCGCAGCTTTACCGTCAGCGTCTTGATAGGCTGACCGAGCTGCGCTTCAACAGATATGTCAGCAATTATTGCAGGAAGATTAATAAATTCCTGGGTAACAGACGGGTCATCGGTCGGGTCGATTACTGGCGGGATGTCGATAGCACCACAATATGCCGTATGCGCTGCAATAATGCAAGCATCACTAACCCAACTGTCATCCCAGGCAGGAGCGCTGCCGGTATAGCATGCGCCTGCATAAGCAGTGCTGCAAAGATAAGAGGGATTGCCCGGTCTTATTGCGGTAGGGCCAGAAATGCATAAACCACCCGGACAGTCAGCCGCAACTGCACATACCTTGCCGTCTTTTGCACCACCATTACAAATGTAATTTTCATTATAAAGATCTGTACATTGATTTTTCACGGTGTTAGCTTCATCAATACTGATTGGGGTACCCTGAGTTAAAGCCCAGCATGCCTGTATGGATTGGTTAAAGACGACTTTCTGTTTGCTCACAGTTGTTGCCGTACCGGTAATACATGGTCCGACGTCCCAGTTACAGTCTGCATTCTTTTGGCATCCTGTACCTATTAAGGCTGGATCGCCAAGTGTACATTTCTTTGGGCTGCCTTCACACTTTCCGGCAGTCTTAATGCAATTGGAATCTTTGGTGCAACCACCCAGAGGAGGAGGATATAATGGTTCCGATTGACAAAATGCTGCAGATGAAACTGTGGCGGAGAGGCAATCGTCAACGGCCTGCTTGATGCTCGCAGGATCATGACCTTCCTCAAAGGCATCGATAGCAGCATCGCAGGGTCCGCCTAAATAGTCCCCAGCGAAAATATCGATATATGTCTGGCCTCCTGCTGAAGGAGCCGTGGGATTGATAAGATTTACAGGGCCCCTGACGCCGAAGGTTATTCCCAGAGATGTATTCGGGTCAGCAGCGGGAGGGGTATAGTCTATAAAATCCGCAGTTATCGCCTCCTTGATGAACTTCCTGCCGACACACCCTCTGGATTCGTCCTGCAAAAAGTTATTGACATCGTTGCATACATTTGTCGAGCAATCGGAATTCTGTGTACAACAGATTACCTCTTCAGAATCAGGATCTGCATTAGTGCATACTTTATCACAATATTTCCCTCCGGTAAGCACTCCTTTCTGGGCGTCGAACTTCGAGGTTATCAGCCAGTTAAGGTAATTACCAATTGCCCTGAAGTCTGTCAGTGTGGGTGGCACTGTAGTCATGTCAAGATTGATGCAAAGTGTGTTTGGTATTACCTTGGTACAACCTGACAGGCTCGGAGCTGGGTCAGGAGCTGTGAAATAATTTGCAACAGGGTCGTATTTGTAAATGGTGTTCCGGTCAAAGTATCCATAGTATGAGTTAGTACTTTTGTATGTTTCATCATAGCAATAAGCAGGTTCTCTGGTCGCTGTGCCTTCATCGGGGTATTCCAGGTCGTACATACTCGCTGAATTGTCTATGAACAGGATGATATTCGGCTTCAGATCCGTCACGACATAAGGGGGGACGATACAGTAATCAGTCATCATTGCTGCGTGGACGGACAATGGTATGGATATTGTTAAGGAAAATAAAATCGCAATGATAAATAAAATCTTCTGTAAGTAATGACTTCTTATCGACATAGAAACCTCCGGTAATGCTTTGCTTTTTGCGTGGTTAGTAAATTGCTCATAAAACACAACATTTTATAAAAGCAATTCCTATGCCATTTCATAACTACTTGAAATTATTGTTTTTTTAAACTAGAGGTGGGTAAACTAGGTAACAGGATTATGTAATGGATTACATAATCAACTTGAAATTCATGTTTTGGCAAGGAAAAATCCACCGTCAAATTCAGCTGACCGCAAGCTTACTTCTTCTCTTTCTCTTTTTCTCCTGTCTCCTCTTCCTGTTCCTCTTTAATCAGAAAGTCTTTTACAAATTCAGCGCAGCGCATGTCCTTGCCTGAAACAGAAAACTTCTTCTGGCAGGTCGCCCTCCATGCGCATATTGCACATATCAACTGTGTTAAAATCATTGGTTCCTCCTGAAATACCAGCATAGCACTTTTTCGATATTTGCGGCTATGCTGTCCTTACCATTTATTATAAATATCTTGTCCTGTATCTGGAAGAGTTCTTTTTCCATTCTCATAACCTGTGGCGGATCATTGTATCTTCTGTTTAATTCTTCCTCGAACATCAGCACAATCTTGTCCTTCATCCTCAGCTCCGTATCAACGAAGAAAATGCTGATTTCCGGCAAGAGGTCTAATACCCTGTCAAAAAAGGCCGAGATTTCATTGTGATAGATCTGCTTTGGTGGGGAAGATTTTATCTCCATATATAATATCGAACCGTCGACTTTTGCAATGAGGTCGTAGTCGCCACCGACCAGCGGCCGCTTGAACCTCATCCCCCATATTGCCTCTGTTGAAAATTCCCTTTTGAAAATCTCCGCCACAAACCATTCGAGCGTCTCTCCGAAACTCTTTATCGGCCCGGACGAGAGTCTGAACCCGTCAGATATTTTTTCAACGAGGCCTATGTCCCTGATATATTTTAGATATTCACCGGTGACCTCCGAGGTCGCAAACCGGGTCACCTGTTCAAGCCTGAAGGATTTCTGGTGCTTGATAACGTCCCTCAGAAACAGCCGGAAAGAATACCTTTTCATCATTTCATAAAAACCTTCCAAAAAAGTATTCTCCGGAATGAGCAGGTCGTCTGCAGGCTCCTTTTTATAAATCCTGAAACCCCTGCGTTTCAGCAGCACATCCAGGTGAGGGGTAAGCTCGGCAAGTGATTTTCTGAGCCTTCTTATTTCATCACGGAGGGACCTGGTATCATCAGAGGTTTTATCGGGCATCAATCGATAAATTTGATCGCTATCCTTCTGTGCCTGGGCCCGTCAAACTCGCAGAAAAAAATCGACTGCCAGGTACCCAGAAGCAGCTTGCCCTCATCGATAATCACATGAACCGATGTTCCGACAAAGGTTGATTTTATATGGGCATCCGCATTTCCTTCCCTGTGGAAATAACTCATTTCATGGGGGATGAGTCTGTTCAGGGCATTCTGTATATCGCGCTGTACACTCGGATCAGCGCCTTCGTTTATCGTGATACCAGCGGTGGTATGCGGTACGTACAGGAAACAAAGCCCCTTCAGAACACCCGCTTCTTTTACTACTTCCTGCACCATTTCGGTAATATCAATCAATTCAATTCTTGATTTGCTCCTGACATTTATTTGCTTGACCATAAAACCTCCGAAGAAAATAATCCCCCCTTCCCCCCCTTTAGCAAAGGGGGGTTGGGGGGATTTTCAGGTGAAAAATTATTGAGTGCTTTCATTTTGAATTTTGCATTTCATTGAACACTTCATCATAAAACTTCTCTTCAATGCTGAATTCAATAGCCAGCGAAACTACATGTTCCGGCATGTCCAGCTCTTTGAGTCTCATTATATCCTTTTCTGTCGTAACAATCCACTCCGCACCTGTCCTCTCTGCGTTCAGCATTATCATTTGCAAGTCTCCGGCAGTGTACCGGTGATGGTCTCTAAAGGTTATAAGCCCCTTCAATTCCATATCCGCATCAGCTGATAAAAGGGTTTTTTTGAAAGATTGCGGATTCCCTATGCCGCAGAATCCAAAAAACTTTTTGTCTTTTGCCCATTCGGGTGGGAATGTTTCTCCCTTCACTGTCTGGAACGCTAACGGTCTGTGCTCGGCAAGGAAAACCGGGGCATTTGTATTATACCGTCTTATTTCTGTAACCAACTCCTCTCCTGACTGCTGACCGCTGACTGCTGATCGCTTTGTTATCACAACAATATCAGCACGCTTTATTTCCTTGATTGGTTCTCTCAACGGGCCAAGCGGAATCAACCTCCTGTTTCCAAATGGATTTGTGCTGTCAATGAGGAGAATATTTTTGTCTCTGAAGAGTGCCCAGTGCTGGAATCCGTCGTCAAGGATGAAAAGGTCAGGTTTATGATCATGATCAGAAACGTTCAGGGCAAACATGCCTGCTTCATACCTGTTGCTGCCTTTAACAATTAAAACACCTTTTAACTTTTCTGCCATGAGAATCGCTTCATCTCCGGCCTGGTATTCGTCCAGAAGGGGCCCTTCGCCCTTGCTGACAAAACACGGGCCCTCGGCCTTTCCTTTATACCCCCTTGTCAGGATGCACGGCCTGAAGCCCCTGCCCTGTGCTTCCCTTGCCAGGGCTATCGCTGCAGGCGTTTTCCCCGTTCCCCCGAGCGTTATATTACCGAGACTTATTACTTTGTGCGGGAGCTTCTTTTGATTTTTTAATGCAGAATGTTTTTTTATTGAACAGCCGAGATAATATAAGAACTCAAAGACGGTCATGCAGCTCTTAGTTTTCTCTTCAGGAACCCTTTCACTACCACATAAGACAGTCCGGATACAACCACTCCGAGCAAAAGACTTCCTGCGAGTATCGGCCATATATAATGGTTGAAATAGCTTATATCACCTGCGAAAGTAATCCTCAGTAGCCTCCCATGCAATAACAGGTTCCCTATCTGTGCGCTGATAAAAAGCTGAAAGGGATATGAGACGGGATTTGATATCTGTGTTCCCAGAAGGACAATCAGTGTATTGACTCTCAGGATTGATGCAAGGAAAATGGCAATGATCGTGTGGGTACCGAATACCGGCACACAAGCGACAAAAGTGCCTACTGCTACACCGAGGGCTATCTCTTTGGGCGACAACCCTTTCTTGATGAACCTTGAGATATAGTCTCTTACTTTTGCAAAATATTTCATGCTATAACAGTAACCTTCAAAATACGACTAGTTTGAAACCCCCAAGATATGTCGACTATCTTAGTTTACCCTTAAAAGAGGGTTTTTGGGAATATCCTGGCAAATCAGTAAAGAAGGAACGTTTCCCCTTTTTCATTTCAGATATCCTGCAATAATCTCCATCGCCCGCTCGACAGCGCCTGCATTTTCTTTGTACAGTTCCTGTGCTTTTAAGCCCATACCTCTTGCCTTCTCAGGAGACAAGAGAAGCTCCCTGAGTTTCGAAGAAAGCTCTTCTTCACGAACTTCAACTGCTGCTCCTTCTTTGTAGAACTTCTCAATAACAGGAAAATTCTCCATGTGAGGTCCGCATACCACAGGCTTCCCCCAGTATGCAGGTTCAAGCGGGTTCTGTCCTCCATGTCCTCTGAAGCTCTTACCGATTATTGCCATATCAGAAATACCATAAACAGCCGATAATTCACCAACGGTATCAAGAAGAATTACTTTACCCTTTAAGGCAATTGGTTCAGGGGACTGATCGCTGAATGCAGAACGCTTTATAAATGAGATGCCTTTTGCCCTGAGCATATCTTTAACGGCTTTAAACCTCTCTGGATGTCTCGGGGCGATGATGAGATTAACGTCGGGAAAATCTTTTTTGAGTTCAATATACACGGACGCCAGTAATTCCTCTTCTCCTTCATGGGTGCTGCCAGCTGTGATAACCGGACCTTTGAGTCTGTCCGTCCATTCCGGAATTTTCGCAGGGGGTTTTGTATCGAACTTGAAATTGCCGATATTCATAACCTTATTGCTGTTAACACCAAGGCTCTTTATCCTCTCTGAATACTCTTCACCCTGCATGCCGAAGAAGTCTACATGAGAAAGGACCTTTTTCATAAAAAAAGAAATCTTCCGGTACCCCCTGAATGATTTTTCAGAAATCCGTCCGTTCAGTAAAAGAACAGGGGTGCCATTTTCCCGGAAAACCCTGATGAGATTCGGCCACAGTTCTGTTTCAATGACAAGTAGCAGTTCGGGTTTCAACTTTTTCAAAACCCTCCTCAGGACCGAAGGAATATCAAACGGCAGATAAACAACGGCTGTACCCTCGGGAGCCCTCTCTCTTGCGACCTTCTGACCGGTATCTGTAATGGTTGAAAGGATCAGGCCTTTCGCTGGATATCGCTCCCTCAGCTTCTTGAGGAGTGCCGATGCTGCCATGACCTCACCGACAGAAACTGCGTGAATCCAGAGATGTTCTGCATTTTTTATTCTATGTTCACCATTTATTAGACCGAATTTCTCTCTCAGCCATCTCTTCCTGAGGTCTTTAGGTCTTTTGAAATATTCGAAAGGGAATATGAAGATGATAGTGATTAGATATATGAGGCTATAAAATAAATACATTTTGGGGTATAAATCCTTAACTATAAATCCTTAAAGATCTTAAAAAACTTTTAAGATCTTTTGTTTCTGTCATTCCCCGTCCGTCAATACGTAAGACGGATGATCGGGGAATCCAGAGAAAGGAACTGGATTTTCCGGTCAAGCCGGAAAATGACAACCATTGGAACAGAGTTCGCTATGAATTTACCTCCCAGCCAGTTCCATTACCATCTCTGCAACCCTGTTTGATGTATTCTTTCCTAAAAAAGGCTCTTTCACTTTTCTTAAGTTATCAAACATTTCTTCCCGGTATCTTGTGTCGAACATGATCTTTTTCAGCTCTTTCATGACCTCTTCTATATTAGCCCTTTCCTGAATAAGCTCGGTCACCACTGCCTTGCCTGAAAGAATGTTGACCAGTGATATGTGCTTAACATCCACGATACGTTTGCCAAGCTGATAGGTTATCGGTGAGAGCCTGTAAATAACGACCATCGGGACTTCAAGCAAAGCGGTCTGAAGCGTTGCTGTTCCTGAAGCTACTACTGCCATGTCGGATGCTAATAAAGTCCTGACGGCTTCTCCCTTCTTTATGACCACCCCTTCTTTCCTGAACGATTCAAGCCGGGAGTTATATTTTCCTTCGTCCGTATTGGGAGCAAGGGGAATACAAAACTGGTAATCCCTTATTTCAGAATCGCTCCTGAATTTTCTCACAACGTTGATCATTAAGGGCAGGTGCCTTTTCAACTCACTTGGCCTGCTTCCCGGAAGAAGTGAGAGAAGCGGTTTTTCTCTATCAAAACCGAGGGTGGACTTAACCCGGGACCGAAGTTCAGTGCTCAGCGTATGAGATTTTTCGCTAAATGCTGAATGCTGAATGCTTAACGCTTCCGACCCCAAAACAGATTCAATCTCCTCGAGTACCGGGTGGCCTACAAATTCGCATGATACTCCCGCAGTCCTGTATATATCCTCCTCAAACGGGAGGATAACAGCCATCCTGTCCACGAGTTTTGCGATTTTTCTTATCCTGCCTTTGCGCCATGCCCATATCTGGGGGCTGACATAATAGAGGATCTTTATACCGAGAGATTTGGCTATGCTGCCGACTTTCAGATTGAAATCAGGATAATCAATAAGAACGAGCACATCCGGCTTGTGTTCTTTTAATGCTTTAACCGCCTTGCTGAAAGCATCCTTGATCTTGCCATATGCCGATACGGCCTCAACAAGTCCGAATGCATCTGATGTTCGTGAAACGAGTTCCACTCCTGCTCTGCTCATCCGCTCGCCCCCGACGCCGATAATCCGCAGATCAGGCCATTTGTTCTTCAGTGAATTTGCAAGGAGCGATCCGTATAATTCACCCGAGCTCTCTCCTGCAATGATCATAACAGTAGCCATTCGATTAACGTATAAAACAAAAATTGTTTTGGCCGGCACTGCATTCCCTTGATGTGTCAATCATGGAAACCATGTCCGCGCTAGACAACTTCCTTAATAACCTTTGCTATCTTATGAATCGTACGTTCTTCGAGCTCAGGGTATATCGGCAAGGATAGAACTTCTTTTGTAGCCTTTTCGGCAACGGGGAAATCACCTTTATAATACCCCAGGAATTTTAAAGCCTTCTGGAGGTGGAGCGGCACAGGATAATAAACGACTGATGATATACCGTTTTCTTTCAGCCGATGCTGAATCTTATTCCTTTTGTTGCTCATGATTGTATATTGATGATAGACATGATAAACACCGTCTTTTTTCACAGGACATTTCACTCTGCCAGCCAGGAGGCTGTTATACAAAGCTGCATGCTCCATCCTTTTCCCGTTATATTCATCTATATGTTTAAACTTTATAAGGAGGATGCCTGCCTGTATTTCATCCAGCCTGCTGTTGAATCCGACCCTTTCATGCCTGTATGCTCCCCTGGAGCCGTGGTTCCTTAGTGCCCTAACTGTTTCTCCCACCCTGGGGTTGTTAAGGGTTATCATACCGCCGTCTCCGTATGCCCCGAGGTTTTTGCTGGGATAAAAACTGAAACAACCCGCATCCCCGAAACTTCCGGCCTTTCTGCCGTTCAATTCAGCTCCGAACGACTGGGCGCAGTCTTCAACAACCTTCAGTCGGTATTTCTTCGCTACCTGCAAAATTTTCCCCATGTCAGCAGGATGGCCGAATAAATGCACAGGCAATATTGCCTTTGTCTTTTCTGTTATATTCGCCTCCAACTGGTTGGCATCAATAGTAAGGGTATCCGGCTCAACATCAACAAAGACGGGAGTGGCGCCTGTATATAAAATAGCCTCTACAGTGGCGAAAAACGTAAACGGCGTTGTTATAACCTCATCCCCTTCGCCGATGCCCAATGCATCGAGTGCCAGATGGATGGCATCGGTTCCCGAAGCTACGCCTATCGCTTCTCTGACATTAAAATAGCCGGCTGCCTTTCTTTCAAATTCAGAGACCTTGGATCCGAGTATATAATGACTGCTTTCGAGTATCTCCGTAAGAACAATGAACAACTCGTCTTTTATGCCCTGAAACTGTTTCTTAAGATCAACCATTGGAACCATTTTAATATCCCTCTGACCTTACACCCTTATCTTGTCTGTAATATTCATAACAACTTCCAGTGCATTCCTTCCTTCGACTGCCGAAACCTTTGGTTTCTTCCTCCCCTGAACACATCGGATAAAATCTCTCAGCTCTTCCTTCAGGGGTTCTTTTTTCTCCGGCTTTGTGATATCAAACGATATCCCTTGTCCGTCCTTGAAATAACGCTTGATCTCCGAATTCTGGTAATCAATAGCTATGTAAGAATCCTGCTGAAAGACCTTGAGTCTCCTCAGTTTCTCAGGCGACAGGCGGCTCACAGTGGCAAGGGCTGTACAACCGTTCTCAAATTCAATCCAGGCCTTTGCCACATCGATCTTGTCGGTAAGCACCTTTGCACCAACAGCCCTGATCTCCTTGACAGGTATGGTTACGAGACTGAGAATGATATCTATATCATGGATCATCAGATCCAGGGTAACATCGACATCGGTCCCCCGACCCAGAAAAGGAGAAAGTCTTTCCGACTCGATGAATATCGGTTCCTTGAACATCTCAGAGGCGGCAAGAATAGCAGGATTATATCTCTCAAGGTGTCCTACCTGGATGATGCAACCGCTCTTTTCCGATTCACGGATGAGCTCATCGGCTTCCTCGATATTCTCGGTTATCGGCTTCTCTATGAGGATGTCTTTTCGTGCCCTGAGACAGTTGACGGCAATATCATAATGGGATGTAGTGGGGGTTACTATGCTCAGTGCATCAACCTTATCGAGAACATCTTTATAGTCATAATATGCCTTGCATCCATACTTCTCTGCCAGCATATCAGCCTTTTTCCGGTCAATATCAACAACAGCAATCAGTTCTGTCTCCTCCAGTTCAGCATAGATACGTGCATGATGCTGCCCCAGATATCCGACTCCGATAACTCCTACCTTAACAGTCAAAAATCCCCCTTTTTATTTTGAAATGAGCGAAAAGATTGTTCCATCCATTATGAGTCATTTTTATTTACAAGGAATTGCTGACCCTCTTTACCTCTTCAAGTTTTCTTAATGCCCTTCCTGAATCAACCGAGTCGGCTGCCATGCTGAATGCGAGTTTGAAGTCCTCTGTCTTTCCTGCAACTATAAGGGCTGCTGCCGAGTTCATGAGTACAATCTCCCTTCTCGGCCCTTTTTCCCCTCTGAGGATGGAGAGGGTAATCTCCGCATTCTCTTCCTTGTTTCCGCCGCGGATATATTCTATCTTATTTCTCCATAGCCCGAAATCTTCAGGCTCGATATAAAAGTTTTCCACGTGTCCGCCTTTAAATCTTGAAACTCTCGTTTTCCCGGATATGCTTACCTCGTCGAGCCCGTCTTCGCCGTGCACAACCATTGCATCTACTGCACCGAGATTTCCGAGTACCATGGCGAGGATATCGGTAAGTTTATCGGCAAATACACCGAGTATCTGCCTTTTTGCACCGGCAGGATTTGTTATCGGGCCGAGTATGTTGAAAATGGTTCTTATTCCCATCTCCCTGCGAGGACCGATCGCATATTTCATGGCTGGGTGGAACAGCGGTGCAAAAAGAAACCCGAAACCTGTCTCGAATAGACATCGTTCAACTTTGTCGGGTGACAGATCTATTTTAATACCGAGTGCCTCAAGCACATCGGCACTTCCTGACTGGCTCGAAACAGAACGGTTCCCGTGCTTTGCGACCGGTACCCCTGCTCCGGCGACTACAAAGGCGGTAGTTGTCGAGATATTGAATGTATGCGACATATCCCCACCTGTTCCACAGGTATCAAGGACTCCTTCCGGTGCTTTAATAGCTGATGCCTTCTCTCTCATGATTTTTGCTGCACCGGTTATCTCCCCGACAGTCTCTCCCTTTAATCTGAGGGCAGTGAGCAGTGCACCAATCTGGGCATCGGTAGCCTTCCCTTCCATGATCTCCCGCATGCACTCAGCCATCTCTTCCTCAGAAAGGCTGATATTTCCGACAAGCATTTTTATCGCTTCTTTAATCATAACGCCTCTTTATCATTATTTAGAGTCTGTCCATAAAGTCGTATTTTGTCATTGTCCGGCTTGACCGGACAATCCAGAACCTATTGAAAACACTGGATTCCCCGATCATCCGTCTTACGTATTGACGGACGGGGAATGACAGATTATATAAATCATAATTTATAAACAGACTCTATTTAAGCCGCTCACTTTAACCTCAGAAAGTTTCTCAAAAGGTCTTTACCGACCTTTGTGAGTATTGATTCGGGATGGAACTGAACCCCCTCGATGATGAACTCCTTATGTCTGACGCCCATGATCTCACCAACATCTGTCCAGGCAGTTATTTCAAGACAGTCAGGGATGGTTTCCTTTTTAATAACCAGTGAGTGGTATCTTGTCGCCTCGAACGGGTTCGGGAGGGATTCAAAAATTGTCTTGCCGTCGTGGTGAATGAGCGATGTCTTTCCATGCATCAGTCTCGGAGCCCGTATGATTTCTCCTCCGAAAGCAGCACCTATGGACTGATGACCAAGACATACACCGAGAATCGGGATTTTCCCCGCGAAATGCTTAATCACCTCTATGGAAATACCCGCCTCTCTGGGAGTGCAGGGTCCGGGTGATATCACGATCCTTTCAGGGCCCAGTTCCTCTATCCCGGGGATTGTAATCTTGTCATTCCTGAAGACCCTTATGTCCTCCCCGAGCTCACCGAGATACTGAACAAGGTTGTAGGTGAAGGAATCGTAATTATCGATCATCAATAACATAAGCAGGTAACCTCAATGTTGCATATCATTCTTGTCCACCAGTTGTCATTGCCCGACTTGATCGGGCAATCCAGAGAAAAAACTGGATTCTCCGGTCAAGCCGGAGAATGACGGAACTATAACTTTTAACTTAATTCCTTTTCCGCCATATCAACAGCCTTCAGCATGCCCATTGCCTTATTGACTGTCTCAGCATATTCACTCTCAGGAACCGAGTCGGCAACGATCCCTGCACCTGCCTGGACATAGACCTTATTCCCCTTTATTATCAGTGTCCTGATGGTGATGCAGGTATCCATATTCCCCGAATAGCTGATGTATCCTACAGCACCTGCGTAGGGTCCTCTTCTGATCGGTTCAAGCTCTTCTATGATTTCCATCGCTCGCACTTTCGGCGCCCCGGTCACCGTGCCTGCAGGGAAACAGGCCCTCAGTACATCAAAAGCATCAAGACCGTTTTTAAGCAATCCTTCCACATTCGAGACAAGATGCATTACATGACTGTACCGCTCGATATTCATCAACTCTGTCACGTTTACAGATCCGATCTCTGCAACTCTTCCTACATCATTTCTCCCAAGGTCAACGAGCATGATATGTTCTGCCTTTTCTTTCGGATCCTGCCTGAGCTCTTCCTCAAGAGACTTGTCCTCTTCTTCTGTCTCTCCCCTCCTTCGAGTGCCCGCAATCGGCCTCAGGATTATCTTTCTGCCTTCGAGCCTTACCAATATCTCGGGAGACGAACCGACAAGTTTGGCATCCCCTGTGTCGATATAATACATATAAGGAGACGGATTGATCACCCGCAATGCCCTGTATATATTGAAAGGGTCGATATCAAACTCGCGGTCAAACCTCTGCGACAGTACAACCTGTACCACATCCCCGGACATGATGTAATCCTTCCCCCTGGCCACTGCTTCCTCAAAAGCCTCTTTTGTTTGAAAAGATGATTCATAGGAAGAGAGCGAGGGATGATTTCTTGCCTGCCCGAGGGTAGTAAATGATAAATCTCCGGTTTTCTCACCCCTTCGTTTTGTCCTCCGTCTGCCGAGTTTTGAGCTTTTCAGTTTTTCTATAATATTTACAATCTTCTCTTCAGCTTCCCTGTATGCCTCAGCCGGAGTTCTGTCATTGATATGAGCATTTGAGACAACCTTTATCTTTCCTTTCAGGTTGTCGAATATAATGACCGTGTCCGTGACCATGAGAAACATGTCAGGAAGCCTGAGGCCCGGCCTTTTCTCATTGGGAACCCGTTCAAAAAATCTGACCATGTCATATCCTATATAGCCGACAAGACCTCCATAAAATCTCGGCAGACCCGGGACTTCAACGGGATTATATGCCGTCACCTCTTTTTTTATGATATCTAAAGGATCATCTGTCATAAATCTCTGAGATCCCCTTTTACTTTCCTTGACCTCTATCTTTTTGCCCCAACTCTTTATAACCCTTGACGGCCTGGAGCCGAGAAAGGAATATCTTGCCCATTTTTCACCGCCGATCATGCTCTCAAGCAGGAATGAAGGGGAACCACCGAGTTTCAGGGTTGCCGAGACAGGGGTTTCTGTGTCGGCAAGTATCTCCCTGTAGACAGGAATCAGATTTCCCTTCGTTGAGAGAGACTTGAAAGTTTCTAAATCGGGAAACAGCATATTGACAAAATCTGCCCTTTCTTAGTATTTTTATTTATAGCGTTCATTATAGCTTATTAATGGACAACAAGTTAAGAGTTGCGCGTTAAAGGTTACTGTCAGAGAGCTTTTAACACTTCATTTCCGGTTTAGTAATTATAATGCGGGAATAGCTCAGTTGGTAGAGCACAACCTTGCCAAGGTTGGGGTCGCGGGTTCGAACCCCGTTTCCCGCTCCATATTAGCATTTAGCATAGAGTTCGTAGCTAAGAGTTATAAGTCAAATTCCTCTTAATTACTCTGAACTCATTGCTCTTTGCTCATAGCTCATTGCTAAAATGGCGGCGTACCCAAGTGGCAAGGGAGAGGTCTGCAAAACCTTTATGCAGCGGTTCAAATCCGCTCGCCGCCTCCAAGCAGCAGCGGTTCAAGAAGTGAAGAATCAAGTTTTTTGTTCTCAAAGTATTCCTTCTCAAGCGTTTCTATATAAAATCTGTCGAGCCCGCTGTTATTGAGGAAGTCTTCCCTCAGCGGAGTGTCCCTGTTCTCTATGATCAGAGGTAAAAGGTGGTTCAGATAGAACGACTCTTTCCTGAGATCCAGAAACACTTTATCGAATAATTTCTTTGGCACTTCTCCAGTGAAGCCTTTTTCGGAGAGTTCCCTTTCAATGTCTTCCCGTATCTTCTCCCGCCCCTTTTTCGTCTCGAGACCCGGAAAGAAGCTCCTCATCCTCTCTTTCAAAGCAGTCTGCACAAGACGATACAGCTTTTCTTCTTCACCTATCACCTTGCACTCTGCAACAACGTCCCTGAGCGAGGCATCTCCGGCAGAAATCTTTTTTATGCCCCTCGTTATAGCACTGATCTTTTTCTTTCCATAACCGGTAATATACCTGTTGTTAAGGATTTCCTTTATGAAAACTTCTTCGAAGAGTTTTGTGTCTAATTGATCGAACTCCTTCTTGTTGCCCATCAGGCTTCGCAGCGAATCTTCCTTAAGATCCACATGCTCCATAAACGCTATCTGACTCAAAAGGCTGGCAACATTGTCATATCTGTCAAAGTATGTGGCTATGGTTGTGAATTCCTCGAAAAGGTTGAAGTCGTTTGTTTCACGGGCAATCTCGTCGCAGGCCCTTACGGTATCCAGGAGTATCTGTTCAAAACCCTTATCCCCTTTTGAATCAGCCGCCTGTTTTGCCCTTATCAGCTTCATGATATCCTCATTTATGATATGCCTTTTCAAGGAAGGATCCTTGAAGAACAGGCTCTGCAGGATTGTCCTTGTCTCCCTGAGATACTCGGGTTCTTCTATTTCCTGTATCTTCTTTCCCTTCAGGAGCAGATCATCGAGGGTTTCGAAGAGTACGCTCGGTATATCGTTCCTGATCCCCAGGGTGCGCAGCCTCCTGAGCCGTGCGAACTCTGACTGTTGAAGGGTATCCTTTGAAACCCCGCTCAGGAGAATATCCCTGTATTCGTCAACAACGTGTTGGTTGTCAGGGTGCCTGTACATGATGTCTATCTTCATTCTCTCCTGTTGATAGCGGTCAATTTCATTTTGTAAAACGAGATTCTCGAGGAAGAGTTCTTCGCTCGCAGTCAATGATCTTTCCCTTGAATAGAACTCTGAGAAGGCTCTGTAGAATTTCATATTCTCCCTGTGCATCAGCTTGAAGATGAACACCGTGGAATTCTTGTCCTTCAGTTCAGAGAGGAAACCGTCGAGGACTTCCGTATCGCGGTCTTCAGTTAACAGTTCCGTTCTCTTCAGAAATTTGCCAACAGCTCCGAGTATCTGTTTCTGTCTTTTTTTGTAGTCTCCCGCGAAATCGGAAGAGACGAAAAAAAAATAGTTTTTTACAGCATGACCCTGCAGAAAGAGACGGTAAAAAGACTCCTTGCCTTCTGTTTCGTTCGTAAAAATAACTCTCTCATTTTCATCAAGAAATGCGCCGAACATGATGAGCCGGTTTGCTATTGTCCTTTTCATCAAATCCTTGAATGGTTTTTCTACTCCGAACATATACTGGCAGAAACTTCCGCCGGTCCCCTTATACTGGACTCCTTCTGTCGCGATGGTAAATTCATTCCCTTTTGAAAAGAACCTGATACCCGATGGGGTCTCATCATAGAAATAGGTATTGAATGCACTGGCCCCACCAACAAGGGCAAAATATTCTACAGGGCCGATATTTCCATGAAGCCTGAGATCACTGATCATGGAAGAAATATATCACAGAAACGAATAAATATTCTATTGAAACGAAAAATGCAATATAAGTAGTCATATGCGCAGAAAAAGCTTTATCAGCAGCACCGTTGTAAGACATTTGCTATTCAATGGAGTTCATATTTTCATGTATCACGAATTGATAACCATGAATTGCTCAATCCTGCTTTGTAA
>Ga0256868_10000574_pt1 | contig 21242 bp, 22 predicted proteins | sample RVTome_13_FD_187341 | JGI IMG/M metagenome (GOLD analysis project Ga0256868, IMG submission 187341) | Soil microbial communities from uranium-contaminated site in the Upper Colorado River Basin, Wyoming, United States - RVT92D227 HiSeq ...
GTTATTGACCTTCTTCTGAAACGCCTTGTCCTGGCCTTCCAGGTACGCCAGCCTGCACTTCATGCACCTGCACTCAAGCAAGCTGGGCTCGTATGCATTGCGCTCCAGACAGTCGGCAAATCCCTTGTCACGGGCTGCTGCAACCTTCTCGTCGTGCTCTGTTTTGCTGGTAATCATCCGAATCTCCTTGTTAGAACTGTCATTACGCAGGTCGATCACCCTCTGAGCGAACACTCGCAGACACCCAAAACATCGCCATGGGTGGCCGTCTGCGCTATAAACATGCTTGGCATTCCGCCACTTGCCGCAGTATGGGCAACGGATCGCGTCAACCAATACCGGCATCCTAGTGACCCGAGGACAAATCTCCATCACATAATCCCCAATCGCCGCTTTGCTTCAGCGTATAGGCACAACTCGATCATCGTCATGTGTCGTTCAGATAAAACAAAATCGCTCTGATAATTCTCACAGTCTGGATTGGCACAATATCCCGTCTGTGCCATCGTCGCCTTGAAGACATTCGGTTGCTCGCCGCGGGAACACAAATCATGATCACAACTTGGGCAAGTATCTGTGACGTTTTTTTGTGCGTTCATTTTTTAGAACCTGGTGTATTTAGCCTTGAGTTTCATGTGTGAAACCGGTCTGTTGACTGGCGGCGTCGACTGCTTGACGAGGGGTTGAGGTACGCTTTGGCCATGCGGTAAGTTCCCATAGCAAGCACCGCAGTATGGCTTCTCATCTTCCTTCCAAATGAAGACCGACGGGCAAGTCCCGTTTTCAGCCGCATACCTGAAGCGCGGGCCGAGGTCTGTTCCACATCCGCCGGTGCACATTACATCAATTTCACCCCTGAGCTGATCCCTCATCCTTTGGTGCAGCAGGGTCAGGGTAGGCGTCTTTCCGTTCGTTTTTTCGGGTTGTTCTTTCACGGGGGCTTTCTTCACGATGGGCTTTGGTGGTTCCGCCTTCTTGTAGGATGACCCAATCGGTACAAAGAGCGTTTTCTTGGGTGATGCAATGGCGGTCTTGTCATCGTTGGAGAGTGATGATATCCACTCGACCAGGGGGACTGTCTTCAGCCCGAGGTCTTCCAGCAACTGGGGGCTGGCGGGCTCCTCTGGCATCCCGCACCAGATGCGGTCATTCAACACGACGAAAGCGAACTCGCGCCGCCATTCGTCGATAGGCTGCAAGCCGCAGGTAGGATCGTAGCCGTCGGCTACCTTTAGCCAAGCCTGATCGCGCAGAACCTTGGCCGCTGCTTCGCGTGCCCAGGCTGGATTTCTGTTGTCTTTGCTGTGGTCTGGGGGTCTTACAATTGCCGGGGCGTGTTTCTGCCCAATCACCTTACGGGAAGCAGCACTGGTCTGGTAAAATCGTGTGTTCTGCCCGTTTGTGTGCTGACCTCTTCGATAACCGGTGTGTTGTCCCATGAGTGTCTCCTGTGGTAAACGAAAGGGAGGTGGCAGCCTGTCCTCCCCTTCCCTCTTCTAGATACATGCTCTAACTATGTCTTGTTCTCTCTGCCACGTTTCCTTTCGTTTACACGTTAGGAACCGGGACTGCCGCCGGTCGGCCCGTTCATCGGTACGGGCTCCCACCCCAGACTACCAGAAGGATAAGCACAGGAGACGTTGGTGGGATGTCTTCTGGTAGTCTGGGGTGGGGGCGATTGGTGTCCAGTCAATCGCCCGAGCACCTACTCTAAAGGAGGAGAGATGCTTGAGCGGCCTCCGCCGCGATCAGCCCATCGGGTTCGCCCAGCGGGTGCCAGTTCAAAGCAAATTTCACGCGGCACACTGGGCACTGATAAACGTCATATTGCATGTCTGGATAAGTGACCGTCTTCTGCTTTTCGAGTTTTGCCTTGTCAGCAGGACACGTAGAACGGTCTAAAACGATTTGTGGCATATCTCTACCCTTCTAAATACAGCGCTTAAATTAGCCCCTTAAAGTTGTGCTCTGCGGGGTCATCCATTAGCACAACGCAAGTAGTAACTCGCAACGTCTGGAGGTATTCCAAGCTTGCCATTCACGATGCGTGACACTGTGGCCTTATCAACCGAGAACAAGTCGGCCAAATCCTGTATTCTCCATCCGCATTCCCGCAGTTGGTGTATAGCCACACGCATCGCAAAAGTTGTTTTTATGTTTGCGCAACCTTCGTGGGGAAGAACGTCTCGAATCGTTGGCACGCAACATCCAACCATGGAGGCTATCTCTCGAAGCGAGTACAAGCCCGTTCTATGCAATTCAATTGCCCGCTCACGCTCATCGGTTTTTAGTGGACCCCATTTCAGGCCATTGGCGTAGGCATGGCGAATGTTTTGCGACGGGGTACAGTATTCCAGATTGGGCACAGCGTTGTTGATGGAATTGCCGTCGACGTGGTTTACCTGCATTCCATCTGGGCATTCACCTAACCACGCTTCCGCAACAAGACGATGCACGTACCTGATCGTCTGCTTTCCACCTTCCAGCCATGGAATAACACGGTATCCAAGAGAGCGTGTACCATCCTTGCGGATACGGCTTCCTGCGGTTGGTGCCTCGCTAAACATGTGGCCCGTTTTACCATTTCGGACTCTACCCAAGTTGCTTACCTCGATATACCGAGGTTCGCATGATGGGACCATACGCCAAATCTCTTCCATGACTTTTCTATGCACCTCGTCCATCATCGCGCACGGCAATGTCAAAAAAAACACCGCCTTTGTACGACTTTACTATCCTGCGCGCAGCCTTGCGCAACAAGTCGCTGGCAGTGGTTTCCTGGTCGGCTGCAACCATATCAAGCGCCCTCTTAACAGCCGCCGGGATCAACAACGATGTGTTACGAACTTCGTCTTTCACTATGCTCACTCCTGAGTACACCATCGCGTACATACCAGAATTGTACTATGGTATTGTTTTTTTGTAAAGTGCGAATTTCTGCTATACTGGTTTTGTGACTGAGTTATCTGATCGTCTACGTAGGGAAATAGAAGACGGACGAAGCCTCCGCGAGATCGGGAGGAAAGCCGGCCTGTCTGCTACGACCGTCAGAAAAGTTCTGTTGGGCAAAGAAATAGACCGTTCGACAGTCGACAAACTGGCGCGATACTTCCGTCTGCCGACAGAGGAAATCTATCGGATGGCCGAGATCCTGCCGTCGATGTACACTGCCGACGGCAGGTTCAACCGCGACTGGCTTCTCTCGAAGCTGTGGGAGGTCATCTCGTCACTACCAGACACTGCCCAGCTATGGTGATGGCTGAGGCACTCCGGCTGCAGCAGGAGTACGGGGCGTCGCCAGAGAAACCAAATTCAAACGATACTCGAACCGGAATTTCGTGATTTGTTCTAGTGTTTCAGAATACACGATGGAAAAGGTGTGCTAGAATGGTTGCATGGTACTCAAGTCCCAGGAGGCACTATGCAACGCAACGTCACTACAGTAGCGGGACTTCCCGATCTGCAACTCTTCGAGCTGTTGCGCTACGCGCTCATGCTGAAGGCCAGTCTTGGCCTGGCAAACAAAGACGACTATGCGGTTCTGAAGGAGTTGCTGATCCGTGTTGAGACCTCCACGCCGCAGCCTCAAGGTATTGCCGCGGCGAGAGCCCCATGATTGGAGAAAGGACAAAAGACGTGACAGAGACGCAAAAGATCGTCCTGACCCTGTATGTGCTATTGGTGATTAGCCTGTCCGGGCTGACCGTTACGACTCTTCTTATCCTGGATAGGGGACTAGGGCCTCCTCCGCCACCACCCATTCACAAACAGTACGAGACGCCAGTCCCCAGCCAGTGGGCGCTGCCCCCTCACGCCTGATGACCGATCTACCCTATCGCCCCGGACGCAAGATGACGCTGGCCCACCAGCTCATTAAGGAAATGACCGACGCCGGGATAGGCGACAACCAGACGGCTCTGGAGCGTCTCACCAAAGCCATCCGACCGGAAACGCCCCTGCTTCAGACGGCTATACATAGACTGGTCTCCGGGAAGACCAAAAACCCGTACAACCAGACGCTTGAAACCATCGCCGCAGCGCTGGAGTATGCCGGCGCCCCGCCTGGAGTCTATCTCCGTCTCTGCGAGGCCCGAGACGTTGGCCTCGGGCGGGCAGACGGTGGGCCGGTGCCGGAGGAGCTGATCAATAATTGGCACCAGGTTGCAGAAATGGGGCACTATGCGGCGCAAGACTGGCTCACGGCGGTCGGGGCTATCACCCGCTCAATGGTATCGGCCTGGCGGGACGGGCGAGCCAGCAACGAACACGAAGAAGAGGGCTAACCGCCCTCTTTTCGATCCCACATCGGGATGCAAGTTATTCATCATATTTGTAGGCCAAATATCAACGCTGCTGGACAACTTGTTATAGGTATGACGAATTTACATCGCCGATAAGCGCGATTGACGCATACCATAACGAGGCACGATATAACCGAATACTATACTTCATAACAAGTCATAACAACAGATCAGCCCTGGATGTTATGACTTATGTTCAGCCGCGACTCAGTGCCCGGACTTCAGCAGCGGCATAACTGTAGCCCAGGCCGTGATCGGTCAGCTTATTGTGAGCACCGGATGTCCCCAGCATCGACATAAAGAGCATTAAGATGAAGGGAGACATCGTTGCAAAGGCTTGTAGCGCGCCGGTCAGCACCTCGTCATGCTTATTGTTAAGGAAGAAGAAGGCGGTAAACAAAGCCAGGTTAAGGATACCAGAAGCCAGAGGAGCCCATCCGTTGGGTAGTGTAAGCGGCTTAGGCAACCTCTTGAGCAAGTCCACGATGAAGGCTATCGGAAATACCCCGACGGCCACCACAGGAACGAGCCCGCTTAGGTTGAGTAGAAAGTTTAATAAAGTATCCAAACCGCCAGTTTCGGCTGGCGTAGCTTCCACGTCGGCGTTTTCAGCCACGGTGGGAGTCTCTGCGTCGACAACAATCTGACTGGCGGGCACCTCCTCAACGCCGGTATCGACAGGCACCCAGGCCGTGTCACAGGCAGACAACATCAGAACGATAGCGAGTAACAGCAGTGCAACAAATAGGTTTCTTTTCATGATCATACCCCTTTCAATAGCCAGGCGGCCATGAATCCATCAACAGAAGCCGTCTTGACATGAACCCAGGATGCGTCTCTGCCGACGTAATCCTGGACGATACTCACACTTTCTTCAGGAGAGATGTACCCGAGTTCTCCGGGGTTCATCTCTCCGATCACCAGCCCCTTGTACGAAGGGTGCCGGCGGACATTCTGACCAGACGGGCAGATGGTTGTGACCACGATGTCCCCGGTCGGGACTTCCTCTTCCGGAGGCAGTTCGATAGTGTCCCCCGGACTATACGTATCAATCTGATCGAATATCTGATCCGCCATGTGATTATAGGAGAAGTGTTGCCATCCGTCGGCGTCCATCGTGTAGATGTTAACGGCCTTGACCTCATCGCAGTACATCTTTTCGATCTCAGGGTCGGTCATCCACGCTATTTTCATCTCCTCCTCGATGTTCTCATTAGGCATATCGAGCGGGCCTTCGCTGACCACACAGGCGATTCCCCACCCGTGCGGTCTGATGTGCCTCTCATATACCTTATTGATGCGCCCCACCCGCCACGGCTGGCGCAGTAACTCATTACGCTCTTTGCTCTTATCCTGTATGGCCCCTACCCCTACAGCGTACTCGTGGACGTGCAGCATGGCTACGTCCGGGCCTACTTCGTGGATGGCCTTCAACGCCGGGTAGTAGGTGGGCCAGTCGTCGTTGGTGGGACGCTCTGGTGCCGGATAGTCGATAATGTCCGGTGTTCCCTCGGAGAAGCCGCCCAGCAACCTCCTGATACCGTCACGCTGGGCCAGCAGCGCGCTCTCGATGTCGAATGACGTTACTTTTCCTATCTGCTCCCTGGATGGCTCGTTAAGCCCTTCCCAGTAGATGGGTAACTCGGCCAGGCGCGGATAATCCGTCCTGAGTTTCAGGATTGCCTTGTGCAACCAGCTCGCTGCGGCGATGACATCAGTGGGCAGTGTGGCGGCATTGACCATTGCCCGCGCCGTCTCTGTCAGAGCGAACGGCCTGGCGATCAGGATTGTTTTCTCCAGGATGGCAGGGTTGGCATCAACCAGGTTGGCCAGGTACAGCAAATCCTGATTGTCCGCAACTAACTTGATTGACGCCGGTGCCGTATATGCGATTGGGGCAAAGAGCGCTGGCTCTGGCATCCAAAGGATATGTGGCCCCCAAATACTCCTCCCACGGGGACTATTCGGTTCAATGTGCATTCCGTACTCCATTGTGCAAGTTAACAAACTGACCGTTGCGTGCTTTTATTTGGCAATCTGGGCGATAGCAGACGGCCAAACCACGGAAGAGATAAGTGCAACGAACAAACTAAGACTTAGCTTTTGCAGCAACACTCTTTTCCTTGTCTAACCTTTCGTCCTTGCTCTCTCTTTCGAGCGCTTCCAGGCGGGCTTTTAGTTCGTCTCGCTCAATCTCCGTTTTCTTGCGAAGTTCTTTCATCTCAGCGAGTTGGCGGGTAAGTCCCTCGATTTGGGCTGTTTGGGCTTCTATTTGCTTGTTCTGATCTTTGATCTGCTGATCCTTTTCTTTATCCTGCCTGCGCAACTTCTCAACCTCGCTCTGAAGATCAGTTATTTTTCTGCCTTGCTCTCCTATTTTCTTGTCCTGCTCAGCGAGTTCACTGTTTTTCTTCTCAATCGCTGTCTCCAGCTCGGCTACACGCTCGCCTAGCAGTTTGTTCTCGTCATTCATTGCCTCCAACCTTTTCGTAACTTCTTCTAGAGCGAGTGCATTCCGAACAGTAATCTCCTCGTTGAGATTGTTCGTTTTGTCGACAAGTTCTTGCCACAACTTGACCTGTTTTTCTGATTGCTTCCCCACCTCAATAGTTGATTCTGTCTGCGCCTTCAGCAGAGCGGTAAATGCGTTGATGATTCGGAAGCTCACCAGGGTGACAATCACCACGAAGGAAGCCAGCACGACAACTGACAGCACTAATGGTGCTGTATCTTTGGCTACTGCTAGGAATTCTGCCCAACCTTCCACGAGTTACTCCTAATGTCCCATTCCCATGATTTCTTTCAGTCGTTTATGGATGTTGATCAAGTCCCTGTCATACAGGTACACCACCATAAACCTGTTCTTCTCTCTTGCCACCTTGCGCCAGAAGTCGGCCTCAGCTCTATGAAATGGCCCCTGGAACTCAAGGTTGATTCGATAGTCGTCCAGGATGAAGTCGCACAGCGCCCCACCCTTCGTCCACCCTCCGCTGAGCGGAACCTGCGGGCGGAAATTCACTTTCATGTCTTCCAGCGCCCGGTAAATGATGCTCTCCGGGATGTTCAGGGTCTGCCACCTACCGTTGAGCAACGCCCTCACATTCTGAGGGGGCGGTTTGTAAACCCCTGGCAGCCCACGCTTCGATAGGCTGACCTTTTTTCTCGATAGAATGCTAGTGCCCTTCTTCGAGAATGCGCTCGTCTTTCTTGGCATGGTCTAAGCCGTCGTTACGCTTATCCAGTGCTTACTGGAAACTCCGCAACTGTCATTGATTAACTCGTAGGCGGCTTCCTTTCCGGTTACCGGAGGACACTGCGCTTGATATATGCCGGATGGCGCCGCGTTTGTTCCGCCCACATCTATCGTTCCGTTCGTAGCCGTTTTGGTCGCAAATCCTGCATATAACCCAAGAAGCAAATTGTCTACATTCCCTTGCGTAAGTGCTGCCAACACCTGAATCCAAATACAATTCGGGAAACCATCCCAGTCTGCTTGTGCGATAGTGAAGGTGTTAACGCTGTGCAAAATGATATAGATTTCGGTCAATGCTGACATAGCCGCGATGTGCGAACTGTCGAACGTGTATGTGCCCACCTGAGTCATGTAGATATACAGATAGGTCAATGCCATAGCCGCGATGTGCGAACTGTCGAACGTGTATGTGCCCACCCGATTCATGAGGACACACAGATAGGTCAATGCCATAGCCGCGATGTGCGAACTGTCGAACGTGTATGTGCCCACCTGATTCATGAGGACACACAGATAGGTCAATGCCATAGCCGCGATGTGCGAACTGCTGAAGGTGTATGTCCCACCCAACGGGAGATCGACGTGTAGAGACGTAAGAGGTAATGCCGACAGATCTGCGCTGGTGAATATCCCCTTACAGTCATCGCGTAAAGTGACGACTGCAATACATTTAGCAATCTGATCCGAATTGACTGTCAGGCGGGTATCACGCAAGTCAAGGTAGGTCCAAGATGCCGGGTTCTTAACGGTGACTGTATATGTTCCCGCGTTTGCATAAACGTGGGTGGTCGTGGCCACATTAGCGGCCAGGATCGTGTCGGTACTGCCGTCTCCCCAATAGACCATGCTGTCGATGCCCGGAGTAATGCGCTGGAGCGTTACTGTCTCTGCGGGGGTTGCCGTGGTAGCCGTCATTATGAACTTGGTGGCGAGTGACGTGTCTTGCCAGTTGAGGCCCGGAGCCAAGTCGACAAAGCTAACCATTATTTCGTATTTATCAGAAGCATCGGTGAGGCGCGACGGACGTTCGGTCTTGTTGGTCATGCGCACCATGTAGGTGCGCCCGTACTCATCTGTTCGCTGAAGCGGATAAGCCGATGCGCGGGCCATGTTCAGGAAGTCAAGCATCTGCTGTACGGTATAGCCGGCATTCGACAATCTGCCATAGCCATTGTGGAGCATTTCTGACAACTTGAGATTTAGCGACTCGGAGTAGGCGTCAATCGGTTCCGGGATGACCATCATACGAACGATCATGGGTAATTTGATCTTTGGCGTGCTGGTAACCCCAGTGGTGCGGGTCAGCACAAATTTGAACTCGATGGTCTTGCCCACGACATGTCCATTGACGCTATCAAGGACGACTTCTTTTTTTCCGTTGGTTTCCACTGCCGTAGTAGGTACCCACGAACCGCCATCGAGCCGGTACGAAATCGTGACGTATTCCTTAGTTGCCAGACAATCAGCGGTCTCGATCTCGATAGACCGGAAGGCTTTGTTTTCTCCAGGGAAACCGGCATCGAGTTTTGGCGTCCAGAACTCGCCCGAGGCGGCAAAGTTAGGATATTCCGAATCGCCCGAATTGATGAGCTTTTTAATGCGGGTAGCGCCGTCGTTGATGAGCAGATAGTCCATCTGGCGAGAGTACCCCATCGCCCGCATCGTATCCCCTGATGTTCCACGGTATACCTGCTGGTAGCCCATGCCATCGTATGACAGCACCTCCGGGTAGAGGCCCTCTCCGTCGTCAAGCGCGACGAATAACTTTCTTGGCCCAGCGATGACCTTGATGGGCATACCATGCCCGTAGCGCTCTTTGGCAGTGTCACCCTTCATAGTGGGTGTAATATCAGATTTGGTTATGGTCGAAGATGTGTTAACAACTCCCTTATAGAGAGCATTCAACCATGGCAGATATAGAGTATTAAGCCATTCTGTCAATCCTCTGAAATTGTTGGTTGCCGAGGTAATGTCGGCGGCCATTAGTCTTCTAACGGTAGTGCCATCGTAGGTGTATAATCCCTCCGGTTTGGCTATGAATAAAAGCCCGCCCGTCTCGTACAGATCGGAAATGGTAGTGCTGGCGTATCCGACCGGGACCGCGGCACCAAAACCAACGCCAGTGACATAACTATATATACTTCCTGCCAGCGCTCTCCATATAGCTGTAGTTCCTATGCTGCCGCTAATAATACAATTTGACTTTATTCCCCAGTCGCTGAAGGTGGTTGTTAAACTCGCACCGTCCCAGTAATAAGTATTTAGTGCTGAGCCAAATGAAATGTACATTTGAGCGCCAATTACGTTTATGTGCGTGATTGAAGCACCAAAAACACCGGCCGCGGGGTGGGCGTCAGCCCAGACGCCCGTCGATGTATTGTAGGCTCGTAATGTGGTGCCATAGGCATACAAGATCCACGGTTGAGGAGCCGTTGATGGGTTAAAGTCCAGGATGGCTCTTGCCGTGGCTGCTTTGGCGGCATCCGAACTCTCCCACGCCGACGCCAACGTAATGACATCATCGCGATGCAGTGCAACCTGGCCATCCGACCACTGGTAGCGCCTATCTCCCGTCTCGAACAACAACCGATCCCCGCCCTCGTTGAACCCGTCCAGAATAAACTGCTGGTAGGTTTCATCTGAGTAGGCGGGACTGCCTCCGACGCGAATGGGAGGGGCGAATGAAGACACCTGGTTGACCTGAGCCGGTCCAGATGTCAGAAAGCCCATTTCGTCAGTGCCGACGCGGTAGATCACGTCATATGGGCCGCCGTCAGCAAATACGGAAAGAGGTACAGCCATTAGACGTGTCCCCTCCCAATCGGAACAGTGACTACAAGGTGTTGGCTTTCGTTACGCATCCACACCGATTCTGGGCGCAGGTACTCAGCACCAAATGCCTTCCAGAAGTCATTAGCCGAGTTCTGAGAGGTAGCTCCGTACATAGCCATCCACTCCAGCGCCACCCTCGCCACGGCCGAGATGGGTGCGTAGACCGTCTGACCGATCGCCGTCAGGGTAGGGTGGGGGTATTGGTACTCTACGTAGAACGGATAGGTGTTGTATTCGCCCGTGATATCCTTATCGATCTGCAAAGTCCACGCTGCCGCCGACTGGTCGTAGTATTGTCTACAACGGTAAGAGATGTTGACGGGAGGATAAGAGGTCGGGATAACATGGACGTTGGCCACTCCGGTCGCCCGGTCGATGGTAGTCAGGGCGGCCAGACTATAGGTGTAGGTAGTCGACGCTAACGTACCGCCCGCCGCCTGCTCTGTCATTCTCCAGAACGGCCAGGAAGTAGCTACCCCGTAGTTGACGGCCTTCAGATTAGCAACATCATCCGCCAGTACACTAGCGTCTAATGCCATCGAGTTAACTACATCGGTTCCGGTTGTCACTCTACGGCCTCTCGATGTATGGGGAGAGTTTCACCCCTCCCCATATGATTTAGACAGGAGTTTCTGTCCATGACATGTAACCAAAACCAACCGCTGCCGTCAGCGCTCCAATGCCCGCAAAGTGCCCAGGCGGAATTGTGAACGCCTCTTCGAGATCCACGAGACCACCGTGGGAGAACAGCGCGGCAGCCGTGAATCCACCCACCAGCATAGGCCCCCAGATGGGCGCTAGAGTCAACGTGCAACCAGCACTTGCCTTTCCCCTGCCTGCTGTGGAAATCGCGGCGCCGGTCTTCGTGTTGTACACCGATAGGGGCGTTCCATTGGTTGCTAGATCCGTGGTTGGCCCACCCAAGATCAGACCAACGGGGGCGATGGCAGCAGGCGCCACGGATAAGGCGAAGGCTACTTGCTGCAAACGCAAGTTTACAGTTGAGGATGCCGGGTTCCAGACCATCAGACCGGTATAGGTTGTCGTCAGCGCTACCGACCATGTTGTTGCGGCCTGACTCGCTGCGAAAAACACCTTTCCCTCGGATGACAGTTGTCCATACTTTCCGTGAACGCCGGAGGTGAGCAGGCCGCTCTGCCTATCGAAGCGCGAAACAGCCCGGCTACCCTGTGCGACGTCAGCGTGTCCTACATATCCCTCAAGTATCGTTTCTTCGGTCATGTTGTTTATCCTTTTCCCTTAAACCGCGACAGGTCGGGAACGAGGTGCGTATACACGTGCCCCGGCTCCCTTTGCTTGTCGCGGTCATCAACTTCGATCACGATCACCTTCCCGCCGTCCGGTCCATGGTTCTGGTCTCCGAACCGCGCGTCAATCTCGCGAGCCAGTCCAGCGTCATCAATTGTCGTCATGCCTCTGCGACCACCCAGCGATACCTCTACCTGCCGATTGTCAAAGTCCAGCTTAAGAGGATCATAGGTAGGTGTCTGGGAGACAATTTCGTACTGCTTACGCCTCGGCATTGACGCCTTCCTGTGGCGTTATGCCTTCGACTGGACCCATGTTGAAACTCGGGCTACCGTCGGCTCCCGGTAGAACCGGCTCGATAACCGGTTCCGGCTCAGGTTCGGGCTTCGCGGCGATAAGCGCATCGATCTCCGCCAGAACCGCCTTCGGCAGACGCGCTTCTCGTTCGTTCTCTCCCATCTCCATGTCGTGTAAGCAAACCGTCGCTCGCACAACAACATGCCCCCCTCTGATAACGAGGGCGACAATATCCTGCTCGCACTTGGGGCAATCATAGTGATAGTAGTCGCCGGGAACACTGTGCTGGACTTTTCGCAGTAAAGTAGTAGAAGGTGCTTTTGGCATTGCTTTCTCCATGTATAAGAGGGAGGGGTTGCCCCCTCCCTACAGGTCGTTAGGCGATGGTCATCGTGACGGCTTCCTTAGCCAGGTTCACAATGCCTAGATAGCCTGTCCCGTCAAATTCAACCTTTACGCGGTTGCCGACTTCCTCGCCATCCGTACCGATTGTCAGACTGGTGGCGGTTGCGTCGTTGAACAACGCCATCGTGTTCGCTGGAGCGGTGATCACCTGATCTCCCGCTACTACGACGTAGAACTCAACCCACCAACCCGCCTGAACATCAGCCACTGCTGGGAGTGTCCAGTGCAAGCACCGCCCCCCCTGTTCGTAAACAGGGTGGTGTGGTCGGTCGGCAAGATGGTGCGCGTGCTACCCGTTTCGGCGACGATCCGTTGATAATCCCATGATTTAGTCATGTGCTTTCTCCTATATGTCCATAGTCGACGAATACTCGCCGCGCACGATATCGGTCTGACGGAGCAGTCCGTAGCCCAGATATGCTTTCCAAGCCAACTGGAGCCACTGCTTCAGATTGCCGTCATACTCCGGGTCGAGAATGTCTCCATACTCGCCGGTGTCGGGGTCCCACAACTTCTTGAGCGACTTTCCGCGAGCGCCAAAGCAGACCGGGTACACGTGGTCAGCGTTTGACACAACCGTGAGGGCAGGATGATCGTACTTTAGCCCTCCGTTCTCACCAGAGCCGGCGATGGTTATGGTAGTGGTCGAGGCAGACAGCACACGGACCAACTCGTTGGTCGGGTAGAATGTACTGCCCGTCTCTATGGTGCCAAGAAGCCACAACCTTCCGGCGGCGATGTTAGCAGACACATCGTCAGTCGTCACGATGGTAGTAGCTCCAGCATTGGCCTGCGCCGAGATCGTAGTCGCAACGGCCGTACCGTTAGCGACCCCAGCCGATCCGAACACCTTGGCCCACGCTGACACGTGGAAGCGAAAACGCCCGTAGGCGCCGACCTCCCAGGACATGATTGCGCTCTTATCCTGGTATTCGGTTGTCTCGACGATGGGGGTCGACATCCGCAGGTCGTGATATACGCGCGGATGCATCGTCACGTCATAGATTTTCTCCCCGGACTTCGAGACGTAGTAGGGAGCCATGATAGACTGGAGCTGGCTATCTATGAAGTGGAGATTCTTAGCCGTCAGGTTGTGTGCCGCCGTGTCTTTATCCAACGACGCGCGGGCGACGTATCGCTCAACCCAACTGCCCTGGAGCGCCGCCGCCTGCGCCAGAAGGTCGACGGTCAGGATGTGGTGCTTGCCCAATTTGTAGTACATCTCACCGGCGTAATTGGTAAACGCCTGGATGAGATTGGCCTCAGAAGTGCGCAGCAAGCCGTAGCGTGACGTGCGCGTGATGCTGGACGTAAAGTCACGCAAAGTCTGAGCTTCAACGTCCGTTAGTTCTGAGATGGTGGATGTGCCTGGGGTCATGTCGGATAGATATTCGACCTGATAGGACGATCCCCGGATGGCAACCTTCATGTTGTCGTCCACCGGCCCGGCGTACATATCGTACAGCCTCATCTCTTCAGCGCCCCGGTCGTATTGATCCTTGTACTGGACGCGCTGCGAGTTGCTGAGGTTAACTGTGGTTTGCGTAGGCATATTTTATCTCCGGGCTGAGCCGGAGTAGCCGGCCCAGCTTATTGTTGTAGTCGTTTTTCGAGTTCGACAATCTTTTCCTTGTTCCGTGTTGGGTTTCGCTTTAGCTCGTACAGCTCTCCGTAGAGCCGTTCTTTCTCGGCCTCGTTGATTCTTTTCGGGCCTGGCGATCCCCCGCTTGGAGGACTAACATAATCAGGTTCCGGTTCTCCTGCTGGCGCCTGCTGCTTACCTGCCAGCTTCACGAGTGCATTCATAGCGATTGTCCCGTTGTTGTTTGACCATGCTTGATTAACGGCTGTCAGAAACTCGGGATCAGACGGGTTGAGGTTCAAGTTTGCAGCTTGCCCCCCCCACCAATCGAAATGCTCCTGATATTTCTGCTGCGCTTCCCTCTGCTCGGCTTCACTATGCTCCGCTTGGGATACCCGCTGCCGAAGCTGCTCCAACTCTTTCTCGCTTGCCTTCAAAGCAGCCTCTTTGACAATAAATTGATACGCATCAGGGTCGCTCTGTTGGATCGTGCCCAATACAACGTCTTGTTGTGCTTCGATCTGCTCTAAGCGCATCCTGAGAGCGTCTCGCTCCGCTTCTACTGCCAGGCGTTGGCGCCGTTCCTCTGCCGTCTCACTCTGGAGTGCTGCTTTCAGGGCTCTGCCCTCGACAGTGTTATCCAGATTGATATTCAGCCGGATCGGTCCTGATGGCTCCGCTGTCCCCGCTGCTTGTCCATGGTTGCCGACTGTCTGAGCGTCAGCTCCGTGAACGCCTTGTGCGAACTCTTCGCCCATTTGTACTGCCTCCGTAATTGGTAAGGTTATAACAACTTTTTATGTATGTAGTTGACATACTTATTTTAGTTCATAACAACAGTTGGTGTCAATGTGACACTAAGGCCTTTTCGCTCTCGGTGACACCTTCGCGCGCATCACATCGAGCCTCTTGAAGTAGTCTATCATCTGCTGCAACGTGAATCCGGTCTGGGAGAGTATCGACGCCAGGAATGCTCTGAAGCCTGGGTCGCTCTCCAGGAGAGCGGTTATCCCAGCCTGGTCCATACTGGTCATGTTGTATATTGTTCCCCAATACTTGGGTTGTTTCTCCTGGATTTGCGCCATAATACCGTCGATCCGATTGTCGACCTGCGCTTGCTGCTTCTCGGTTGGTTTAGGCGCCGACGATGCTCCGCCATAATTCCTTGAACGGATGACGCGGGATTGCCTGGTATTGGTAGTTGTACCACCCACAGCGCCCCCCCCTGCCCCGCCAGCAGTAGTTGTTCCCTCGTTCATACTGGAAAGTGCTGTCAGGAGCGCTTTTACCTCTGATAAGTTAGCCATGACTGTTTCAGGGCCCGCTGCACCTCTGCCGAACTCCTGGAAAGCCGTGAGTGTCTTATCGAGCCCGCCCATCGCCCGCAACTGGCGGTAGAGATCGCCCATCTTGCCGCCGTTCTTGATGTACGTGTCTATCTCATCCTGGATACCACTCTGTACCTGTCTTGCGTCAAGATCTTCAGGGAGTTCAAAGTCACCCATCGGTCTGGAGCCGCTCTCAATCAAGTCAACAACCCTCTGTTGACCCTCCATTTGAGGTTCGACGCCCTGTCTGAGTTGGCCCCACTGCCCCTGGAGATTGGTGATACCTCCGGTCATGCCCATTAGTTCTTTGTCAAGTCCGAGAACCCACTTGTCTTTTTCGGACCAGTAGTTCGTGACGCTCTCGTGAGTCTTCAGGTATGTTTTTGCCTGGTCAGGGTCGGTATCCTTCAGACGGTAATACTCGTCCAGTTGGTCGCTCAACCCTGGGTACTTGACTGCCATCTTTCGCTCGAACTCGTCACGCGAGACACGCTCGAACAGTGCCATGCTGCCCCAATACTTAGTCAGCAGTGGGTCGGCGGCGCTCAGCCTGTCCTTGTCATCCCAAAACGCCTGTAGCTCGCCATGCTGGTCGAGATAAGTTCTAGCATTTGCAGCGGCATTATCTCCTCCGCTGTTCAGGATGTTGTAATACTCTGTCTGCACCTCATCGATGCCGGAATACTTCCGATCAAGTTGTTGGTACATCGCCGACCGCGCCTGCCGAGCCATGTTCCATTCGTTGCCGGTAGCATCAGACGGCAGCGCCAGCACCGCGCCCATCATCTTCATCATCGACATGAACATTTCTTGCTCTGGCTGTGTCATGTTTTCGATACGGCACGGCTTCTGGCCAGGCTTGTTGCCGTAGAACTTATCGAGCAATTCGTTGTAGATTTCCGTCTCTCCGCCCATCAGAGCGTCAATGTACGGTCGGGGGTTAGGCGGCATCCGGTCGTATACCGACATCGAGTAGATGTTCGCCCGGCCCGTCTCGTCACGGCGGAAACCCTGTACAAAGTCCATCCATCGGTACGTTTCTCGCATCTCTTCCCACGCAGCCCGCCATGCTTCCGGTCGTCCATCGTAGAATCCGTCATCCCTGGCTCGCATGAGCGCGATTCGGTCGGCGTCCATTCGCTGAACGTCGATCTCGAGTTCACTCCGATCCTTGGTGCCAGCGCCAAACAGCCACGATCTGATGACGGACTTTGAAGTCTTTACTTTGCTCATCTGTAATGCACGGTCAAATATCGGCCCACGCTCCGACAGCATGGCATCATAGGCTTCTTCTGCGGTGATTTCGCCGGTATCAACCATCTCGGCCAGGGATAAACCAATTCTCTTTGCATCGTGCTTGGTGCCGATCATCTGCATACCTTCGCCCGGCACATCTCCGCCTCCCCACAGCCACGGTTCCATGACAATTCCGCCCGCAGGGAGAAAATCTAACCCTTTGTCCTTGGCCAGTGCTGTTATAGCGGTGATACCTCTGGTTGCAGGCCCAAGATTTCCGATCCAACCCATTGACGCCTCACGGTCGCCCTTGAAAGCCATAGCCAAAGCCATGATACTAGACCATGTTCCGTGGAGACCAGGCCCGTACTGCTGTGCCTCTGACATCAACGCCGACAACGGGTGTTTCTCCCAGTCTGACATGTCTGGGTCTCTGTACTTATCACCCAGGAAGCCGTTGAGCGGGTCGATACTGGCCAGGAGGTTGAAGTACATCGACCCACTAGCTGTTTTTAGGCTAATCTGATCCTGCCACCACTCCGGCAAGTCACGGTTAATAGTCCTGAGCTGCTGGCGGAACTTAATAAGCGCTGCCAGACGCCCAGGATTTTCAAGAGCACGCCCCAGCATGTTCTTCATCGTGCCCATGTACCACTTCGGATAGTTGAACATGAAGCCGGCTACCAGGTCGATCCCCCGCCTGTCCCCGTAATTGAGGAGAGCGAAGTCTCTGGCCTTAGTCGCTACCTGCTCGCCGATAGCCCTGGTGGTAACGTGGCGCGGCTCTATCTCTTTAATGAAGGCTGACAGCTTCTCCAGCGCCTGCTTGTCGAAGCCACCAGGGGTTACTGGTGGGTTGCGTAGGCCGTCCAGAACCTTCTGTACCTGTGCATCCCGCTCAGACATCTGGGCAGCCATGCCATCGACCTGATTCATGGCGCGACTATCCAGGTCTTCTGGATCAAGATCGAACTTTCTCATCAGGTTTGAAAGATCGTCAACGTCATCACTGACATCAACAACTTCTTTTGCTGCTTTGGCTGCGGCACCTTTTTTCTTGCTGTAGCGCATAATGGCAGCAGCGGCTTGCTTGTACCAGTCCTTATCCTGGATGTCAGCTCGGAAGAGGCGACTGGCGTGTAGAACACCTTCGTCCTTGAGAACGTCACGAAGGGCTTCCGTCAAACCAATGCCACGGGTAGAAGCAATCTCACCTATACCTGCTCGCTGTGCCATAGCCGACAATTGAGCCATCAAATTGCGCTGTTCGGCTCGACCAAGAGGTATAAAGTCTTCGATAAGGCCGACCGGCACAGGAGAAGGTGCCTTACCAGCTTTGCTAAGAATATCAGCCGCCTCTTTATAGATTGCGTCATACTCAGCTACCGACTTCATCCTGACATCTGACCAGTAGCCGTCGATCCACGAGTGGTAAGACGCTCTGGCCGATTGCCAGTCTTTCACATCAGAGAACGGATTAACACCATCGGTTGCCCATTGCTCACCAATCGCCCGCATTTGGTCCCAATCTTTATCTTGCCAGGCTTGGTACGCTGGGTATTGAGACGCCTTAATATTGTCCTTTCCCTGGTTGATGGATTGCTCAAGCATTTTGGCACGTGTTTCCAGGTCTCCCCATACTTGACTATCAACAACACGGAGTTGTTCAAGCACCTGATTGGTATAGCTTCGATACAGAGAAACAGTTGCGTCTTGCTTGACCAGCGTTTTGGCGAACTCGCTCAGGTATTTGGCTCTCTCCTTGGGGGGTAGTCCCTTAACGGCCATCTGTGCGGCTTCCATCACCGCCGCGGCCGGTGTACCCTCCATCACGGCGCCCCGTTTGAGAAACTCATCGAACTGGTTGAGCCCGGCCTGTACATAATCCTCGATCAGATCAGCAGCCGCCTCCGGGGTAGGGGCGGCCTGGATAATCTCATCCAGATCGTTCACCAGGTCAACGTCGTGAGTACCATCAAGAGCCTTCTTGACTGTCATTTTCCACGATGGGTCATTCGTCATCCTGGACATTACCTTCTGCAATTCACCAGGAGCCCAGGCTCCTTCCAGTAACGAACGGGCCTCATCTGCTCGGTCTCCGAAGTAGGTAGCCGCCTCTGCCCACTTATCTTCCGGGATAGCTTTCCCGACCTTCCAGTTAGAACCCATATGCCGCTGGAAGGCTTGTAGCGTGATTCTCTGACCGCTGATATCCTCGAAGTGCTGAGACCAGGCCATCGGGTCGATTTTGTGCAGCAAACCCTTGACTCCAGCTCGTTCTCCACCCCGCAACCCCTTGACAACATCTGATTGGGCTCCGAGTTGCCTGGCCATGCCACCACTACTTAATCCGAGGCGTCCAATCTCAACTTGGGTAGCCCGGACGGGCGTTAGCATGTTGAAGTTGTCGAGCCAACCAAGCATGGTATTGGTTCCCAGGTTACGGAACGACATACCTGGGTTGCTTCCCATGTGGAAGAAGCGGAATGGTGCCTGTATCTTTCCGAATCCCTTCCGCGTCCACAGTATTTTCTTATAGAGACCTGTTGGTTGCGGAACGCCTGCTGCCTTCATGTAGGTGTTGTTGACGTTCTCCAACCATTTGATGAGTTTGTCCTCAGCCAGAGCAATAGCATCGTTACCCTTGACAATGACCTCTTTACCGGCGGCGTTAAGGACCTTCGTCTCCTTGCTTATCATCGTCTCGCTGAAATACTTCTGCATCTCGACAAACTCATCAGCTAGCTTCTGGGCGTCGTCCCCGGACTTCGCCAGCCAGTCACGGGCCCTGTCGGCTGCGTTGCTGCGGAACATATCCATAACCGAGCCGGGATTAGCCTTGAGAGCGGCAGCCTCAGCATCGGTCATCGTTCTGGACCCCATACCGAGCAAGTCCTGAACGTCTGCGCTGCTGAGTGATTTAAGATTCCCGCTCTTGTCAATAGCCTTAACCAGATCGGTAGCGTTGTGATTGACGAACGCATCCATAGCCAGCGCCAGGGGGTGCTGGTCGATGCCCGCTTCTAGCAGACGAGTGGGGGCATCCGGGGAGATACCCTGCGAGATCATCTTAATTACTGCCGATGCTTCTTCCCCGCGTCGTGCTGCAATCGTCTCAGGGAGTGGCCTTAACAACTCACCGATAACCGGTACTTGCCGCAATTTGCGCTCCAGCAGTCCCACATTGCTGACATCCCCGCCTTTCTCGGCCAATTTCAGCAGTCCGGCGCCCTCGTCGGTTGCCATCACCAGTTCACGCATAGCGTTGGCTGCACTGCGTTCGCCTCGTGTGCCGAGTCCGATCAGTTTTCCGACCCCCCCCACGGCCTCCAGTGCGTTCAGGGGGTCTAGAACCATCTGCCCGACAAAATCGTATGCCCGAGCCTCTGGCGTTATCTTGTTCTGGATGTCGTCATAGATAACATCCCAATCCTCTCCCGCCTCCAGCCGCCGATTGGCCTCCTCTACGTACTGAGGGCCTTCACCGGCAAACATTGATGCTTTCCAGCTTTCGGGGGTCATACCGCCAGCGCCCTTGAGAGCCTCCGCCTGTAGCTGGATAAGTTGCTCGGCATCCGGCCTCCCAGTAATGGACGGCAAATCCTTTATCCCGGTAACAGTCTGGAGGGGGGCCATTACTGCGTTCAGTATCCCCTCCGCCATAGTGCTGTCCTGACCGGCCGCCCGCTGGCGAGCGACCACGTTTGCTACCAGACTGGCGACGACACCCGGCGGCGCGTCAGTGTGTTTTTCTAGTTCAGCCGCCAGATCCTGCGCACCAACGGAACCCGCCAGGGCTGCCCCGATCTTTGCCAATACCGGGATTGTCTGGCCTCCTAGAATCACCTGGCCGGAACTGGGCATAGCGACACCTGCCGCCTGTGCTGCTGATCCGATAGCTTGCTCGGTAAGTTGGCCAGGCATCGAGAGTACATTCATGACCGTTTGAGGTGCCCCAGCAACAGCCTTACCGACGTTTCCAAAGTTTTCTCCTAGCCACGTTCCGGCCACGTCCAGGTTGCGGCCAGCCACATCGAGCGTCGTTCCGATGAGTTCCCCCGCGCCCATCTTTTTGTCTTTGATGCTGTTCCAGTGGGCCTCATTCTCCGCCGCTTTCTGGGCGGCCGTCCCTTGTTTCCCCTGGCTTGCTTCGCGCTCCTCCTGGGCGAGACCCGGACGGGCTATTGGCTTGATCGCCTCTTGCAAGTTCGGGAAGATATCGCCAAGTTGAAGATCGGTAGTCTCTTTGGCGGACGGCATAACAAACGGAACCGCCGGGTTCAGCAGGTTCATAGCACCCCGTACTGCGCCCACAGCCCACGGTGGTAATGTGGTCTTAGCTAAGGCTGACCGATTGTTATCCCCCGGCCTCGTCCGGTTGGGGTCAATGAGGGGCCGGTAGGTGGTTGGTGCCTTTGGCGGTCTTGTTGGCGGAAGCGCCGATGGGGTAGTAGATGTTGGCCTCGGCGGTCTCACCGTTCCCGGTGCAGCGCGGGGAGTCGGCGGCATGGCAGAGACCTGAGTGCGCTTTCCGCCATGCGCGATCCGATTAAGCTCCTCTTGCTGCTGTTTTGTGAACGACGATTTCGCTTTTGCCATGCTTTACCTCTTGCCTGGCGGTGCTGGCGATATCCTGATGGCAGACGGTCCTGGTTCATTCCCAGTGGTAAGGTTCTGCCAGTTTGTAGTGCTCGGCGCCGTCTGAGTAGCATATCCTTCGGGAGACTGTCCCGGAGTAA
>Ga0256868_10000575_pt1 | contig 21188 bp, 14 predicted proteins | sample RVTome_13_FD_187341 | JGI IMG/M metagenome (GOLD analysis project Ga0256868, IMG submission 187341) | Soil microbial communities from uranium-contaminated site in the Upper Colorado River Basin, Wyoming, United States - RVT92D227 HiSeq ...
AAGAATAGGCCCCTTCAATCTGTTTAAGAGCATGAGCTGTTCGCTCAATAGAGGTTTTTTCCTTAGAACGTGCAATGAGGTGAACGATTACTTCGGTATCCATATTCGACTGAAAAATAGATCCCTTGGATTCAAGTTCACTTCTAATAAGAAAGGCGTTGCTTAAATTTCCATTGTGGGCAATGGCTAAACTGCCTTTATAATAATCCACCATGAAAGGTTGAGCATTTTTGAGTTCGCTTGACCCAGCAGTGGAATATCGGACATGACCAATGGCGCTTTTTCCAGAAAGTCCCTTTAGAATGTCTTTGCTGAACACCTCGGAGACTAATCCCATCTGACGGTAATGATGAAGCTGTCTGCTGTCTGATGAGACAATTCCAGCGCTCTCCTGACCCCGGTGCTGAAGGGCATAGAGACCTAAATAGGTAAGATTGGATGCTTCATGATGATTATAAATCCCAAAGATCCCACACATGGATTCTCCCTTGCACTCAAATAAGTTCGGAGTTCGGAGTTTTTAGTTTTGAGTTAACTCCGAACTCTTAACTCCGAACTAATAACTAACAGCCTTAGTCGTCGTATCCTTTGGGATGGTTTCTGTGCCATTTCCAGGCGGTCTCAACAATTGTTTCAATATCGGGATATTTGGGAATCCATCCTAACTCTTCCCTAATCTTTTCTGAACTGGCCACTAATCGAGCAGGGTCCCCTGGCCTCCTGGGTGAATCGACAACACCAACTTTTCTTTTAGTAATTTTTCTAACAGTGTCAATCACTTCCCTCACTGAATATCCATTACCATTTCCAAGATTATAAATTCCAGGAACTTTTACCTGGTCTAATTTCTTAAGGGCTAATATATGGGCATTAGCAAGATCAGTGACGTGGATATAGTCACGGATACAGGTCCCATCGGGAGTATTATAATCTATTCCAAAAACAGGGAGGGGAGCTCCATCCAAAGCTGCTTTAATTACTAAAGGGATGAGATGGGTTTCTGGAGAGTGATCTTCTCCAAGTTCACCCTCTGGATCGGTCCCTGCCGCATTGAAGTACCTTAGAGAGATATAGTTTAATTTACCAGCATTATGAAAGGCTTGAAGAACCCTTTCAAAGATCCATTTGGTTTCACCATAGGGATTGCTTGGAGCACATGGATGTTCTTCTAAAATGGGAATTTCTTTCGGCTCACCATAGACCGCCGCAGAAGAGGAAAATACAATCTTTTTAATTCCGAATTCTTCTATTATTTCAAGCAGTATCAGGCTGTTTTTCACATTATTGTTGAAATATTTTAACGGATTCTGAACAGATTCTCCCACTAAACAATCGGCTGCAAAATGCATGACAGCATCAATGGGATTGGCAGAAAAAGCCTTGGCAAGTCTTTTTTGATCAGATAGGTCCCCTTCTATGAAGGGGATATTTTTTACTGCTTTTCGATGACCTGTCTGAAGATTATCGAAGACGATGGGGTTGTGGCCTTGGCGGAGAAGTTCCTTAACCACATGACTTCCGATATATCCTGCTCCACCTGTGACAAGAATGGTTGACATCTCAATATTTTATAAGAGATTTCAGACACATTTGTCAATGAAACAGGTCGAGAGCTAAAAAAACTACTTTACGCTCTCTTGATTACACAGATTAAAAAAATGATTACACAGATTTTGCTTTATTTCCAATACGTTTCTAATCTGTGTAATCGTTTCCTAATCGGTGTAATCAGAGATTCCTGGATTTTTTCAGGAATCTCATATCTCTTTTAGACGGACGTTTGCAGATGATTTTTCGATAGTTTCAGAAATATCTTTTAGAACCTTTGAAATTTTCTCAGCTTCATCAGATTGATCATCAGGGACCTTTGTGATTCCATATTTCTCATACTCATCCAGAGTGAATTTGACTGTAATGTTCTCAATCGTTCGTCCAGGTTGAAAGGCGACTTCATTCTTGAATCCTTTTATAGTTTCAACTGCCAGACCCACTTCGCTTAATTCATGGAGGATGTGTTGCGCAAGACGAACCGGAATTTCAAGGGAATGGGCAATCTGGTGAGCATTTAATGGCTTTTCTCCCTGAGAAAACTTCTTGGTAAGGAGGTGGAATATCCTAAGCATAAGAAGCTTTTTGGAGGAAACACTTAACCGGGAATAGTCTGGATGAAAGCCGAATGTTTCGTAATGTTCATTGGCATTCGCAATTTCTGCACCGAAAAGAACGATCATCCAACTCATTTGAAGCATACCCAAGAAAAGAGGCAAGGCCGCAAAGCTCCCGTAAATGGCACCATAACTTGATACTCCAATCTGGAATTTAATATAGATCCATTGAACAATTTGGGCAATCGTCCCGGCAGCGACACCTCCCAAAATGGCTGACCTAATCGGAATTTTGGTGTTTGGCATGATCAGATAGAGCATCGTGAAGAGAACCCAAATGGATGCATAGGGTAATAGATTCAACAGGAGAAAAATAACCTTGCTGAAAACTCCCAGGACGGCGATTTTATTGACGATGACTTTCACTTGACTTGCTACAAGGACGGTCGCACTGCTGGAGATGATAAGAAGAACAGGTCCAAAGACCATCATTGCCATATAATCGCTAAATTTTCTTATCAGTGTCCTTGCTTTCTTTATTTCCCAAATTTCGTTAAGAGATTCTTCGATTTTTCCCATGATCGATATGACCGTCCAGAGCAGCAATACTATTCCGACACCGGCAATTAAACCGCCCTTTGCTTGGTCAAGGAGTTTGTGAGAAAAGGAAATGATCTGAGTGGTGATATCCGCTTGCCAATTTGCCTTCTCTGCCATTTGGAGGATCTGTTTTTCGATGAGTTTTTCAAGACCGAAACCTTTAGCCATCGCAAAGGCTACGGCGACCACCGGAACAACATTAAGTAAAGAATAATATGTCAAAACCGAAGCGGTCTTCTGACAATGATCTCTGATAAATCCACGGGATGCCAAAAAAATCACACGCAGGACCTTAATAAAAAATGCTTCTGCGGGATGAAGATCTTTTAACCGGATTTCCCAGATGCCCGTTTGAAAGAAATTGGAGACTTGCGAAATCATTATAGCTCTCCCCTACGATTTTGGGTTTACCAAAATGTCGAAATATAAATAGCAATAGAACCTTGTAATACCTTTCAAATTCCCTTCAACTCGGAAGTGCAGTTTGGGCAACGGGTTGCCTTAATCGGGATCGCAGAGAAACAGTAAATACACTCTTTTGTTGTTGGTGCAACTGAGGGGGCTTCCTGTTGACGCTTCAGGTTATTTACGGTCTTCACGATTAGGAACACGGCAAAAGCAATAATGACAAAACTGATGATGGTGTTAATAAATATGCCGATATTAATACTCACCGCACCAGCTGCTTTCGCGGCAGCAACGGTTTCGTAGGGCCCAGCCACTTTACCCTCTTTTAAAACAAGAAAGAGATTGGAAAAATCGATATTCCCCAAAAGGAGACCGATGGGTGGCATGATGACATCTTGAACAAGTGAATTGACGATGGTGCCGAAGGCTGCCCCGATGATGATTCCAACCGCCATATCAATGACATTTCCTCGCATAGCAAATTCTTTAAATTCTTTTAACATCACTGGCCCTCCTTTCAACATGAGATTCTTAAGGACTGTTCTTATTATTTAAGTTTAAAATTAACACGGCTATCTTTGATTTTTTCCTTCTTTTCCGGCGGGAGAGTTTTGGGTTCAAGGATAAATACTCTCTCTGGTTCAACCTGCCCGTCTTTTAAAATTCCATCTTTCACCTTCATGGCCCTTTGAGTCGCAAGGGTTCTCAGATCCCCTTCCTTGATTTCGATATGGGTGAACATCAATTTTTCCATTTCTGGAGCAGGTATATCTTTTGCCATTCCAAGGACATTTTTCGGCTTTGGGAATTTTTCTTCTTTATAGGCTATTTTCAGGTATTTCTCATATTCGGTAGACTCAATTTTCACCTCATCCACTGGAACGGCAGGTTGTCCTTTCTTAATTATTTCATTGAGTTTCTGTGTATTTAATTTCCTGTTGAAGAGCAACTGCTTTAATCCATCCCTATCTCTCTCCATATCCACATGGCCTTCGATATCCATTTTGAGCGAAGGTCTATCCTGGAGAGCCTTTGTTATGGTTTCAAGCTTCTTCGCATTCGGTTCTGTAAGGATTGTGCTACCGTAATCAAACTCGATGTAACTGAGTTCTTCTCCTCCTCCAAAGGCAGCTCCAAGGAGCGCAAAGGGCGAGGTCGCAGCTTTTGCAATCAAGTTGATAAGAATCTTTAGGATGATTCCCCATACGCTGAATTTCGGGTCATCCAGACTTCCCGTTACCGGAAGGTCCAATTTGATCTCGCCCTTCCTATCCTTCAGAAGGGCAACCGCAAGCTTTACAGGTAACTTAGTTGCCTGAGGGCTTTCAACTTTATCGCCGAAAGTGAATTGGTCGATGAAGATATTATTTTGCGAATCGAGCTTTTTCTTAACGATTAGATATTTTAAATCGAAGGAGAGTTTACCCTTCTCAATAGTATAGCCCACATATTTCCCAGAGTAAGGAGTTGCAGGACTTAGATCTAAATCTTTAATTCGGACCTTTAAGTCTACAAAGAGGTCATCTGTTAGAGGATTAATCTTGCCAGTGATCTCGATGGGGGCGTAATCATTCAGTTTAGCACGAAGTTCAACATCTGCTGTCGTGTTTTCCTCAGACGAAAGCCCTGATACTCTCCCCCCCATCTCTGAGAGGCTTACTGAAAATTCTGGGTTGAGCGATTTGTCTGAAAAGTCAATTTTCCCTCCTTGAAGGGTGATCATGTCAACTTTGATGTTCTTCGAGGGCTCCTTTTCTTCCGCTGTTGCTGGCACGGTCTCCTGCTGAGGAGAGGTTGGCGAAGAATCTCCTGCTTTGGCTTCTTCCTTTTTAAGGATGTCCTGGAGATTGACGGTTCCATCAGGATTCACATATGCCCGGGCATAGAAATTGGTTAGGGAGATCCCTTTGATGTCAATGAGTAGGGGGTTGTTTTCGGCATTGAGGTCATTGAAAGAAAGGGATTCCCATTTCAGGAAATCCTCTCCATTCAGCTTATCTATGGAAGAAAAATTGGTCAAAGAAGCCTCCCCTTTATAGGTTACTTTAAACTCTTTATTATCAGTAGTGGCAAGCATTAGGTTCCCGCCTGTGGAAATCGCTCCATTGGTCACAGTGATCTTTACCTTATCCGTAAAATAGGATTGGAATGGCGCGATCTCAATGCTTTTCAACTCTGTTTTAAAATCTGCGATAAGGGGATCCATACCGATCGTTCCTGTGGTAGAAATCGCCCCTTTTTCATTCAAAAGGAGAGAGAGGCTGAGTTTCCCTTTACTGTTCTTCGCTGTCGAAAGATTCTCTCCTTTTAACTTCAAGTTTTGTGCAACCATGGTGACTGGTTCAGATAGAGTTTGGTCTTCCATATGAATTGTATAATTATCAATAGACATCTGCTTCAAAGAAAGCACCCAGGGTTTTTCAAGTTCTCTTGTTTTTTCCTCAGGTTTTCCTTCCTTTGGCAATTCTTTTGGAGCAGATTGGGGAGTCATTTTAAGAAGATTAATGTCTCCATTACCCAAACGCTTGACTAAAAGTTCACCTTTCTGGGTGGAAAAAGATCCGACTTTCAATTCTTTTTTCTTGAGATCCATAACGGTGTCTTTTATCGAGAGGATAGGAATTTTAAGAAACTCTTCATTTTCTCCTTCTTTTTTTAGCCGAAGGCCGCTGAGAAGAAGGGAAATCCCGGGAAGAGTGATCTCTGGTTCTTTCTCGCCTTTTGCGTATTTGTACCGGGTGGAAAATTCAAGGCGACCCTCCTCAATGTTAAACAAGATTTTGTCTTGATAGTAGGGGGCATACTTTTTTAAGGGGATGGGTTTGACCTCTAAAGTCCCTTCAGCCTCGAGAGGATCCATTGAAAATTCACCCTCGATCTTGATGTTTTCTTTGGATTCGGTTTTCAATGATAAAGCATAGGCCGTTTTCTTGTCTTTGCTGATACTGAAATGATCAACTTTCAATTCTAACGGATCAATAATCATTTTAAAGGGTTTGCTTGTAGAGAGATCAGCGAAGAAGATCTTTCCACTTACCAGCTGTATTTCATCGATGTCTAACGAGAGGGGCGCTGCATCCTCTTCTTTTTTAGGAGGTGTAGGTTCTCCCTCTTTCCTTTCTGGTAAAAGGGATTGAATATTAAAAGCCGCTTTCTCGTCTCTCCTGATCTCTAATTCAGGGGTCTGAATGGAGATCTTCGACAAATGAATTTTTTTGGCGAGGGGCTCTGAGGAGGCAATCGAGATTTCGAATTGAGGAAGTCTTAATATGGGCTTGTTTTGCAAATCGTTAACGGTTATCTTTTTCAGAAACACATTCCCCTCCATGGTTAGGGAGGGTGCCTGATCTTTTGATTGAATAAATGAAACCTTTGCCTGAGTATCCAGAAAGGCCGTAACAATTTTAAAATTCATTTTCATGGGGAAATAGGCAAGGTAATAAGGAATGTCAAGATCCTTAATATTGATATCAAAAGAGGTTTCAAGTGAATCGGCAAAAGGTTTCGTCTTACCCTCAAGCGTATAGGGAGTGTCATTAATTTTGGCTGATAACATGGGCTGGACGTATCTTTCAACATAAGAAGGGATATTCGATAGAGATGGGACACCGATGTTCAATTCTCTGACAGTATGTTTTGTCTGTTTGGGTTCATCTAAAAAGTCGATACTCCCGTTTTCTATTCTTATATTGTTGAGAGAAAATTTTAGAGGTTTGGCCTTCTCCTTCTCCTGAGGTTTCGACTCCTTCTTTCCTAACAAATCAGAGAAATTATAGGACAGGTCTTGATTGCGGGTGACCCTTATATAGGGCTTGGTGAATCGAATTTCTTTAAAAATCAGAGCCATTCTAAGAGCAGAAAGGCTCTGGATGTTCAAAAAGATCTCATCACACGATACGAATGTCTCGGTGCTCGCCCGATCCTTGACCAGGAACCCTCTTGCCGTTGCGGAGAGAGTATATGGATTGATCTTGATCTGGCGGATGGTCACCTCACGATGAAGCGTCTCGGAGAGTTTCTTCGTTAAGATAGATTTTAAGACCGGCGGGACAACAAAAAATCCGACGAGGGTAAAGACGACAAAGAAGATCATTACCCCAAAGAAGATCTTCTTCAGAGGGGATCTTGATTTTTTTCCATAGCTCTCTAATAATTTCCTGACCATAGATTTACCCCTTATGTAATAATTGACTGCTTATATTACGCATATTCTACTGAATATTCCAAAATAATCAACAAGAATTTTTATGAGAAAAAAAAGATATTATATCCCGAATTCTTCTCTTAATATCCTTAATGCTTCTTCTCTATTTTTGATCTCACCCTCCACCTGTTTCTGATGGATAATATTCAGGATTTGACCAACTCGTGGTCCTGGGAGATAGCCCAATGCCATCACATCGTGTCCGGTGATGAATGGTTGAGGATGGATGATGTCTTTTTCCTTAAATAGTTCGAAGATTCGAAGACAGTGTTTCTCTACCACCTCGTCAATCTCGATAGATAATATTCCTCGGCTCGCCTCCTTATCTGCAAGGGTGAGAAGGACGAGTAAAGGGATTTCTTCCCCTATCTGATGGACCAATCTTTTAAGGGCTGTTTCTTTTGTCTCCCAAGATAGATTGAGGATTCTCATGTGATTCTTGATGAGGTGAAGAATTTTATTTCTCATTTGGTGGGAGAATCGAAGCCTCTCCATTATCCTCTCTGCGGATTGGCTTGAGAAAGATTCGTGATGGTAAAAGTGGACATTCCCTTTTTCATCCTTTGAATAGGTATCCTGTTTGCCGATATCATGGAAGAGTGCGGTATAATATAGGGAAAGCCTGTCTTCCTGAGGGAAAGGAATCTCTTGATGATTCCGCGTCACCCATTCCAAGGCCCATGAAATTTTTTCAACCATGAGAAGGGTATGGGAAAGGACGTCCAGATGGTGATGTTCATTCTGGCCGAGGTTTTCTAAACCCTTAAGCTCCAGGAGGAGGGTGAGGAGCATATTGGATTCGTAAAGGAATCTCATCCCAGCTGCTGGCTTTGGGGAGAGAAGGATCTGATCCAGTTCTGTTTTAATCCGCTCTCCAGGAAGACTAAGGATTTTTTCTTTTTTTAAGGAAATCTCCTCTTTCAATTCCTTATCCATTACAAAACCATCAAGGGTGCAAAGGTAACGGATCGCCCTTAGCATTCTTAATGGATCCTGGTCGATGGAATGGTTTGAGACAGAACGGATCAATTTATTTGCGATATCTTCCGTGCCCCCTTCTATCCAATGAAATGTTTCATCACGAAGGGAAAAGGCGATTGCGTTGATAGTGAAATCTCTTCTCTGAAGATCCTCTTCAATCGTTTCCCCTTGCAAAAAGGTGAGGTCAATGGACATATTCTCATTGATGACTCGATAAGTGATAGTGTTCATTTCCTCCTTTCCCACCTTAAAGAAGCGAAGATGAAGGGCTTCTTCAATAGTGGCGATAAAGGGAAAGGCATCTTTTGGCAAGGTGAAGTCATAATCCTTTCTTAGTGTTCCAAGCATGAGATCACGGAGGCAGCCTCCCACTAAGAAGAAAGGGATTCTCTTCTCTTTCACTAATCTTGAAAGTTTGGAAAGGATCGAATCCTTAAGGATTTCTTCCCTTACCTGATTCATGTCCATTTCAATAAGCCTGTCCCCCTCACCCTCCCCTCTCCCCTTGGGGAGAGGGATGCCTGCCACAGGTAGGGGTGAATGGAATTTAGAAGTTCAGTTTGATAAAGCCCTTTTTTTATGATAAGTTAGCTAATAAAAGCATATTCGATCAAATGGAGGCTTGTCAATTGCCAAAAACGATTCGAGAAGAGTTAGAAGATTGTGAGAAACAAATTTTCTCTTCTTTTGCAGCATTGAGCTCAAAGACAAAAGGCCGCCAATTTTATGAGGAGGAATGCCCTCTCCGGCCTGCCTTTCAACATGATCGAGATCGAATCATCCATTCCAAGTCTTTTCGGAGATTGAAACATAAGACCCAAGTTTTTCTTATTCCAATGGGTGATCATTACCGAACCCGGTTGACCCATACCCTTGAAGTTTCTCAGATTGCAAGGACAATTGCCAAAGCCCTCCGTCTCAATGAGGATTTAACAGAGGCCATCTCATTGGGACATGACTTAGGTCATACCCCATTTGGCCATGCTGGGGAGGATACCCTGAATGAGATCGTTCCAGGGGGATTTAACCATGCGGATCAAAGTCTGAGGGTGGTCGATCTTTTAGAGAAGGATGGAAAGGGACTGAACCTTACGATTGAGGTGAGAGATGGTATTTTGAAGCATACTAAAGGAAAAGGGGAAATTCTCTGTGAGGACCCCGAGGAGATGGCCTTTACGCTTGAAGGTCAGGTGGTCCGTATTGCGGATATTATTGCTTATATCAACCACGATATCGATGATGCCATTCGAGGAGGAGTGATTTCCCCAAACGATATTCCCAAAGATTGTCTGCAATGTCTGGGCGATACCCATTCCAAACGAATCAATACAATGGTCAATGATATTATCCAAGAGACCCTCCGGACCGGTGAAGGGAGACTCAACATCTCAAAAGGGGTTCTTTCAGCAATTTGGGACCTCCGGGAATTCCTCTGGGAATATGTTTACGAGAATGAAGTCGTTCATACTGATTTCCATAAAGCGACAAAGATTTTACGAGAACTCTATCAATTTTTGCTTGAGCATCCAGATTATTTTTTAACGTTAACAAAGATGGAATCGCTTTATGACTCCTTGGAACGATGCATATGCGACTTTCTGGCCGGCATGACAGATCGTTATGCCTTCAATCTTTATGAAAAACTTTTTCTCCCCCTTCCTTGGGTTGTTCTATGAAGAAAAGAGGCCTTCCGAATAAATCGAAAAGCGGTCATTCAAAAGAGGGCCCCACTCATGTAATAATCCTCGGAGCGGGTGGAAGGGATTTTCATAATTTTAACACCTTTTTCAGAGGTCATCCCTCCTTCCGTGTGTTGGCCTTCACCGCTGCGCAAATCCCTTATATTGCTAATCGAATCTATCCCCCAGAACTTGCTGGCTCCCATTATCCCAATGGTATTCCCATCTTCCCGGAGGAAGAACTTCCGCGGTTGCTCTCAGAATATCCTGTTGATCAGGTCATCTTTTCTTACAGCGACGTTTCCCATGAGGAGATCATGGATAAGGCATCTTTCGTACTTTCTAAAGGAAAAGATTTTGTCTTCCTCGGTCCTGGGAAAACGATGATTGAAAGTCGGGTGCCTGTTATTTCTGTCTGTGCGGTCAGAACAGGGTGCGGAAAGTCGGTCATCACCCGAAAAATAGCTTCCCTTTTAAAAAAGAAAGGTCTTAAGGTTTCAGTGATTAGACATCCAATGGCTTATTGCGAGTTCAAACCGGTGCTCCTTTTTTCCAATATGGGGGATTTGGATGAGGAGGCTTGTACCATCGAAGAGAGAGAAGAATTCGAACCTCTCGTGGAGGTAGGAATTACAGTCTATGCAGGGGTGGATTATAAGCAGGTATTGAGAGCGGCTGAACAAGAGTCTCAGGTGATTATCTGGGATGGAGGAAACAATGATCTTCCTTTTATCAGATCGGATTGGGAGATTGTTCTCGTTGATGCCCTGAGGCCGGGTCATGAAAGGCTTTACTATCCTGGAGAAGTGAACTTGAGGAGGGCAGATCTTCTCATCATCACAAAGGTGAACGAAGGGAGTGAGGGGTCCTTAAAAATGATAAGGAAAAATATTTCTCTAATGAATCCGGGGGCAGAAGTACTGGAGGCTCCGTCTGTCACTCATTTAGATCATCCAGAAAGAATCGTGGACAAAAAGGTGTTGGTCGTCGAGGATGGACCGACTATCACCCACGGAGGGATGCCTGATGGAGCAGGTGCAGCGGCCTCAAAAAAATTAGCCCGAGAATTGGTTGATCCAAGGCCTTATGTGGTAGGTTCACTGAAAGAGGTCTATAAAAAATATCCGCATATCGGACAGGTGCTTCCAGCCATGGGTTATTCAGCAGAACAGATCAAAGACCTTGAGGAGACCATTCAGCGCTGCGTGTGTGATGCAGTGGTCATCGCTACGCCTACGGACTTGAGAAGAAAGATCGTAATCAATCAACCTACGGTGAGGGTCAACTATGATTTCAACATCGATCTTCATCGCCACATCGATTGGTTTGTGGATAAAAAACTGTAGAGAGCTCTGAAAAACCGCCTTTCGCTCTCTTGATTACATAGATTTTCAAAAAAGATTACACAGATTTTTAGAGATTTCTGGGCTTTTTCAGAAATCTCCTGCGATTTTCTTGACATTCCCAATTCCTTATGATAAAAATTCAAAGTTATAGAATACTTATCAGCTCTCTTCACCCGCTAAAGGAGATCTGAGAATGGCAAAGGAAATTTTAATTGCTGATTCGGATAAGGCTGATCAGGAAGAGTTTCAAAAAATTTTTGAGGCTACTGATTATCACCTCATCTTCTCAGAGAATGGGGAGGAAACTCTTCTCCGGATAAAACTTTTCAAACCGGATATGATTATTGCCTCAGGAACTGGTCTTCAAGAGATGGGCGGTTTGGAATTATGCGGATTTCTCAAAGAAGATCCAGAGTTTAGACATATCCCCTTCATCCTCATTTCGAGTATTTTTGATGAAATTTCGGAAAAAGATCAGCAACGAGTACAAGCAGATGGGATGATCTCAAAACCTCTTAATGAAGATGAGATCCTTAATTTGGTGGATCATTTGATGGAAGAGAAGACGATCGGAAAGAGAGAAAAAATGGTTCCTAAAGAACAAGAGGAGTTTTTTTTGGACGAAATGGGAGAGAATGAGGAAGAGATCATCGAATTGGTGGATGTGGTGGAAGAACCCGAATCCAGGATGAGTATCAATGATTTCTTCACTACAGAAAAAGAAGAGCCTGTCAGTGAAATCACCCCTTTGGAATCTTGGGAAAAATTGGAACTTGAGGAGAAACAAGAGGAAAAGGAATTTGTGCTTCCTCCTGAGAGAAAGAAGGAGATCATTGAAGAAATGAGTCTCCCATTGAAAAAGGAAATAACGCCCCCCAAAGCCACGCTTGAAGAGGAACTCTTTAAGAAGATTGAACTGGAGGAGATCCTCCAAAAGGTGGAGCAACTCAAACCCTCTTTAGAGAAGGAATGGCCTTCTGAAAAAGAAGAAAGGGTCATAGAGCAAGTGCCTATCAAGATGGAGGAGCCTGCTGAAAAATATTTTGACCTTTCAGAATTTGAAACTGTCCTCCAGAACGGAGTGAAAACAGAAGTGGGGAAGGCAGAACTTGCGCCACTTCCCTTCGAGATATCCGAGGAAAAAATTTCAGAAAAAGTCGTCCCCATAAAGGAATCTATAGAAGAGGTAGAGATAGAAGAGCTTTCCGAGGAGGAATTTCCAGAAGAACTTTTTGAAGAGATATTAGGAGAGGAAGAGATTGGTGTCATTGAAGAGCCGAAGGAAGTCAGACCCCAAGAGGTGAGCATAAAAGAGATTCAGCCCGAAGCGGTAAGAATGGAGCCCTTCGAAGAATTCGAGGCTCCAAAAATTTTCATAGAGGAGATGAAGCCCCTAATCAGCCAACCAAGTGGGGAGATAGAAGAAGTAAGCCCTTTAGCGAAAATGGTTGATAAACATCTGGAAGAGGTCATTGCAAAAGGGATTCAGGATATGGTAGGAGATTTCATTACAAAGATCCTTCCAGAGATGACTCAACATATCATCGGTCTTACGGCTGAGCGGATTGAAAAGATGGTGAGAGAAGTTGTTCCGGACTTGGCAGAGAAGGCAATTCAAGAAGAGATCAACCGGCTCCAGAAGGGAGAGAAGATTTAAGGAGGATAGAGGGTGAATCAATGGCCTCAAGAGTTTTGGATAAATCTTATGACCCCCACCAGGTGGAGGGGAAATGGTATCGTTATTGGGAAGAACGCGGCTATTTCACGGCCGATGAAAATTCAGGGAAGAAAACCTATTCTATTGTTATCCCACCTCCAAATGTAACCGGTGTTCTTCACATTGGACACGCACTGAACAATACCCTACAAGACATACTGATTCGATTTAAAAGGATGGAGGGCTACAATGTCCTCTGGATGCCGGGGACGGACCATGCTGGCATTGCGACTCAGAACGTTGTGGAGAAGCAACTATTGGAGGAGGGGCTTGACCGACATACTCTTGGGAGGGAAGAGTTCATCAAGAGGGTTTGGAAGTGGAAAGAGCAATCCGGAGGGACGATCATCAGCCAGCTGAAGAAACTCGGGGCTTCCTGTGACTGGAGCCGTGAACGGTTTACCATGGATGATGGTCTCTCCGAGGCAGTCAAAGAGGTTTTCATCTATCTCTATCAAGAAGGGCTTATTTACCGCAGCCATTATATCATTAACTGGTGTCCCAGATGCCAGACCGCTTTATCCGATCTCGAAGTGGAACATCAAGAGTTTTTAGGAAAGCTCTATCATCTCAAATACCCCTTCAAGGAGGGTAACCGTTTCGTCATCGTAGCAACGACACGGCCGGAAACCATGCTCGGAGACACCGCTGTAGCAGTCAATCCTGAGGATGAACGCTATCAGTCGGTGATTGGGAAGAAGATCATCCTCCCTGTAGTCAATCGTGAGATTCCTGTCATCGCAGATCCCTATGTCGATATCGAATTTGGTACGGGTTGTTTAAAGATTACACCTGCCCATGATTTCAATGATTTTGAAATCGGATTAAATCATGGCCTTGAGCAGATCAAGGTGATTGATGAGGCAGGTCGAATGAATAAAAACGCAGGCCCTTATCAGGGGATGGACCGTTTTGAATGTCGAAACCAGATCGTCGAAGATTTTGAACGGGATGGGGTGTTGATAAAAATAGAGGATTACCACCACATGGTAGGTCATTGTTACCGTTGTAAGACCATCGTTGAACCAAACCTTTCCCTCCAATGGTTTGTTAAAACCAAACCCTTAGCCAAGAAAGCCATCGAGGCTGTCAGAGACAATCACACTCGGATCATCCCTCCTGTTTGGGGAAAAACCTATTTTGAATGGATGGAGAATATACGAGATTGGTGCATTTCTCGACAGATCTGGTGGGGCCATCGTATCCCTGCCTGGTATTGTGAGTCATGCGGACAGGTCATTGTATCAAAGGAGACACCCGACTCGTGTCCAAATTGCAGTTCAGATCGTTTAACCCCTGAGACTGATGTTTTAGATACCTGGTTCAGCTCTGCCCTCTGGCCTTTTTCCACCATGGGATGGCCAACAAAGACGAACTTGTTGAAGCAGTTCTACCCCACTTCTGTATTAGTGACCGGCTTCGACATCTTATTCTTCTGGGTGGCCAGGATGATGATGATGGGTTTGAAGTTTATGGGCGATGTTCCCTTCAGGGATGTTTATATCCACGGTCTCGTTAGGGATGAAAGGGGGGAGAAGTATTCGAAGACCCGCGGGAATGTGGTCGACCCTCTTGACCTCATCGATCGTTTTGGTGCCGATGCCCTCCGTTTTACCCTGGCGGCTTTAACCATGCCCGGAAGCGATTTAAAACTCTCAGAGTCGAGAACAGAAGGTTACCGACACTTTGCCAATAAGATTTGGAATGCCTCTCGTTTCTCCTTGATGAATCTTGAGAAATTTAATGATAACCAGATGACCCAAAAGACCTCCCCGGAGGAGTTCAGCCTTCCAGATCGGTGGATCCGAGGGAGGTTAAATCAAGCGATACGGGAAGTTAAGAAATCATTGGAAGATTACAAATTCAATGAAGCCTCTCATGCCCTTTATCAATTCATTTGGCATGAATTCTGCGATTGGTATCTTGAGTTGACGAAACTCAACCTCTATCAGGAAGGGGACGAGAAATTGCAAGACCTCACCCGGCAGACGCTTTTAGGAGTCCTCGATTCTATTCTTAGATTACTTCATCCCTTTATGCCATTTATCACTGAAGAGATCTGGCAACAACTTCCTTTAAGAAAAGAAAACGAATCAATCATGATGGCAGAATTTCCAAAACCTGATGGACGTTATGATGATGAAACCGTGGCAGATGAGATGGGGCTGATCATTGAAGTGATCAGTGCCCTTCGAAACATCCGAGGAGAGATGAACCTCCCCCCAGGAGAACAGATCATAGCTCTTTTCCAAACCAAGAGTGAAGAAGTGGAGAAGAAGCTTCGAGAAAACCAATCATTCATTCAATCCCTCGCCTTGGTCAAAAAACTTGAATTCGGACGGGATATTGAAAAATCTCTCTTTAGTGCTTTTGTGGTGGTCCGAGATGTTGAGATCTTGGTTCCGATGGAACGGTCTCGAATGGAAGAGGAGGCCAAGAGACTTCAGAAGGAAATCTTAAAAATTGAGAAGGAGAGCGCTTTCGTCATCAAGAAGCTCTCTAACGAGCAGTTCCTTTCTAAGGCACCTCCAGAGATTGTTCAGGAAGTAAAAGAGAAGGCTTTGGAGTTCCATACCCAGCGAGAGAAATTAGAGGAGAGCTTGTATAAAATTAAAGAGATGTTGGCCCCCTCACCCTTCCCCTCTCCCCTCAGGGGAGAGGGAGGGGGTGAGGGGATAGTTAATTAAGTCCCTTGAGGAGCCAAAAATATGAAGATGGATATTGAAAAAGTGGCAAGGCTGGCTCGCCTTGAGTTGTCCGAAGAGGAGAAGGTGACTTTGGGGAACCAGATGGAGCAAATCCTCACCTATATGGAACAACTGAATCGTATTGATACCAAAGGGGTGGAACCCACTTCCCATGCCATCCCCATCAACAATGTATTTAGAGAAGATGAAATTAAGCCTTCTTTCCCGAAAGAAGAGGTTTTAGCAATTGCACCCGATGAGGAGGATGGGCATTTAAAGGTCCCAAGAATTATCGAATAAAATAAATATCAAAATTCAGGATAAGGTTAATTTTTAGGTTAAGGCTTAGATTCCTACAAATTAAATTTTAAAATTGATTCCTAACTTTCCTAAAAAATAACCCAATTATCTCCCTCTCCCCTGGTGGGAGAGGATAGGGGTGATGGGGAAAATACAATGTCCACCCTCGCCCTCCCCCATCGAAGGGGGAAGGGATTATTTGGGGAATTTCAAATATCTTTGTTTAGAATTTATTTTTTTCACTTAACCTTAACCTCAGCCTTAACCTTTATTTGATGGAGCATCATGGATATTCATTCACTGACCGTTCACAAATTGCATGACCTTTTAGTTAAGAAGGAAGTCACATCCCGGGAGGCCACAGAAGCTCTTTACCAGAGGATCCGAGGAGTGGATGGGAAGATCAATGCCTATCTTTTGTTGACGGAAGAAGAAGCCTTCCGTCAAGCTGACGAAGTGGATCGCAAAATTGCCAAAGGAGAAGAGATTGGAGATCTTGCGGGGGTTCCTATCGGATTGAAAGATATTCTTTGCACGAAAGGGATTCGAACGACTTGTGGCTCCAAGATTTTAGAAGGGTATATCCCATTTTACAACGGAACAGTAGTTAAAAGACTTAAAGAAAGAGATACCGTTTTTTTGGGAAAACTCAATATGGATGAGTTTGCGATGGGGTCCTCTACAGAAAATTCAGGATTTCAAATCACTCATAATCCTTGGGACCTTGAACGGATTCCCGGAGGATCCAGTGGTGGTTCTGCAGCCGCTGTGGGCGCTGATGAATGCATCGCTGCACTGGGCACGGATACAGGAGGTTCAATCCGACAGCCAGCTGCCTGTTGTGGTGTAGTCGGATTGAAACCGACTTATGGAAGAGTATCGAGATATGGGCTGGTGGCCTTTGCCTCGTCATTGGATCAAATCGGGCCGATCACAAAAGATGTGGAGGACTGTGCCATCCTGATGAATGCGATCAGCGGTTACGATCCTTCTGACTCGACTTCTGTTAATATGGAAGTCCCAGATTACAAGCAATCGCTGAAAAATGGCATCAAGGGGATTCGAATTGGGATCCCTGAAGAATATTTTGTAGAAGGAATGGACCCAGATGTAGAAAAATCAGTCAAAGAGGCCATAGATTCTTTCAGAAAGTGGGGTGCAGAAATCCAAAAGATCTCTCTACCTCATACGGAATATGCAGTAGCCATTTATTATATCATTGCGACCGCAGAGGCCAGTTCCAATCTTGCTCGATATGATGGAGTGAAGTACGGCCTTCGGTCGAAAGGTTATCGAGATTTGATGGAGATGTATACCCAGACCAGAGCAAAAGGATTTGGGAAGGAGGTAAAAAGACGAATCATCCTTGGAACTTATGTTTTATCTGCGGGATATTATGAAGCTTATTACCGAAAGGCTTCACAAGTAAGAACATTAATGAGAAGGGACTTTGAAGAAGCCTTTCAAAAGGTGGATGTGATTATAACGCCGACCGCTCCCACACCAGCCTTTCGAATCGGTGAGAAGGCAGAAAATCCTCTCCAGATGTACCTTTCAGATATCTTCACCATTCCAGTGAACCTGGCAGGAATTGCCGCGATCTCCATCCCCTGTGGATTCAGCCACGATGGACTCCCCATTGGCCTTCAGATTATGGGAAGACACTTCAGTGAGGAGATACTCTTAAGGGTGGCCTACACTTTTGAGCAAAATACCGACTTCCACCTAAAAAAACCCAACCTTACTGAATAGCACAAAGGATCTAGCGGCCGAGAGTGGATAGTAGAGAGTAGAAAGTGGGCAATCTACAATCCACCTTCTACTTTCCACATTCTGTATTTTCCCTGATCCAGTTGAGGTAAGCTGAAGAGCCTTCTGTGATGGGTAGGCTGATGATTTCAGGGACAGAATAAGAATGAAGGGATTTCACTTTGTATTCTAATTCTTCAAACCTTTGTTTTTGTGTCTTGATGACCAACAGCCATTCTTTCTCATCACAGATCTTTCCTTCCCATCGATAGATGGAACGGACAGGAGAGATAAGGTTGACACAGGCAGCCAGATGCCCCTCTACCAAAGCATTGGCGATCTTCAGAGCCTCTTCTTCAGAACTGCAAGTTACCAAGACCACAATGGCTTCTGACATATTCTCTATCAAGTCTCCCCTCACCCTTCCCCTCTCCCCTCAGGGGAGAGGGGAAGGGTGAGGGGAGACATCAGTGTTAGAGATAAATTTTCAAATATTAATAAGCAAGAATCTAAATGCCAAAATTAATAATTTTGAACTTTGACATTCAATTGACATTTGGATTTTGAAATTTGGAATTTCGCTCTACATTGAAGTGACAAGTGGATCGTTAAACATTTCAATCTTTTTCTCATCGACCAAACCATCTTTGGTCCAGCCCCTTTTCTGGTAATAAATATCGAGGATCGCCTCATAATTTTCCCTTTTCAAGATTTTCCCTGCATGAGGTCCCTCGGTCATCGGCAAGTCGAAAACCCTTTCAGGGGGGTAGTCATCCTTCCGAGAAATTCCAAATTTCATATTGATGGCACGGGTGAGATCATAAAGGGCCATTGATCGTTGGAGGAGTTCATTCAAAGTCGTCTCAATGCCGGTGACAGCAGAGTAGAATTCTGCGTACTGATGTTCATCAAATCCCAACTCGATCCAGGGTAACCGGCAAACCCCCAACATATCGAACAAAGGCCGAAGCGTTTGGTGGTAGATCACCAGATCGGCCTTTTTTTCTAATGGCCAGGCCATTCCCATCTCCAGTTCTTTGGCAATTGTCCAGGCCCGTGCATGATGGGCTCCGATATCCGAGGTGGCATATCCCAATGCCATGGAGATAGCAATTCGTGCGTCATAAGCGGATTGCTCCAGTCCTTTCACTTGGGAAATGATGGGTCGGAGTTGAGGCCAATGTTTGATCACCCCATGGCTCCCTTCAGCAAGGATATTCCCAATTCCTTTTCGATGGGCAATCCTTTGGATGGTTTCTAAGATGACCTCTTCGGATCCCCATTTCAGGTTGAGGCCGTCCAGATCCTTCTCAGAAAGAAGACCTGTTTCCTGTGCCTCCATCAGTACTCCGATCAGGTTCCCAGCCGTGATCGTGTCAACTCCCAGTTCATCACAGAGTTGATTTGCCTTGAGAATCGCAGCGAAATTTTGAACTCCGATATTGGACCCAAACATACAGGCCGTCTCATACTCTGGTCCTTCTACCACTGTCCCCCGATATTTACCTTCTTTCACCAAGCAGACATTCCCACAGGCCATGGGACAGGCGAAACAAGAAGTATCACCGATCTTATATTTTGAAAGCATTTCATAGCCATTGATCTTCTTAGCATGTTCGAAAACACCCTCCCTGAAATTATAGGTGGGCATGACTCCTGCCTCATTCACATAATCGATGACAGACATGAGACCCTGTTCCTGCCAGAAAGTAAAATTCTTATTCTCCCTTAGATTTTGAAAGGCGACCTCTGAAGCTTTCTGGAGTCTGGGGAGATCAAAAACAGGAAGGTCTTTAGAACCACGGACAGCAATAGCTTTGAGATTCTTTGATCCTATGACAGCGCCGATGCCAGTCCTTCCAGAGTTTCTTCCCCAGTCTGAAGTGACACAAGCAAACCGGACTCGATTCTCACCGGCAGGCCCGATGGTGGCTACTTTAATATGTTCATCCTTCAATTCCTCCTTAATTATCCCTTCGCTTTCTAAACTTCCTCTCCCTTTCAATTTTTCATTCGAAATGATTTTTACTTCTCCATTATCGATCCAAACGTATGAGAGGGCTTTAGACCTTCCTGTTATGGCAAGGGCATCTACACCAGACTGTCGGAGTTCTGCGCCAAAAGAACCTCCCATGCTTGAATCACCATATATCCCTGTTTCTGGAGAGACAGAGATAAAGGATGTTTTCCCAGATGCAGGGAGATAAAGACCGGCCAGAGGCCCAGGAGAGATCACTAACAGATTTTCTGGACCGAGGGGATCGATTGTTCCTTTTTGGAGATGATCCCAAAGCAATTTGGCACCAAATCCCCTTCCACCGATATATTTCGAGGCAAAGGCTTCATCAAATTCCAAAGGATTTGCCTCCCCGCGATCGAGGTCTATCCAGAGGATCTTCCAGAAATATCCACCCTTAATCTTCCGCTTTTCCCTTTTCGATGTCGGCATATCTCAGAACCTTCCTTTCTCCCTTCTCCACATATTCCACTTCTTTCATGTGCACGTATTTTAAAACGCTGGTCATCCTCTGGGCCTGACCCAATACATGTTCAGGCAAAAAGAGAAGCGCATTTTTTGGGCAGGCATCAACACAGCGTGGATTCCCGTTACAGAGATTGCATTTAAAAGGTGTTTCGATTTCTTCATGGAGGAAGATGGCACCGAAAGGACAGGAGATGACGCATTGTTGGCAGGAAATGCATTTTTCACTGTCAATATCGTAGATACCATCTTTCGTTGTGATAGCTCCTGTTGGACAGTTCTCCATACATTTGGCAACCTTGCACTGTCGACAGACGATGGGCATCCTTATGATCGGGTGGGGGTAGACCACCATGACCCGAATGGCACTCTTCTTGGGGTTATTCACTCCAAAACGATGAATCGAACAGACCAATTCACAAATCTTGCATCCCGAACATCGTTCAGGCACGACGGCCAACTTCCAAGACATGTTTTTCTCCTTTTAGGAAACGGAAAGAACTGATCATCCCCTATTTTTTTTTAATCCCTCTTCATTAAACGAGCGAGATTCCAATCACTAAATTCCAAATCCCAAATAAGTCCTCCCTCACCCCGCCCTCTCCCCTCTGGGGAGAGGGCGGGGTGAGGGGAAAATTTCAAATATTTTTGGATAGAATTTGTTTGTGATTTAACCTGCCTTCGCCGAAGCGACTTCGCACAGGCAGGTGCTTGGGATTTGGTGCTTCTTATTTTCCCTATACTCTATGCTACTTTTTACCAAAAACCTTTTCAAAAGCTTTTAATGCTATCCCAATCTCCTCTGCCCCCACATCCAAGTGGGTGACAAGACGAATTTGAGTCTTGCCAAAAGCGTGTATAAGGATCCCTTCCTTCTTCATTGCATCAGCCAACAGGGAACTTGTCATTCCTGTATCGGTTACATCAAAG
>Ga0256868_10000576_pt1 | contig 21177 bp, 25 predicted proteins | sample RVTome_13_FD_187341 | JGI IMG/M metagenome (GOLD analysis project Ga0256868, IMG submission 187341) | Soil microbial communities from uranium-contaminated site in the Upper Colorado River Basin, Wyoming, United States - RVT92D227 HiSeq ...
ACCTTCAATTATTTTGCTCTCAATGCCCAGCTCATTAGAAATAGCTACAGCCAGCTTAGATACTCTTTTTTGATGACCGGAAGTATAAGGATCTCTTGTTTCTACTATTTCTGCCAATATATTTATAATTCCTTCCAGAGTTTTTTGCAGCATTTTATAGCTTATTTTTAAATTATCCTCCATTACCTTACGGTCAGTTATATCAAACCAATTTACTATTAAATATTTTAGCTCTTCATTACTAAATACCGGTTTTGCATTAATCTCGACCCAGTACTCTTCTCCCATTCTATTATTAAAAAGCAGCTCGAGCTTATTACAACCTTTCTTTAAAACAGTTTTAAACTTCTTGCTATATCCATTTTCCAATTCTTTAGGCCACCATGGATAAGGCGATTTCTTACCTAATATTTCACTTGATTTTAAACCCACTAAACTTTCCAGTGCCGGGTTTACGTATCTTATAGAAGTGTCTGCATTTACTACCATAATAGGACTTGGGGAATTCTCCATCAAGCTTAAGCTTAACTCTTCACTGCTTTTCAATGATTCTTCCGCCAGTTTTTGTCTTGTTAAATCATCATAAACAGCTACTATTTCCCCTGAAGGCAGCATATAGATATAATTACGCCGCCAACCGGAAATCCTGTCATCCTTATAAAAAGATATAGAATATCTTTCAGGCTTACCGGTTCTGTACACCCTTTTAAAAACATCAAACAGCCCATAATTCTTCATTCCCGGAAACACTTCCAGTACACTTTTTTCTAGAACGTCCTTTTTTTTAAGTTTTTCTATTCTTTCCGCAGCTTTATTAAAATCCTTAAAGATAAAATCATTTCCGCCATTTACAGCTTCATATACTGATACCCCACTGCTCATATGTTCGAATAATTCTTTAAACCTGTTATCATCTGTTTTTATCCCTTTAAATATAAGTCTTAAATTATTTTCTTTTTGCTTTTTATCAATTAGAACAGTCAGCTGCTCCGAAATAGAAATAATCCTCTCCAGATCAAAAGTTTTAAAAGTTTTTCTTCCGGAAATGTCCAGCAATCCTAAAACCTTACCGTCAGAAATAAGGGGAACAATCATAACTGACATTATGCCTAAAATCCTCGAAATCTCTGGTATAAGCTTTGTTATTGTAGCCCTTAATGATTTTTGTTTTTCGGGTATAGTTTCAACAAATTCCTGCATTAGTTCTTTTATCTCAACAGTGTCATTTATAATTTTCGGTTTTTTTGCTTTAAGCATCTTATAATAATGGCTTCCCTCTTTTAGAGGAATTTTTAGCGTGGTTATTTTTGTTCCGGTCAAACTCTCAATTCTTCTTTTTATGGCTGACGGAATATTAAGCCTTTGCATTACCAGATACTTTTTATCTTCACTTAAAAGATATACAGTTGCCCCAAAGCTCGAAAACAACTTTTTAGTTTTTGTAGATACAATTTCAATTATTTTGCTTAAATTATCACCACGGTTAATGGCAAAATTTATGTAATTTATAAGTTGGAGATCTTCCAGCTTCTGCTGTATTTTATCATTCTCTAATTCGTATTCTATTGCTTCTTTTACTATCATAGTCTATCTCCTGATCATTATTAAAATATTTGTATAATTAAATTATACCTTTTTTGTAGTAAAAATAGATTTACTAACTATAATATTATATTTTAAGACTTTTATAACGTCAAATGGTTTAGTATTAGTTACTTTTTAAAAAGCATCGTATATATGTTCAATTCTTAAACTTTTATTATCCTTTATAGTCTTTAACTGCATTACTTTCTGCATCGTACATCCTTTTTCTGCTATCTTCTTAATGAAACTCCTGTCAATTATTATAGAAATAACATTAAAACTGGGGTTATATGTTGAAAGTTTACAATCAGTAATATATAGACTGGCGACTTTTTTTATTCTGGCAATTTTTAATTTATTTACAGTCTCCAGCGGATCTCCATATTTTAAATTGGTCCTGGTTTTAACTTCCGTAAAAATTAAATTTCTGCCCTTTTTGGCTATTATATCTATTTCACCGTATCTATTCCTATAATTTCTATCTAAAATGGAATATCCTTCTTCTATCAAGTATTTTTGGGCAATAAATTCCCCGGTTTTACCTATGATTTTTTTATTAAGACTGTTAACTTAAAACACCTCTAAAAGATGCTCTATGAATGAGAGTTGGCCCATATTTTTGAAGGGATTTTAAATGTTTCCTGGTTCCGTAACCCTTATTGTGTTCAAATCCATATTCAGGATAATATCTGGAAAGCTTAATCATTATCCCGTCCCTGATTACCTTTGCAATTATTGAGGCAGCGGCAACAGAAACACTGAGCCGGTCACCATTAACAAGAGGTAAATATCCAATACCTAAATCTGTACTAATGAAATCCGATAAGATAATATCCGGCTTTATTCTTAAGCTACTGACTGCTCTTTGAAATGCAATTGCATTTGCTTTTGTTATTGAAATGCGGTCAATTTCATCGGGAGGGATTTTTACTACAGACCAGCACAGGCAGCTTTTGATTACTTTTTTGAAAATATGTTTCCTTTTATCTTCGGAAAGTCTCTTCGAATCATTTATATCTTCGATTATCATTTTTTTTTTATCAAGAATAACAGCCGCAGCAACCAGAGGACCGGCCAGTGACCCTCTTCCCACTTCATCAACCCCGGCTACTTTTTCATAGCCCGCAATATACAGTTCATCCTCATATCTGCATAAATTTATAAGTCTTTTTATTTCTTTAAATTCCATACTTCTTACTTATGTAAGAGTTACCACCTGGAGGGGGGCCAGTAAATTATAACGAACTTCCCGAATACGTCATTTTCCGGAATTGTTCCAAAAAATCTGCTGTCAAAACTGTTATTTCTGTTATCTCCCATTACAAATACTTCACCCTCATTAATAACTACAGTCTGATTGATATAGAATATATTCTTACCTTCCGGCAGATAATCTTCAGTGATCTTTTCTTCATTTATAAAAATTTCACCCTCACTGGTCAGAGTAATCTCATCTCCCCCTATAGCAATAACTCTTTTAACCAGGTCTTTTTCTTCTATGGGAGAATGAAATGCTGCAATATCTCCTCTTTTAATAGGGCCAAGTTTATATGCCAGCTTATTAATTATAACTTTATCCCCTATCTCCAATTTCGGTTCCATTGAAGGTGTGGGAACAATGAAAGGTTCAAATATGAAAATCCTGATTGAAATAGCAGATATTACTGCTGCTAAAATAATAATTGCGTATACCAAAAATTCTTTTAAAATTTTTTTATTTTTGTTATTAACCTGTTTGTTTTCAAAAGGCATTAATATAAGAAGCCAAATGGTTATTCTCGTTATTTAAACTTAATTTTTGATTTTTTACCGATTGTATCCCTGAGGTAATATAGTTTAGCCCTTCTTACCAGGCCTTCGCCTACCTTTTCAATAGATTGGATTATTGGTGAATTTATAAGAAAGGTTCTTTCAACACCTATATTATTAAAAGAAATCTTCCTTACCGTAAATGTTTTATTGATTCCGTAGCCTTTGATCCTTATTACAATTCCTTCAAGGACCTGGATTCTGTCCTTATTCTCTTCACTGATTCTTATCTTGACTTTTACCTTATCCCCCGGACTAAATTCAGGTATATCAGTCTTTATATATTTACTTTCTATCTTTTCCAGTTTATTCATTTTACTTCCCAGCCTATCTTTTTTTCATTCTAATGAACCAAACAAATATAATTAATTTAAATGTCTTTGTCAAATAAATCCGGTCTTCTTATCCTTGTAATTTCAATTGACTTTTCTTTTCTCCATTTCAGGATATCTTTATGGTTTCCGCTTAAAAGAACTTCAGGAACAGCAATTCCTTTAAATAACGGCGGCTTTGTATATTGAGGGTAATCCAGCAGATTTTTTTCAAAAGATTCTGTTTTTAAAGATTCTTCTTTTCCAACTACTCCTGGCAGTAGTCTTATCACGCCATCTATTACAACCATTGCCGGAATTTCGCCTCCTGAGAGTACATAATCACCAATAGAGATTTCAAAATCGACAAGCAAGTCCACTATTCTTTCGTCAACACCTTCGTACCTTCCGCAAATAAGTATTATATTTTCAAGATTTGACATATATTTTAATTTATCCTGATCCAACCTTTCTCCCCCAGGAGCAAGCAATACTACTTTTTGCCTTTCTTTATTCCTGATTCTATTCCTTTTTTTAATGAAAGTAACTGCATTATATATAGGTTCCGGCATCAGTACCATGCCGGGACCTCCGCCATAAGGTCTGTCATCAATCCTGCCGTGTTTATAACTGGAAAAATCTCTTAAATTATATATATTAAGCCGGCATATATTTTTCTTAAAGGCTTCTTTTATAATCCCAAATTCAATAACATTATTAAATATTTCCGGGAAAATGGTTATCACATCTATTTTTAGCATTTTACAAATGAAAGACCGTAAAAAATGAAATAATAATTCTAGAAGTATTCCGGAATTTTTTTTAATATTATCTTCTTGTTTTTCAAATCCATACTGTCGATATAATCTTCAATAACCGGAATATAGAAAGTATCATTGTCGGTACATTCTATATTTAAATTCTTGTTCTCCACCTTTATGATTAAATTATCATTTGCAGTAAATTTTTCTACATCTATTACCATGCCGATAATTACGTCGTCTTTTGTATAGACCGTACAACCTGTTATGTCATCTATCCAGTACTGGTTTTTTTTTAGCATGGGGCTGTCCTTTATACTCCGGAAGATACTTTTACCTTTTAAATTTTCAGCATCGTTTCTGCCGTCTATACCTTTAAATTTAATTACCGATACGTGAGGATTTTTTAATCTCTTCCATCTAATACTTTCAACTTCTGCTTTTTGGCTGCATTTTTCATCAAAAAAAAGTATATCTCCCTTTTTAATAGTTTTGGGATAATCAGTAAGCAACACTATAACTATTTCTCCTTTTATTCCATGTGGCTTACCGATTATCCCAACTAATCTTGCATCTACATTTACTTCTGACATTTACCAGTGCCTGTTTAAAATAAATCTATCTGTATTTATATATTAAATTTTCAATCCATAATTTTTACAATAGAGGATTTCCCTCTCTTAGCAGATGCAGCTCTCATTATGACCCTCAGAGCATTTGCAGTTCTTCCTTTTTTACCGATTACTTTTCCCAGATCATCTTCCGCTACTTTTAGCTTAAAAATTACTGTTTTTTCATCTTCCTCCTCTTCCATAATTTCAACATTATCCGGGCTGTCAACCAGCTCTTTTACCATATACTCCAGTAGCTCTTTCACTCTTTACCTCCAGTCTAAATTGTATTAACTACCTCTTTAAATCAATTTTATCGAAAAGTTTTTTAACTGTATCTGTAGGTTTTGCACCTTTCTTTATCCACTCAAGAGCTTTATCTTTATCCACTTCTATTCTGGATGGATCACTTTTCGGGTCATATATACCTATTTTTTCAATGAACCTCCCATCTCTTGGTGACCTTATATCTGCCACAACGATTCTGTAAAAGGGTTTCTTCCTTGAACCCATTCTGCTCAACCTTATCTTTACACTCAACCTGTAACCTCCAAATTCTAAAAATAGATAGCTTTATGCTTTCATAATTATATATTTTTCTATAAAACTTGCAAAATTTTTTTTTACCTGAAATTACCAAGAGGTAAATTGAATTTTCCCTTTAACCCTGAAAATTGTTTTAACATCTGTTTTGTCTTGCTGAATTGTTTTAATAGCTTATTCACTTCCGATACGGAACTTCCGCTTCCTCTTGCTATTCTTTTTTTTCTGCTGCCGTTGATTATATGAGGTTTTCTCCTCTCCTCCAGGGTCATGGAATTAATTATGGCTTCTATTTGTGACAGATAAGAGTCATCTAAATTTACTTTTTTAAATACTTTACTCTTATTGGCTATAGGCATCATCGAAAATATTTTATCTAACGACCCTATTTTTTTTATACTCCTTAGCTGTCCGACAAAATCCTCAAAATTTAGCTCATTTTTGTAAATCTTCTCCTCAATTTTCTTTGCTTCTTTCTCACTTACTACTTTTTCCGCCTTTTCAATCAAGGTCAGGACATCGCCCATACCCAGTATTCTGGAGGCTATCCTGTCGGGATAAAATATATCAAAATCCTCGACTTTCTCACCGTTGGACACAAATTTTACAGGTTTTTTAACCACATAATATACCGAAAGTGCAGCGCCCCCTCTGGTGTCACTGTCTAATTTAGTCAGGATTATTCCGTCACATTCAACCCGCTGGTTAAAACTTGAGGCAATACTGACGGCTTCCTGCCCGGTCATTGCGTCCAATACCAGATATATTTGATGCGGACCGGTTTTATTTTTGATGTTTACAATCTCATTCATCATATTCTCATCAATATGTAACCTTCCGGCAGTATCAATTATAATTACATCGCTTCCTGATTTTTTAAATAATTCCACTCCTTTTACCGATATGGATACCGGGTCTGAATTATTTTCAGAATAAACATCTACATCTATACTCTTTGCCATATCCTCAAGCTGCAGCACTGCAGCCGGCCGGTATACATCGGCAGCAACAATGGATACTTTTTTCTGGAATTTAGTTTTTAAAAAATTAGCTAATTTAATAACAGATGAAGTCTTTCCAGAGCCCTGAAGTCCTACAGTCATTATAATTGTAGGTCCCTTGGATGCAAAAATAACCCCTCCGCTTACCAACCCCAGCATTCTCGTAACTTCTTCGTTTACTATTTTTACCACCTGCTGATAAGGGGTCAGGCTTTCTAATACCTTTTCGCCAATCGCTTTTTCCTTTACATTCTCTAAAAATTCTTTGACAACTTTAAAATTCACATCAGCTTCCAGCAAAGCCAGCTTGATCTCCCTTAAAGCACTGTCCAGGTCACTTGGGCTTAATTTCCCTTTATTTCTTATCTTGTAAAATAAATCCTCAAACTTGGCTGTTAGCTGATCGAACATCTATAAAACCTTTCTATCCCGAAACTTTAAATTAAGAAAATATCGATTCAGTGAATCTAACCGGATCAAAATAATATATGTCTTCTAATTTTTCGCCATTGGTAACCAGTTTTATAGGTATTTCCAGGTCGTTTTTTATGGTAAGCACTATTCCTCCTCTGGAAGTACCGTCAGTCTTGGTTAGAATAATTCCTGTCAGATTAAGTGAACTGTTAAACAATTCCGCCTGATTTCTCGCATTCTGACCGGTGGTAGAATCCACTACAAGCAGTATTTCATCAACTTCACGGCTAGTTCTGCTGCTGATTACTTTTTTTATTTTTTTAAGTTCCTCCATAAGATTATATGAAGTTTGCATTCTTCCCGCAGTATCAATTATAACAAGATCAATTCCTTTTGCCCTTGCTTTTTCTACACTATCATAGACTACCGCCCCCGGATCAGAAAATTTCTGATGATAAACTATATCCAGTTCTAATTTTTCAGCATAATGTTGTATTTGTTCCACCGCGGCCGATCTATAAGTATCAGCAGCTGATATTAAAACCTTTTTTCCACTTTTTTTAAACATATTAGCCAGTTTTGCAACCGCAGTGGTCTTACCCACTCCATTCACTCCCACTATTAAAAATACCGTGGGAGGTCTTGATGATATATTTAACCTGCTATTTCCATTGTCCTTAAGAATTTCAATAATCTGCTGCTTTAGTAAAGATTTTATTTTTTCAAGATCATTTATATTTTCACTGTAAACATGGTTTTTTGTCTCTTCTAATATTTTACTGGCAGTATTAATACTGATGTCGCTCGTCACCATCTGTTCTTCCAGCTCGTCCCAGAATAACTTGCTGTTATTTTTATACTTATTCCAGATATAGCTTAGGTTTTTAATTAACTTCTGCATATTTCTTCCCGATTTTTTCAGAAATTATCTTTGAAATTCCAGTGGACTGCATGGTTACCCCATATATTGTATCTGCAACCTCCATTGTCCGTTTCTGGTGGGTAATTATTATTATCTGCTGCTTTTCAGAAAATTTTTTTACCAGTATAAGAAAACGGCTGATATTCACATCATCCAGAGAAGCATCCACTTCATCAAAAACATAAAAAGGAGAAGGATTTATTGAATAAATTGAGAAAAGAAATGCTATGGAAATTAAAGATTTCTCCCCTCCCGATAGCAGTGAAAGAGGAACAAACTTATTATTGCCTATATCCACCTTCAGATCTATACCTATTTCATCATCACCGCTGCCATCATTTTTCTCAAGCTGCATCTCACCTTCACCCAGGGGGAACAGAATCCTGAAGTAATTTTTAAAACACTTATTGATCTCGTCAAATTTTATAAAGAAATAATCTTCTATCCTTTCATTTATGTCTTTAATTAATTCTTCAAGATTTTTTTTACTTTCAACCAGATCAATCCTCTGACCGGTTAAAAAATCGAATCTCTTTTTAATTCTGTTATATTCAAGTGCTGCATTAGGGTTAATACTGCCATATCCTTTTATTTCATTTTTAAGCCTTTTTACCTTAACTTCGGACTGCCTGATATCACTGGTGGGACTATAGCTCTTCAGGACATAGTCAATTGATAAATTATAATTATCTACAATACTTTCGGTAATTGCTTCTACCTTTTCCTTTATTTGTTCCTTCTTCAGATTGATCTTATACATATTATTTTCCAGATTTGACTTGGAGATATTTAACCTCGCTACCTGACTTTCCGATTCATTAATCTTACCCTGGTTTTCTGAAATTAAATTTCTTCTTCTTTCGAATTCCGGGTAAAGCCTTCTTTTTATACCTTCCGAAACAGATAGAAAATCACTTAAAAGCAAATGGATTTTTTTAGACCTCTCCAGGTTAGTTATACAAATGTTTTTTATATTTCTAATCCGCTCCAGTCTTTTCTTAATACTTACGATTCTCCCTGCATCCTTCTCCGGCAATTCTTTACTACCGCCAGTACCTTTATATTGCTGGCTGGCTTCAATCATCCTATATAATTTCTTTATCTGGTCTATAATTATTTTTCCTTCATTTTCAATGTAGTCAGAAGTATCTTTATCTTTTGATGTCCCCTTTAAATTTTTTAAAAATTCCGACAGCATGTCTATAGCTTTTTTAAGTCCTTCTGAAATTTTTTTCAGGAAAGATATTTTGATGTCATCTTTACTGTTATCCGATGAAGCTTTAGTTAATTCTACATTTTCAATACCTCCTCTAAACTCCAGATCGAACATATTATATAATGTGCCGAATACATTTTTTTTACTTTCAACAAGAGCTATGATATTTTCGAGCCTGTTTTTTTCCGAATTAAATAAGTCAATCTTATTTCTCCAGAATTCGTACTCATCCTGCTCTCTATCGGTACTTTTTAGAAGACCGGCCTTCTCCTCTTCAATACATGAAATTTTACTGCCGATCTCTTTTAACTGGTCCTTATTTTTCCCGTAAGAATCGTTTTCGCTTTCCCATTCGCCATTCAAATGATTAAGATGTGCAATAAAAAGAGATACTTCCTCACTTTTTAATAAATTAAAAATTTCAGCATACTTCTGGGCTCTTTTTGCTTCGATTTCAAGTGGATCCATTGTTCTTTTTATTTCTTCCATCAAATCATCCACTCTATCGATATCATTTTTTACTTTTTGGAGCTTGCCAAGAGATTTATCCCTTCTGTTTTTATGCTTTGATATTCCCAATACTTCATCTATTATAGTTTTTCTTTCAATAGGTTTAAGTACCGCAATCTCATTAATCTGTCCCTGGTTTATGATAGTATAAAGACCCCTGCCTATTCCGGTGTCAGCGGTAAGCTCCTGGATATCTATTAATCTACAGGGTGAGGAATTTATAAAATATTCACTGCCTCCTTTGGAAAATACCCTGCGTGTAAATTTAACCTCCCTGAATTCTGTTTTAAATAACTTATTTGAGTTATCAAACACGAGGGATACTTCAGCAATACCCATTTCTTCATTTTTACTCTTAAAAATTACATCTCCCATTGAGCTTCCCCTGAGTGACTTGGGGCTTTGCTCACCCAGAACCCATGAAACGGCGTCCGCTACATTACTTTTACCACTGCCATTGGGCCCAACGATTACGCTAATCCCTGGCTCAAAAAATAATTGACTTTTGTTTTTGAAAGATTTAAAACCCCGGAGTGTTATATTCTTTAGGTACAACTTTAATTCCCAAAATAAATATTATAAATTTAATTTATATAACGTTTTTAAAGTATTTTTTGCGGCATCCTGTTCGGAATCTTTTTTACTTCTCCCTTCGCCCCTGCCAATTGTTCTATCGTCAATCATTACTACTGAATAAAATGATTTATTATGGTCGGGACCTTCGGACTTTATTAGTTTATATTTAGTAAGTTTAGAATAATCCGCCTGAATAGCTTCCTGAAGATAAGTTTTATAATCCACGATTTCAGGAGTTTTGACATTCTCTTCAATCTTTTCCTTATATCTTTCCAGAACCCAATTAAAAGTGAAATCAATTCCCTTATCAATATAAATGGCACCAATAAGAGCCTCCACACTATCAGCCAGAATAGACATTTTTTTTCTTCCCTTACAGGATTCTTCATTTTCACTTAAAAGTATCTGCTGATCTATTTCTATTTCTCTGGCTACCTTTAGTAACATTCTTCTGCTGACTAAAACTGCCCTTATCTTAGCCATTTTTCCTTCTGAAAAATCACCGTATTTTTTATATAAATATGAAGTAATAATAAAAGAAATTATACTATCGCCCAAAAACTCCAGCTGTTCGTTACCCCGTGACTGCAAATTTATTTGACGTGCAAAAGACCTGTGAGTCAAACTCTGTATATAAATTCCTATATTACCGGTATCAATACCCAGGCCCCTTAACCAGTCTCTTACTCTACCCTTAAGGACCTCTTCTCCACTATTCATTAAATAAATTTCTCCACTTTATAAAACTATAAGACTTTTTTAGCTAGGCCTAAAATTATTTTTTAGAATGAGCATTAATATACTCAAGAGCATCCTCTACTGTGATAATTTTTTCGGCATCCTCATCATTTATTTCTATCCCGAATTTATCCTCAAATGCCATAATAAGTTCCACTAAATCCAATGAATCAGCCCCCAGGTCATCAACAAATTTACTTTCAGTTTTAATATCTTCTTCTTTGGCACCAAGTACATCGATCAAAACTTCTTTAAGCTTGTCAAAATTTTCCATTCTTGCTCCTTTTGCTATTTTTTATCTTTTACCATTAATTAATTTATATTATTAATTTCTTCATTAATCTTAATGGTTAGATTTGTTTTCAAACCTTCCATAGCTACTTTTACAGCATTTTTAATTGCCTTGGACTTTGAGCTTCCGTGAGAAATTATCACCATTCCGTTCAGTCCCAGGAGTTGTGCACCTCCATATTCTTCGTAATCAAATTTCTTTTTCATTCTGATAAAAGATTTCTTAATCCCCAGAGCTGAAAGTTTGGCCATCATATTTGAAGTCAAAACCTGTTTTATTTCCCTAAAAAAGAAATTCACAAGACCCTCGATTGATTTCAATATTACATTTCCTACAAATCCGTCACAAACCACCACATCCGCTTTGCCTTCAAACAGTTCCCTGCCTTCTACATTTCCAATAAAATTAATTTTTGGATAACCTTTAAGTAATTTGTAACTTTCAACCACCAGTTCGCTTCCTTTCTTTTCCTCTTCTCCGATATTAATCAGGGCTACTCTTGGATTCTTTATTCCCAAAATATTTTCAGAATATATTTTCCCCATTATAGCAAATTGCACAAGGTATTGAGGTTTGCAATCGGTATTAGCTCCTGCATCGACCAGTACAAACTTCTTATCCGACAGCGGTATTACTACCGCAATAGCGGGCCTTTTTACATTTTCTATTCTTTTTATATTAAAAAGAGAACAAGCCATTACCGCACCCGTGTTTCCGGCAGAAATAAATGCGTTTCCCCCGCCCTGCGACACAAGCTGTGAGCCTATAAAGATTGAGGAATTCTTTTTTTTCCTTAATATTTCCGAAGGGGATTCATTCATGCTTACTTCCTGTGAGCTTGGAATAATTTCTATGCCGTCCAGATTCAACTGGCAGGAGGCTGCCGCTTCCTTTATTTTATTTACACTCCCCACCAGTTTGATTTTTATCCCGAATGCTGCTGCAGCTTCTATAGAACCCTTAACAATCTCTTCCGGGGCAAAATCTCCTCCCATCGCATCTATAATAATTGAGTAATTGTTTGAGCCACACTGTACCATAATTAATCTTAGCCGTAATCATTTTTTTGAAATTTCCATTAACCTATTAATATCTATATACTCCCGTACTACTTCAACTATCTTATTTATCTTTTTAATCTCATGAAATCTCACATGACCGATAATTTCTCCGACTTTTTCCACTGCAGTAAGTGTATCATAATTAACCAGAATCATGGGCACACCCAATTCCTCGGCCCTTCCCAGAACCACAGAACTTGGCTGAAAATTACCTGTAAGTACAAGACACTTAGTCGGAGTTTCAAGAGCAGCAAGCTGAACATCCGCCCTATCACCACCGGTTATAACTGCTTTATTGGCCTTTCTTCTAAAAAACTTTAGCGCCTGTTCCTGACCCATAGCTCCAACCATAAATGTCTCTACCAGTTCCTCAACTTTATCCTCGGCACAAATTATCTGTCCGCCCAAAAGTTCGGCCATTTCCTTTATACTTACAGAAGACAGTATTTTATCTGAAGCTACATATCCAAAAACTTCTATTTTGTTTTTTACAAGGAACGGAATTACTAATTCTTCAAGGTAATCCATCTGGCTTCTCGGAACCCAATTTATAATTATCCCTGCAAGGCAATCATCCAAAAATTCTTTCGAGTAAAGGATTTGATCCACAATTTCAGAGCTATATTTAATTACCATGATTACTCTGGCACCCAGCTTTTCACAAATTTTATTTGCAGATATTCCCAGAAAGTAGCCATCCTCTATACTTTTTGCTCCTTCTAAAATTACAATATCCTTGCCCTTCTGGATTTTCTGATAAGTTTTTGCAATCAAGTCTAGAAACCCTTTAGAGAAACTTTGATCTTTTAGACCTTCCCTGTTATATTGCTGGGTCAGCACAATAGGACATATATCCGCCAGTTCCTCTTTTACATCCAGTATATTGGAGATATACTGGGCATCTTCATCTGTAGTTATTCCACCTACCCGTGTTGGCAGCGTACCCACTGGTTTCATATACCCTACCTTCAAACCTTTTTCAGTGAATAATTTCCCTACACCCACGCACATCGAACTCTTACCGGAAAAAGGCTGGTTTGAAATAAAAAATAACGGAACCATTTTAACCTCCTATTCTTATTCTTGCATCTCCTGCTATAGAGCCTTCTCCCTGCTTTTTTACAAATAGAGGATTTATATCCATTTCTATTATTTCTGGAAAGTCTATAACCAGCTGGGAGACCTTAAGCATGATTTCAATTATACTTTCAATATCCGATGGATCTTCACCCCTTGTCCCTTTAAGTAGACTCACGGTTTTTATTTCCTCTATCATCTCGCGGGCCACCTGTCTGCTTAAAGGAGCAATTCTAAAAGAAACATCTTTTAATGCTTCAACATATATTCCTCCAAGCCCAAACATAATCATAGGTCCAAACTGCGGGTCTTCGCTTATCCCGATAATAGTTTCTTTTTTATCCTTAATAAATTCCTGGACAAGAATGCCACGTATATTGGCATCAGGTATATATTTTTTTACATGAAAAAGAATCTCGTCATAATCTTCCTCCAGTTCCTTTTCACTACCTATTCCAATCCTTACGCCACCAATATCAGTTTTATGTAAAATGTTAGGAGAAACAATTTTCAGCACCAGCGGGTATCCGATTCGTTTTGCAATTTCCTTTGCTTCATCTATATCACGTGCCAATTCTGCTTTGGGCACCCTTATGCCGTATACCTTAAGAATTTCTCTTGCTTCCATTTCTCCCAATTCCAATCTGTCTTCAACCCTGCACCTGTCAAATACTCTTTCAACACTTTCCTTATCAACATTAAAGCTCTCGACAGCAAACTCTTTTTTGGATTTCCAATCGGTATATTCCATCATAACTTTTAATGTATCTATTGCCTCTTCCGGAATATCGAAGTTCGGAATATTTTTTTCACCTAAAAATCTTACAGCTTTTTTTACTTCGGCACCTCCCATAAAACTGGTCACTACCGGAATATCTTTACCACTTTTATCCATTACTTCCACAATTGCCCTGGCTGTTTTAAAAGGCTGTGTCATAGCCTGTGGTGTAAGCAGTACCACTATCGCATTAATATTATTATCCTTTATAACTACTTCCAGAGCCTTTCTATACCTATCCGCCAGTGCATCTCCCAATACATCAACGGGATTATAAAAATTTGCTGCTTCTGGTAAAAATTTTTTTAAGTTATCTATAGTTTCTTTTTCCAGACTGGCAAGCAATATATTACTTTTTTCACAAGCATCGGAAGCCATTATACCGGGACCACCTGCATTAGTTATTATTGCAACTTTTTTACCATTAGGCAATGGTTGATATGAAAAAGCCACAGCATAATTAAAAAGCTCTCTTATAGTATTGGCTCTTATTATCCCTGTCTGCTTAAATGCTGCATCATAAGCTCTGGCCGAACCGGCAAGGGTACCGGTATGAGATGATACTGCCCTGGCCCCGGCATCTGTATTCCCTGATTTTATAACAATTATGGGCTTCTTCTTTGTGACTCTTGAAGATATTTTCATAAATTCCCTGCCGTATTTCACTCCTTCAAGATATGCTGTTATAACCTTGGTACCATTCTCATTCTCCCAGTCATCAAACAAATCGTTTTCCGAAATATCAGCTTTATTGCCTAATGACACAAATTTTGAAAATCCAATCTTATTGGTTTTTGCCCAATCCAGAATAGAACTGCCAAGCGCACCCGATTGTGATATGAAGCCTATCTTACCTTTGGGAGGCATATTAAGTGAGAAAGTTGCATTTATGGGACAGCTTGTATCTATGATTCCCATACAATTGGGTCCCAGTATCCTGATTCTGTAATCTTTTGCTTTTTCAGTTAATTGTCTTTCCCTTTTTGCACCTTCTATTCCGGTTTCTTTAAAGCCTGCCGAAATAATGATGGACCATTTTGTATTTTTCTTTGAACACTCTTCTAAAACCTTAAGTACAAACTGTACGGGGATAGCTATTATAGCCAAATCTAAATTACCGGGGATATCCAGGACTGAGTGGTAACATTTAATACCGTGTATTTCATCTGCGTTGGGGTTTACAGGAAACAACTTACCCTTATATCCTGAATTTACTATATTATCAAGGATGATATGACCTACTTTTTCTTCTTCTCTGGCAGCTCCTATTACTGCTACGGAATCAGGACAAAAAAAATTTCGCAAACTCAAAATACAAACCTCCAATTTTATTTCTCTAAAGTCTGCCTTTTATTTGCTTGCTTCTTTTGTTTCTTTTGCTTCTTTTACCTCTTTTGCCTCTTTTGTTTCTTTCTTTTCTTTCTTTTTGCCCTTGTCTTCAAATATTATTATCTCATGTTCGGAGTAATATCCACAACTCTCACAGACTCTATGTGATATTTTTTTGCTATGGCACCTAGGGCATTCAACAATGTTCACTATTTTTAAGCGGTCATGAGTTCTACGCTTATCTCTTTTGGACTTTGATGTTTTTCGCTTTGGAACTGCCAATATTAAATCCTCCTGCAAAATATTTTGTTACAGACTTGTTATAAAAAAACAAGTACATAAATATAACATAAAAAAATATTTATTCAATAAATATTATTTATCACTTGAACCCGGCGTGCTTCGAAATTGCTCTCTTCCTCTTTCAATAGCAGTCAGTAATTTATGCAATACAGCTTCCAGATTTGCCAGCTTTTCATCAGCATAATCCTCAGCCTCCAGTCTGATAGTTCTTGCTCTTGCTTCTACTGCAGACATCAACTCCTCAGATTTTCTATTAGCGCTTTTTAATATCTCTGTTTCACTGACCAGAACTTCCGCTTTTTCTTTTGCTTCCCTTATTATTTTTTCAGAGTATCTTTTAGCTTCTTCTATCATATTTTCTCTCTCTTTTACAATCCATCTGGATTGCTTGAATTCTTCCGGTAATATATTCCTCAGTTCATCCAGCAAATCATATATTTCATTCTCGTTTACAATTATATTGGATGAAAATGGAATTCTTTTACTTTTATCTAAAAATTCTTCAACCCGGTCTACAATTTCAAATGCATTCATACTATTCTCCATATTTATTCTTTTTAATTAAAAATATTTTTATTAAAACTATCAACTATATCCTTTTCTATTTCTTCCGGAACCAGACCTTTTATACTACCCTTAAACCTGGCTACTTCTTTTACTGCGCTGGAACTAAGATAAGCAAATTTAGGATTAGTTACCATAAACATAGTCTCTACTTCCGGATTTAATTTTTTATTAATCTGCGCCATCTGAAATTCATACTCAAAATCCGATATAGCTCTGAGACCTTTAATTATAACTGTAGCCTTTACTTTTTTAGCCAGATCTACCAGTAAACCTTCAAATGTAATCACCTCTACATTATTTAAATTTTTTAACGCTTTCTTTGCAAAATAAACTCTTTTTTTTGTGGTGTAAAGAGTTTTTTTTCTGGTACTTATTAATATAGCAACTACTACTTTATGGAAAATTTTTGAACACCTGCTAATTATATCTTTATGCCCCTCGGTCAAAGGATCATAAGTTCCCGGGCATAACGCTATCTTTTCCATAACTTGAGTCCTCTCTCTTAATTTTGACAAGGAGAAAGATAAATTACTTTTTTATCTCCAAAATGTGATTGCTTAACTACCTTTAAATTTTCTATTTCTTTTTCAATATCTTTTTTAAAAAAAAATTCATATATTATCAGAGTATCAACCCGGCTAATTTTTTTTTCTGATAAAATATCGAATATTCCTCTCATTATACCACTTTCAATTTTATATGGTGGGTCCAAAAAGATTACATCCCACTTCAAGCCTGAATAAGACCGCAGAAATTCCAGAACGTCATTTCTAATTATTTTATACCCTTCACTATCAATTTTTAAACCCCCAATATTATATTTGATAAGATTTATAGACTCAGGATTTTTATCTACAAAATATACCAGATTGCAGTTTCTGCTTAAAGATTCTATTCCCAGTGAGCCTGTCCCTGCAAACAAATCTAAAACGTTTGCCCCTTCTATTCTACTGCCAATAACACTAAAAATACTTTCTTTTACGCTGTCTAAAGTTGGCCTGATTTTATAATCTGAAGGAGGTCTTAGTTTTTTACCCTTGAATTTACCAGAAATAATTCTAATAGGTCATCACCGTCTAGTGAAATCATTCGATTGAAAATATGTAAGGATATAAAGGTTGTTCACCCTTATGTATTTCTATGTCTATTTTAGGAAAATGCTTTTTAATCTTCTTTTTAATGCTTTCAATGTCTTCCGCCCTGGCATCCCTTCCGGTATAAAAGGTAATAACTTCATCGGTGGAACTGGCAATATCCCTTATTAGATCAATAGTCGCATCTACCACATTATCCGATACTACTCTAACCTTGCCATTGGACATTCCAATATATTCGCCCCTTTTTATCTCACCTACCATAAGATTTGCATCTCTTACCGCCTGTGTTACTTCCCCGTCCTTGGTTTTTTTAGCTACTTCTTCCATGTTATACATGTTTTCTTCCATGCCTGAATCAGGATTATATCCCAGTATTGCCGATATTCCTGCCGGTATGCTCCTGGTGGGTACTATATAAACACTTTTTTTCTTTACAATCTTTTTTGCCTGATTTGCGGTTAGTATAATATTCTTATTATTTGGGAAAATAATGGCCTCATCAGCTTCAACGCTATTTATGGCTTTTACTATATCGTAGGTTGACGGATTCATGCTCTGTCCGCCGCTTACAATAACATCCACACCTATACTTTTAAATATCCCTTCCAGCCCCGCGCCATTAGATATCGCTATAAGAGCTCTTCTTTCTTCTGCTTTCTCTTCTGGTGCTTCTTCTCCTGCTGCTTCTCTCCTCTGATCCTCCATATTATTAATTTGAATATCGTGTAGAGTACCTTCCCTTAATGCTCTTCTTAACACCTTGTTGGGAAAGTTTGTATGTACATGTATTTTCACAAGACTTTCATTCCCGACCACCAGGGTACTGTCTCCAAAACTTTCAATTCTCTCCTTTAATCTCCCTATGTCAATCTTGCTGCCCTTCAGTACAAATTCGGTACAATAAGTATATTTAATCTCATAACTTCTTTTTACTTCTTTTAAACTTTCCTTTTCAACTTGCGGGATATCTGCTCTGGTTTTATTCTCCTTATTATTACCTCCCGATTTATTGCTGCTACCGTCATTACTGCTACCAGATTTAGAAGATATACTCATAGTTCCACTAACCTTTCTTTCCAGTTTCCCATTTATGCTTCCAATCCCGATAAAAGCTTTTTTGGTTCCAATCAAGATATCTAAAATACCCTGTGCTCCGGCATCCATCACATCTGCTTTTTTTAATACCGGCAGAAGAAAAGTAGTTCTTTCAACAGATTTTTCAGTCTCGGAAATAATCTTATCCAGAAGCTCTATCAGTTTTATTTTATCAGTATTACTGATCAAATTATCAACAAACTCACTAATATCCTTTATAGTGGTAAGCATGGTCCCTTCAGTCGGATCCTGCACGGAGTCATAGGCCAGATCCCTGGATGATCTCAGCGCTTCCTTAATTACTTCCAGACTCAAGCTTTTACTTTTTATTATTATATCGAAAAAACCTTTAAGTATTTGAGATAATATTACACCGGAATTTCCTCTGGCTCCCATTAATGCTCCAAATGAAGCTTTCTCCAGTACACTTTTCACAGAATAACTTTTAAGCTTTAAAAGCTCTTCCCTGATTGAATTTAAAGTAAGCAGCATATTGGTGCCGGTATCCCCATCCGGAACAGGAAATACGTTCATATCATTAATTTTCTTCTCGTTTTCCTTAAAATTTTCTATTATGATATCAATTACTTTTTTTAAATCCCGGTCATTTATTTCATTAAACATAGCCTTACCCGATTCAGGGTTTAAGTTATTAAATAGTCCGATATTATTATATCAGAATTTGCTTCATTTCTATCCGGATAAAACAACCCTTACCCTGGTAATATATTTTTTTATATTCCTTAAGACTTTATTAATTAAAAATTGTTTCTGCTCACACTCATTTACTTTTTTATTTGCCTTGAAAAGTAAGTAATAAAATGCTAATATTCCTTCCTGGTTTATTTATAATCAGTAACATAAATATTCCCCGGGACTGGAAATATAAATTTTTTTAAATATACAGGAGAGAGAATGTCAGGAATATGTAAAATATGCGGCAAAAAAACAGCTTTTGGAAATAGTGTAAGTCACTCGCACAGAAAAACCAGAAGAACCTTTAAACCCAATATTCATAAGGCAAAGGTTGAATATAAAGGCAAGATTATGACCGTAAATATCTGTACCAGCTGTTTGTCTTCAGGCAAGGTTAAAAAAATAGTCTAAATTTCCATTTCAAGATAGGACTCATTTATTTTATATCCCATCTTCTTATACAATCCTTGGCCAAACCGTGAAGCATGAAGCCCAATCCTTCTCACTCCGGCATTTTTAGCATATCTATGCAACTTATCCATAATTTTCTTTGCAATACCTCTGCCGCGATGTCCGGTATCTACATAGATATTCAGGATATAAGCCGATAGATTTATCTTATGCTTTGGATTCGGCGGCCTCTCCTCCAGCAATACAGTTCCACACCCTACTGCAGTCTTATCTATAAGTGCAATAATGCTGCAATGGTTCTTGTTATTTATATCATCAAGATAATATCGGGTGCATTCATCAATAATCTCAGGCTTTCTTTTATCCAGACCATCATCCGGAAATATTTCATTAAACATTTTGAAACGATACTCAGCTAAAATAACAGCATCTTTCTTTTCTGCTTTTTTAAAAGATATTCTATTCATGTTTTAATATTTTGCCTTATTTAAAAACAATATATAGATTAAATTTCCTTAATTTCTAACTCAGGGAAGGGATAATGTTTTACATTTTTTGTAACCAGTGTTAAACCATACACCATGGCTGTGGCTGCAATAATCACATCAGTAATGGCCAATGTCTTACCTTTTTTAACATACTTTTGCTTCAGTCCCCCGGCTAATCTGGCAATTTCTTTAGTTACATCATAATAATAAAGGCTTTCAATAAATCTATCTGTCTCCTCTTTTTCTTTTTCTTTTACTCCTGTATAAACTTCAGTAATATTTATACAACAGCAGCCAGCAATGTCACCCCGCATCCCAATTTCTTCCAGATAGGAGCTTACTTTTCTATCACCACGCAGGTGATCAATTATTGTGGTTGTATCCAATAGATATTCAGCCATTACATTATTTCCTTAAGTCTCTTTTCATCTTCCTTCCGCAGGCTCCTTACCCACCTGTCCACTCCTTTTTTAAATTCGGGATGATCTTCATCATTCCATATTCCAGCTGTTTCCTTTACCGCATTAAGAAAATTTAGTCTTTGTATCTCTTTTTTTACAGCCTGTGTTATGAACCAGCTTCGCTTTCTTTTCCCCGAAAGCCTGTCTATCTCCTCTACTAATTCTTCCGGCACCACAACATGTGTTCTCTTTTTTGTGTCCATGTTAATCTTTTTGTTAATTAATAATTGTATATTTTATGTTAACATATTATGGGACTTTGTCAATATAATAAAATATTAATTATTCTAAAATCACTTAAGCTTGATCAATTCACAAACAGCTTTATGAATTCTTTAAAATGCTGCATACAAAACCTGCCTCGCTTCCAAAGTAGTAGGGCATTATTTCAAAGCAGGCTTCCTCCCTCAAGCTGGCGTCATTTTTTAGTTGACCTGAAAATGATATCAGCTCGAGAGAGATGCTTGATCTTTCCATTCTGTACTTATCCTTAAATTCTCCCAGAAACCTACTTATCACCTGCTGA
>Ga0256868_10000577_pt1 | contig 21169 bp, 19 predicted proteins | sample RVTome_13_FD_187341 | JGI IMG/M metagenome (GOLD analysis project Ga0256868, IMG submission 187341) | Soil microbial communities from uranium-contaminated site in the Upper Colorado River Basin, Wyoming, United States - RVT92D227 HiSeq ...
GAAAGCGGAGAAGAAGGTTGAGATCCTTCTCAAGGACGAGAAAGGCGGGCTCCGCAGGGAGCCCTTCAGCCCGAACGAAGGAGAAGCCGGCCAAGGCTCCGAAGAGGAAGCGAAGGAGGGTGAAGGCGGGGAAGAGCCGGAGAAAAAAGGCCGGCCGCGGAGCGCGAAGAAGAGGCCGGGCGGCGATGACGGAGACGACAAGCTACCGTTTTGAGGAAAAATGATAGAAACGAGGGACATTGTTATCCGTCCGTCTGTGCCAGGCCGGCGCAACCGGCTATGGCCATCTCGCTCATGTTCCGGGCCATAACATTATGCTCGTAAAGCCATGACCATCGAACAAAGACTTGAACGTTACAAGAGGGCGATCGAGCGGGAGCTCGAGCGCGTTCTCTCCCGCCGGAACACGCTTCTCTTCCAGGCCATGCGTTACAGCGTTCTCGGCGGCGGGAAAAGATATCGCCCTCTCCTTTGCCTGGCGACGTCGGACTGTTTTGGCGCGGAGCCTGGCACGATTATGCCTTTCGCCTGCGCGGTCGAGCTCATCCACAATTATTCGCTCATCCACGACGACCTCCCCTGCATGGACAACGACGAGGTCCGCCGCGGCCGACCGACATGTCATAAGGCGTTCGGGGAAGACGTTGCGCTGCTTGCGGGTGACGGCCTCCTGACGCTGGCTTTCGAAGTCATGGCCGGCGCCGACGTGCCGCGCCGGCTTCTGACGAAGAAAGTCCAGGTCATCAGGGAGACCGCCGAGCTCGCCGGCGTGGAAGGGATGATCGGCGGCCAGCTTTTGGACATCACTTTTTCCCCAGAGAACGTGACCGAAGAGAGTTTCAGCGAGGTGATGTTCAAGAAAACCGGGGCGCTGATTGTTGCGGCGGTCCGGGCCGGCGCGCTTCTGGGCGGCGCATCGCCTGTCAAGCTCAGGGCCCTGACCACCTTTGCCGAGAACATCGGCCTGGCCTTCCAGGTCCGGGACGACATTCTCGACGCGGCCAAGAAAGGCAAGAGGACGATGCCGGCCAACCCGAACTATGCGTCCGTCTTCGGCGCGGACAAAGCTGAAGCGCGTCTCGATCGGTATGTCAAAGCCGGGATGTCGGCGCTCGAAAAAACTTCGCTCAAGTCCCCCCTCCTTTGCCATCTGGCCGGGCAGCTTTTAGCCCGATCAGTGATATAATTAACAGCAGGAAAATGAACAAGATTTTGGACACGATATCGGGCCCGCAGGATCTCAAAAAGCTTTCGCCGGAGGACCTGGCGAAGCTCGCGAACGAGGTCAGGGCTTATATCCTCGAGGTGGTCTCCAAGAACGGCGGCCACCTTTCGGCGAACCTGGGCGTTGTTGAATTAACCCTCGCCCTCCACTATGTCTTCGATGCGCCGCGCGACAAAATCATCTGGGACGTTGGGCACCAGTGCTATACGCACAAAATCATCACCGGCCGCCGCGAACAATTCCGCGGGCTTCGCCGGTCCGGCGGCATCCTCGGATTTCCCAGCCGCAAAGAAAGCGAGTTTGACACCTATAACACCGGGCACGCCTCGACAGCCCTCTCCGCGGCACTCGGGATGGCCGTCGCACGCGACAAGAAAAAAGAGGACCACAGGGTCATCGCCGTCGTCGGCGACGGGAGCCTCACGGGCGGCATGGCCTGGGAGGCGTTGAACCAGATCGGCCACCTCCGCGAGAAACTCATCATCGTCCTCAACGACAACGAGATGTCGATCTCGCCGAGCGTCGGCGCACTGTCCAAATACCTCGCCTACCTCGCTTCGGGCCAATATTACCTGCGGATCAAAGACCACGCCAAGTCCATTCTGAAATCGATCCCCCGGCTCGGTTGGCCGATGATCAAAGCCGGCCGGGCCGTGGAAGACCTCGTCAAGAAAACATTCTTTCCCGGCCTCTTATTCGAAGAGCTGGGACTGCGTTATATCGGGCCCGTCCAGGGCCACAGCCTGGGCTCGCTCATCGAGGTCTTCGAGCAGGCCAAGCAATATGAGGTCGGCCCGGTCTTGATCCATTGCGTGACGCGCAAAGGCCGGGGATATGCTCCGGCCGTCGATAATCCCGAGCATTTTCACGGCGCCTCGCCGTTCGACGTGCGGACAGGCGAGCCGGCGGCGCCGAACGGCAAAGCGTCGTTTTCGAAGGTCTTCGGCCGGACCATGGTCAAGCTCGGCAAGGCCGACGACAGAGTGATCGCCATCACGGCGGCCATGCTGGAAGGGACGGGACTTGCGGATTTCGCCCATGAATTCCCGGAGCGGTTCTTCGATGTCGGCATCGCCGAACAGCACGCCGTGAATTTCGCGGCAGGGCTGGCCCTCAGCGGCTTCAAGCCTGTCTGCGCCATCTACTCGACCTTCCTCCAGCGGGCTTACGACCAGGTCTATCACGACGTCTGCCTGCAGGACTTGCCGGTCGTCTTCGCCCTGGACCGGGCCGGGATCGTCCCGGACGACGGGCCGACCCATCAGGGCCTCAACGATATCGCCTATTTGAGGCATATGCCCAACATGGTCCTCATGGCGCCCCGGGACGAGAACGAGCTCCAGCATATGCTCAAAGCGGCTCTATCCTACGGCCATCCCGTCGCGATCCGCTTTCCCAAGGGCAAAGGGACGGGCGCTTCCGTTGATGCGGAATTCAAGGATCTTCCGCTGGGGAGGAGCGAGCTGCTGAAAGACGGGACAGACCTCCTTCTGGCCTACGGTGGGCTGGTCTATCCCGCGCTTGAAGCGGCGAAAAAGCTCGAGGAGGAGGGCCTGAGTCTCGCCGTCGTCGACGCCAAATTCGCCAAGCCCCTCGACGAAGAGATGATCCTCCGTTTCGCCCGGGCCGGGCGGACGATCATGACCGCCGAGGAGGGTATCGTCGCGGGAGGGTTCGGGAGCGCGGTCCGGGAATTCTTGGACCGGCAAAGGATCTTCGACATCCGGTTCAAAGCGATCGGCCTGCCGCTCGAGATCTATCCCGTCGGAAAGGCGGGCCAGATCAAAAAAATGTTTCGCCTCGACCCCGCCGGCCTCGTTGAACAGATCAAAGAGTTTTGCCGGCAGGATTGAGATTTCTTTTCTTATTCGCAGGCTGGGCCAGCCTCGCAATGACAGATAAAACATGAAAAAGGAACGGGTCGATAAGCTCCTTGTTGACCGCGGGTTGGCCGAAACTCCTCAAAAAGCCCAGGCGTTGATCATGGCCGGCCTCGTCTTCAGCGGAGGCCGCCGCCTGGAGAAAGCAGGCCAGCTCGTCGCCCGAGATGCGGATGTTGCTCTCCAGAGACCGTTGCCCTATGTCAGCCGCGGCGGGCTCAAACTCAAAGAGGCGCTCGACGCCTTCCATCTGGATGTAAGCGGTCGGACGTGTGCCGACATTGGCTCCTCGACCGGAGGTTTCACGGACTGCCTTCTCCAGCGGGGCGCGGCCAAGGTCTATGCCGTGGACGTCGATATCCGCCAGATTGATCGCAGGTTCCGGGACGATCCGCGCGTCGTCCTGATCGAAAAGAACGCCCGGTATCTTGTCCGGGATGACCTGGCCGGGTTTCCTGACATCATCGTCATGGATGTCTCGTTCATTTCGGTCCTCAAGATAATTCCAGGGCTTTGGGATGTTATTTCGCCCGGCGGCCGTCTTCTCTCGCTCCTCAAGCCCCAGTTTGAGGTGCGCCGGGGCCAGGTCGGGAAAAAAGGCATTGTCCGTGACCCGGCGCTCCACGCGGAAGTCCTTCAAAAGATCGCCGGCGAAGCAACGGGCCTTGGATTCGTCGTCCAAGGGTTCCTCCGTTGCTCGACCCTCGGCAAGACCGGAAACCAGGAATTTTTCGGCCTCTGGTCGGCCGGAGGATTTCCGCCGCCATGGGAGACCGTGCTACAATGGATCAAGGAGGTCACCCGGGATGAGAATGATTAAGAAGGTCGGCGTCGTCATCAAGCCCCATGCGCCCCGTATCGAAAGCATTCTGGCCGAGCTTGGGGTGTATCTCGAAGGCCGGGGGATCCAGTGCCTTTTGGAAGAGGTGGCGGCCGAGAAGCTCAAAAGGTCTGGCGGTGTCCCCCGCCATAAGATCCCGGAAGAAGCCGACCTCGTCGTCGTCCTCGGCGGTGACGGGACGCTTCTCAGCATCGCCCACATCGCCGCCTGCAAGAATGTGCCCGTCATGGGCGTGAACCTCGGGAACCTGGGCTTTCTGACCGAGGTGCCGCTCAACGAAATGACGCTCACTCTAGATGCTCTCCTCGGCGGCAATGAGAACATCATTAATACCCGCCTGCTTCTCGAGTCGAGGTTCAAGGGCGATTTCGATCTCTGCCTCAATGACGTGGTCATTAACAAGAGCGCCCTGGCCCGGACGATCCACATCAAAATCTGGATCGATGACCGGGAGGTTGAGACCATGAAGTCTGATGGGCTGATCATCGCCACGCCGACCGGCTCAACGGCCTATTCCCTTGCGGCGGGGGGTCCCATCCTTCAACCGTCCATCCCGGCGGTCCTCCTGACGCCCATCTGCCCTCATACGCTGACGTTTCGCCCCACGGTCATCTCCTCGGATTCCCATATCCGCATTCAGCTTTTGACGTCCGGCGAAGAGGTCTTTCTAACCCTTGACGGCCAGCGGGGCGCGCCGATGGTGAAAAACGATATCGTTGAGGTCCGGCGGGCAAAATGCGAGCTCAGTCTCGTTTCCTCTCCCAAGAGAAACTATTTCGACCTGCTGCGAGAGAAGCTTTCCTGGGGCGGATAAACTCAAAGAAGGGGATCCAATCCCTCGAAGGTTCTTAACGTTGTCTAATCCTCCATTTTTTCTGCGGCGATGAACTCGCGCGCCAGTTTCTTGGGCTGAAAATCCGTCCGTGTTCTCTTCATGGCAGACATGTTTTTCTGGTCGTCGCTCAAACATCATCGCCGCTCATCTCCTCCCCTTGCTGCTGAAAGAAAGAGTGCCCATTTATTTCCTGCCGCGAATGGCGCTCGCAACCCGCGCCACTAATACAAACGCAATAAATAAAGTGACCTTGTAAGGACGGCGCTTTGGCCGCCCTCAAGCCCCCGTAGCGGAGGGGGGACCCGTCGGCTTCTCCGACGGGGGAACCGACGGGACTGGTTCCCCGGGGCCCGGGGGCTGCGGGCGGCCAAAGCGCCGCCCGAACGTGGATGTCATTTTAATTAATGCGTTGATATTAGTTTTATTGACATTCTTGTCCCCCAAAACTATGATTTATCTTCCACTATGACCAGGATATTGCGCGTCCTATATGTCTCGGCCGAGGCGTCCCCCTTCGCCAAATCAGGAGTTCTTGCCGACGCGGCCCGGGACCTGTCCATCTCGCTCGTGAAGCTCGGCGTTGAGATATCGCTCATCATGCCGAAATACCGCCGCCCGGAAATCGAATCACTTTCCCTGGAGCTCGTCGTCCCGGAGCTTATCGTTCCGCTCGGAAGAGACAAGATCAAGGCCAGCATCTATAAGGCCGAGCCCGGCGATGTCCCCGTTTTCTTCGTCGATAACACGAAATATTTCTGCCGGGATGAGATCTACGGCGCTTCCAAGGGGGAATATCTCGACAACGACGAGCGGTTCACGTTCTTCAGCCGGGCCGTGCTCGAGTTCGTCCTCAAGACGAAATTTGGTCTGGACGTCATTCACTCGAACGACTGGCCGACGGCCTTAGTCCCCTTGTTCCTGCGGACGCGCTACGCTCAAAAAGGGCATTTCAAAGATACGGCGACGGTCTTTTCTTTTCACGATTCCTCTCATCAGGGAAAATTCCCTCCAGAGTCCCTCGCCCTGACCGGACTCAACTGGGATTATTTCACTCCCGATCAGCTGGCCCTCAACGGCAAATTCAGCTTTCTGAAGGCCGGGCTGATCTTTTCCGATGCCCTCAGCGCGGCCAGCTCGGACTGGAAAGCCGAGATCCTTGCCGGGGATCCCGGAGGCGGGCTCGAGGAGATCCTGAACAGGCGCTGGAATGTTTTTTCGACGATCCATAGCGGCTCGGATGAGAAGACGTGGGAGACGGCGGCGAAAGAATACATCGAACTCTATGCAAAAGCCTTGGACATTAGGAGAGGAGGTCAAAGTGACCGATAATATTCTGAACGTCACGGACGCCAGTTTCGACGAGGAAGTGCTGAAATCCCCTCTTCCTGTGCTCGTCGACTTTTGGGCCGTATGGTGCATGCCCTGCAAAATGATCGCTCCCCTGGTTGAGGAGGTTGCCGGGGAATACAGGGACAAACTCAAGGTTTGCAAAATCGACGTAGACGCGAGCCGGACCGTGCCCGCGCGCTACGGTATCCGGGGCATCCCGACGCTGCTCGTTTTCAAGAGCGGGGAGCTCAAGGAAACGATTGTCGGCGCGCTCCCGAAGGACAAGATCATCGCGGCCATCAGCAAACATCTCTGATTCGAAGAGTCGTCTCGAGTCTGTCGAGGGATCTCATCTGACCTCGGGAAGGACAGAGGAGATTCTTCGCTTCGCTCAGGATGAGCCAAAAGGGTCAGATCGCCGCGCCGCCTTCGGCGGCTCGCGATGACAACGGAAAGCAGGATACAAAGGATTATCCCATGACGGAGCAATTTGATGTCATCATCATCGGCGCAGGACCGGCCGGCCTGGCGGCCGCGCTTTACACCGGCCGGGCGCGGCTGAAGACGTGCGTCCTCGAAAAGGGGATTCCCGGCGGCCAGATCCTGCTCACGGACTGGATCGAGAATTACCCCGGCTTTCCCGAGGGCATCGCGCCCTTCGATCTGATGGAGAATTTCCGCACCCAGGCCGTTAAATTCGGTGCCCAAATCGTGATCGACGAGGCCCGCGAGATAAAGAAAAACGGTGAACAGTGGATCGTTCGCTCGGCCAACGGAGAATATCCCACGCGCGCGATCATCGTCACGACGGGCGCCCAATACCGCCGCCTTGACCTGCCGAACGAAAGCCGGCTGATCGGGCGGGGCGTGTCCTACTGCGCCACGTGCGACGGCGCGTTTTTCCGGGACCGCGACATCGCCGTCGTCGGCGGAGGGAATGCGGCCCTCATGGAGGCGGAGTTTCTGACTAAATTCGCCCGGCTCGTGCATCTCATCCACCGCCGCGACAGGCTGCGGGGGGCCAAGATCCTCCAGGAGAGGGTCTTCGCCAACCCGAAGATCCAGATCCACTGGAACTCGGTCATCGATGCGATCCAGGGCGGAAACAACGTCGAGGGTATCGTCCTGCGGAACGTGAAGGATGGGACAAAGTCGACGGTCGCCATAGAGGGGCTCTTTGTTTCGATCGGCATGATTCCGATCACCGAGATCGTCCGGGGCTTGGTCAAGCTCAACGAGTGGGGCGAGATCGTGGTCAATGAGAGAATGGCGACATCCGAGCCGGGAATTTTCGCCGCCGGCGATGTGGTCGGCGCCGCTCCGCATCAGGTCGCGACGGCCGTCGGGACGGGAGTTCACGCCGCGATCAGCGTGGATGAATACCTCACCAAGCAGTGAGATGGCCACGGCCGATTTCTCTTATTTTTTAAGGGATTTTTCGAGCTCTTCGAACCGTGCTTTGAGCTTTTTGAAATCCTTGACGATATCGTAAAGCTGCGGGGCGAGCGCCCAGAACTTGCGCCAGTCGCGGATGTCGAGGTGCGGGCTTCCGGAGATGAATGATCCCGACGGAATGTTCTTGGTCACGCCCGATTTCGCGGCGATGATGACGTTGTCGCCGACGTCGACATGGTCGGCAACGCCGACTTGGCCGCTCAGGATCGTGCTGCGTCCGACCTTTGAGCTGCCCGCGATTCCCACCTGAGCGACGAGGATGGCGTTCTCGCCGATCTCAACGTTATGGGCGACCATGACCAGGTCATCGATCTTCGTCCCTTTGCGGACGATGGTCTCGCCGAGCGCTGCCCGGTCGATAGTGGTGTTGGCCCCGATCTCGACATCATCCTCGATCACGACCGTGCCGATCTGAGGGATCTTGATGTGGGTACCGTCATCGCTCCGGAGGTAGCCGAAGCCGTCGGCGCCGATGACGACGCCGTTGTGGATGATGACCCGGCTGCCGATGCGCACGCCTTCGCGGAGGGAGGTGTTCGAATGGACGACCGTGCGGGCGCCGATCTTAACTCGGGGATAGATCGTCACCAGGGGGAAGATAACCGCGCTTTCTCCGATCTCCACATCGTCGCCGACGACGCAAAAGGCGCCGATGGAAACTTGCGGTCCGATCTTTGCCGAACCGGATACGAACGCCGCCGGATGGATGCCGGGCTCGGGCCTGTAGGGCCGATTGAAGATCTCGGTCGCGCGGATGAAGGCGAGATGGGTGTTGTCCGCCCTCAGGACCGGGATCCTGTCAAATTTTTCACCCGGCCGGAGGATCGCCGCCGAGGCGCTCGTTTTTTCCAAAAGCTCCCTGGACTTGGGCTTGGCGAGGAAGACGAGGTCGCCGGATTTCGCTTTCTCCAGGCTGGCCACGCCCGTGATGAGGACGGTGCCGTCGCCCTCGAACGGGCAGTTCAGGCGCTCCGCAAGTTCCTTGACCGTCAGTTTCATATCATGCCGCCTCCGGTTTGTTCCCCGGGATTCTCTCGTTAAGTAAAGCGGCCAGCTCCGCTCCCCAGAGGAGGATGGCGAGAGAGAACGAGATCCAGAGCAGGAAAAAGATGATCGAGGTCAGCGTCCCCCGGAGGAGCTTGGACAGGACGATGCCGACCGCGGAAAAATTGGCGATGTAGAAGACGAAGATCCGCTTGAAGATCTCCCACAGGACCGACCCTACGGCCGCCGCGATCACAGCCGCCCGGGTGTGCACTTTCGTTTCCGGGATGTACTTATAGATCACGAAGAGGACGAGGAAACCCAGCATAAACGGAATGAGGTACTGGATAAAAAAATTGTCGACCAATCCCATGATGTCCGGGTTGAGGTTATCCCGGACGAACGCGCTCGCCGTGATGACCCGGTGGAGCGCGGTCCAGACCGTCGTGATCGACAGCGAAAAGAACATGATGACGCCGATGATGAACATGATGATGTATTCCATCAGCCTGTTGTAGAAAAAGGACTTTTGCGTCTGGGCCTTGAAGATGGAGTTGATGGCGTTGATCAGGTTGGAGAAAAGGAAGCTGCCGCCGATGAAAGAGCCGAGAAGGCCGAACCAGCCCAGGTTGGCGATGTTCTTGGCGATGCCGCTGAGCTTCGTAAAGAACGAGGGGTCGAACTTGGCGAAGAAGTCCTCGGTGAAGATGTTGAGGCTGCGGATGGCGAGCTCCGAGCTTCCGAGGATCTTGGTCGTGGCGAAAGCGAGGAGCGCTACGAGCGGGACCGCGCACATGAGAGTGAAATAGGAAATGACGATCGAGTGGTTGAAGCAGCGGTCGGCGTTGAACCGTTTAAAGGTCGTTCCGAGCAGCCTGAAAAGCGGCGCCGCCATGCCTTTCAATCCTCCCTTATTGGAAAAGGGGATGGGGAGTGTAATATCCCCAAGCTAAAGTCTTTGTTCATGCCCTTCCTAAATCCCGCGGCCAGCTTTGCCGGCCTCGCAATGACAACTCCATTACGCGTAATTGCCCCACTTCGCCATCAGGATGATGAACGTGACAAGCAGGGCGTAAATGACGAGCGTTTCGATCAGGATCAACCCCAGAAGCAGGATGAAGCGGATGTGCGGACCGGCAGCCGGGTTGCGCGAGATCCCCTCGCAGGCGCTGCTGAGGGCCTTGGCCTGACAGAAGGCTCCCGCAGCCGAGGCCAGGGTGATGATCGCGGCGCCGACGATGATTGACAGCTTGTAGAGGGACACTCTCGACTCGCTCAACGTCCCTTCCTGGGCGAGGAGCGGCGCTCCGGCGAGAAAGACGAAGAACATCAGAAGCCCGAAGGCTTTGAGATTTTTATTCATGGGTAGACTCCTTTCGGCGATATTTTCATTTGTGCTCCTCTTCATGGACGACGGCCCCGGCGATGTAGATACAGGCGAGGAGCATGAAGATAAAGGCTTGGAGTGATCCCGTGATCAGGGCCAGGACCATGAACGGGAGGGGGAGGAAGTACGGGATGAGCGAGGCGATGACCACGATCAGCATCTCTTCGGCGAAGATGTTGCTGAAGAGACGGATGGAAAGCGACACGGGCCGGGAAAAATGGCTGATGATCTCGATCGGGATCATGAGGGGGGCAAGGACCGGGATCGGCCCGCTGAAGTGCTTCAGATATTTGAGGACGCCCTGCGCCTTCATACCCTGGTAATGGTAGTAGACAAACACAGTGAGGGCGCATCCGACAGGCACGTTCAGCTTGCTCGTCGGCGACATGAACCCCGGAATGAGGCCCAAGAGGTTCGAACAGAGAATGAACAGCCCGACCGTCCCGATCATCGGGAGGTATTTTTTCCCCTCCGGGCCGATGATGTCCGTCATCAAGCCCTCGACGAACTCGATGATGAGTTCGAGGACGTTCTGGAGCTTTCCCGGCACGAGCGAGCGCTTGCGGGCCGCGAGCCCCAGGAAGGCAGCCAAGAAGACGGCGGCGAAAAGGCTCATGACGATAAAATCGGGGATGCAGTTTCCCGGATCTTTAACGTGGATGCCGGCGAGGCCGAGCAGCGCGGCGACGGGTTTGCCGAAGATTTTGTTGAAGAGCTCAACGACGGCTAAGCTGTGTTCTAGTCCTTCCATGGTTTCATGCGAGCGAGGGCCACGGCCGTTTCACCCAGGAATACGGGAATCACTGTCGAAAAGCCCGCGGCGAACGCTAAAAGCTTTTTCGGATAAACAAAAATTATAAAGCAAAAGACGGCAAGAATCAACACGAATCGGGAGGCATAGAGGAAAATTCCCGAGCGCAGGGCCTGAGCCTTCCCCTTGAGGAGGATCCGGGTGAGGGACCGCTTGAGCCAGACGAAGCCGAGGACCGCAAGCCCGCCGCCGGCGAAGAAAAAAAGGCCTGTCAATGGATCGAACAGGGGGACGGCCAGGAGGCCCAGGACGGCCGCCGTGATAAGCACCTCGAAAGGGATGCGCCTCAGGATCTTTTCCTCGATGGGGTCGGCCGGCACAGTCATAGATCCTCCTTGTTATACTTGCTGATCCCCCGGATCAGGGCGATGAGTCCCGCTGCGACGCCGAGCAGGGTGAAGATCATCAGCATCCAGGGGTCGGTCCCGAGCCGTTTATCGAGCCAATACCCGAAGAACAGTCCGACCGCGATCGACGATGGCAGCATCAAGGCCAGGGAACTGAGCTCGGCGAGCTTTCGGTTATTCATGCAGAATCATTGTAAGGGCGGACCGGTTGGATTGTCAAAAGGAGAAGAAGTTCGCTCTCTGTCATTGCCAGGCCTCATGGCCTCAACAATCTCATTCTGGGGACAAAACAACGCCATTGCCAGGCCGCCTTCAGCGGCTCAAGATGGCCGCCCTATTCAATCAGCAAACGGTGACGCTCAAGCCCTTTTCGCTGATGTCGTAGGAGAAGAATCTCGCCCTTGTGTTCGGAGGATCGGAGGCGAGAACGGACCGGACCTTTTCGGCTTCTCCGGGCGATTTGGCGACGATCAGGAGGAATCCGCCTCCGCCCGCTCCCAGGAGTTTGGCGCCGTAAATAAAAGGCTTGATCTTCCCGAGAATGCCGTCGATGACCTCCGTGGTCGAGTCCGGATCGATCCGTTTGTTCAGGTTCCAGGCCGTATCGACGAGCTCGCCGAATTTCTTCATGTCCTTGCCGGCCATCGCCTCGCTCATCACCGGCGGGAACGCGTGGAGGGCTTTTAAGGTCTCGATCGCCCTTCGGTCCCTGTCGAGATAGTTGCCCACGACGTGGCGAAGGATGTTCTTGGCCAGCCGCCTTAAGCCCGTGTAATAAAGCAGGGTTTGGCCTTTATTGGCGCGCGGATCGAGCACGTCGGGAGGGATATAGTGGATCCGCGGATCGGGGATCAATCCGGGCTCCATGGTGATCATCTTCACTCCCGGGAGGACACCGCCGATCTGATCCTGCCAGCCTCCTCCGGTCGTCAATTCCTGTTCGAGCTGGAGGACGCGGTAAAAAAGCTCCCGGGGCGAGAGCGTTCGGCCCATGAGCCGCTGGACGACGGCCATCAGGACAGCCCCCATGATGCTGGAGGTCCCCAGTCCGCTTCCCGAGGGGATGGCCGCAAGAGTGGTCAGCTCGATCCCGCCGCCGAACCTCCTCAGCATGTCCTGGAGCGTTCGCGTTCCCCTCGGCCAGGCACCGGTTTTCAGGGAAAATCCCGAGAGTGCCAGGGCTGCTTTAGCCAAGCCGAATTTACTCGCCGGCTTCCGATAATCCAGAAGCTCGTCAAGCGTCCGGATCGTTATCTTAGCCCCGTGATCGATCGAGTAGATCCCGATCTTCAACTCTTCAATCACCCGGACATAGACCTGGATGGGGGGCTGGCTGTTGAGATTGACCGCAGCGTTGATAACGCAGCCGCCGTGCTCGAGGGAATAAGGCGGTGTATCCGACCACCCTCCCCCCAGGTCAAGGCGGGCCGGCGCGTGCCCCCAGATGATCTCGTCAGAACGCAGGTGGCTCTTCGGATGGTCTTCGGCCGGGCCCCCGCTGAAGACGATGGTCCGGCTTACGTTCTCAAACGCTGCGTCCTGGGCCGCTAAGGCCCATGAGGAAGGGGCCTTAGCCGACAGCGGGGGAATCTTCAAGGATTCAAGCCAAGACCTCTCGGCAGGGGAAAGAATGCCGTCAACGGCACAAACGAGCTTTTTTGCCCGGCTCTTTTCTGTCCGGCCGAGCTTCAGGACGGCCGAGCCCAGAGTGTGGAGGATTCTGGAAAGCTCGAGCCTGCCGATTCCGGCTGTCCGGGATTCCTTTCCGAATTGCCGATATGTCTTTTTTATGATATCGGCCAGCCACGCGGCACGGTTCTCGGGACGGAGGCGGCGCAGGACATAAAAGAGTTCGGCGGCGGAGAACCCGCTCTTTAAGCCGAACAGCCGCCGCGAATTCCGGAGGATCTCTTGTCCCCGGTTTTCGAGCCGCCTTGCCTGAAAATCCTCAAGCTGCGCCTGCCGGGACATCTCTTCGAAGCTGTACCGGTCCGCCGACCTCCATCGTTCTTTATCTTCATCGGAAGCCTTGCCGGGCTCAAGCATCCAAAGCCAATTTCTGCAGTCTTCGCCGCGGACAACGGCGGGAAAGAAACGGCCTTTCCATATCGTTCGGTCTTGAGGGGCCGATCTTGTCTTCCAGACATCCTCCGGCCGCGCCTTGATGATCCTGAACCATTCCCCGATCGGCCTATTGGCCAGGCGGGCGTCTTGGGCTTCGGATTTGTGGATCTCATCGTCGATCCCGTAACAGCGGACGAACCACACCTGGCGTCCCTTCCGATCTTTGCCTTTGAGAATATCCAGGACGGTTCTTGGAGGGACCGATGTCGGGACGTCCACGTCGGCTCCGACGACGACATTTTCTCCTCCAAGGTTCAATGACGCTCGGACGCGACAGCCTTCGACCCAGGAATCGGGACCGATGACCTTGCCCTTTCCGGAGATCTCATTGTTGATATTGAGGCAGGGCGCCCGACGAGAAAAACGTCTGTTTTTGCTCAGCAGCTCTTGGCCGCTGGCGATGAGCTCGCGGGACGTGCCGAAATGAAGGAATTCACACTGGGGCAGAAGGCATAAGGAGAAGGGTGTTTTGGATAGCGACCGGTAGATCGTCCGGAGATGCCGTTCCGCCAACCCCGATCCGGCCCGCCGGACCGATCTTTCATAATCAGCCCAATGTGTTTCTGTCCCCAGAGCGCTCGAGATCTCGCGGTAAAAATCCAGACCCAATCGCTCGATTTCCCGGCTAAAATCGCCCGTCCAGGTCCATTTCCCAGCCGGCGCCTTGAGCGGACCGCAGAGCCCGAGCAGCCGCTCGGCTGTCGGCCCGTCAAAGCTGAAGACGCCGATGTCGAGAACGGACTTCCCGGCATGATCGATGGCCCCTTTTTCAGCCTGCTCGGCCGTATCCGGCTTTTGAAGGTATATCCGAACCCGGCCGTTGGGATCGGCACAGAACACGCCGTGATTTTTGGCCGTTTCGGGAGAGGCACGGCAGCCAAGCCCGGTGATCCCTTCGCGGTCGAAGCGGACTTTCTGCGGGTCGAAAAAGAGAAGAACGTCGCCCGTCGAGACAACGATCTGCCCTTTTCCTCCTGGATTTTGGGGAAGCTCCAGGTATGTCGGAAGGAGCCGGTCGAACAAGGCCAGCGGCACGGCTTGATCCGACTCGCCGGGGATCGGGAGGAAGATCTTTCCGCACGGCCCATAGGCCGGCAGCCGCTTGGAGTCCCCTCCGGCATGGATGATGAGGACGCGCAGATTTTGGAAAACGGATGGCCGCTTCGATGGAGTTCGGATAGGCTCCAAGAAAGGCGTTCCTTCGCGGTCAAGCACGGTCAAGAGACAGAGAATGGTGCTCCCGCCGCTTCCGATCCGTTTCCCTTCGGGGTCGGGGACGACCATAATATTTTTCACGTCCGGAATGAGCCCGAGGTCCGTCCTTTGGTCGAGCAGTGCCCTATAGGCGGAGGCCTGCTGTTCATTGGCGGCCGTGATGATGAGATAGTCCCAGGTGGAATTCCGGGACATGGACTCTAATTCTCTTCCGAATTGGGGTCGGGCCTTATCAGAGATTTTACGATCCGACAATGGTTTCACACCCATATGATCAAGATAACGAGGCCTGACCCCGATTCGCCTCCACCTGCGCCCTAATCCAGGGGTAGGTCCGGGCGATGCCGTCCCGCAGCGAGCACTTCGATTTCCATCCGATCGAGGTGATGCGGTCGTTGCGGAAATTCCTCGCTTTGACTCCGACGGGTCCCGCGACGTGCTTCATGTGGATTTTCTTGCCGGCGACAGCGGCGATCGTTTGGACAAGCTCGTCCACAGAAACATATTCTTGGCGGCCGATATTTACGCCGTTTTCGAGGTCAGAATGCATCAACAGGATGATCCCCTCGATCATGTCGTCGATGTAGGTGTAGGCCCGCATGGCCGTTCCCTTTCCCCAGACCTCGATCGTACTCCCGTCTTCTGCCTGGACGATCTTCCGGCACAGGGCAGCCGGAGCCTTTTCCCTTCCCCCCTCCCAGGTTCCTTCAGGGCCATAACAATTTTGAAAGCGGGCGATCCGCGCGGCCAGGCCGTGCCGTCGGCCGTAGGCCATCACCAGGCGCTCTGTGTAGAGCTTTTCCCAGCCGTATTCGTTGTCGGGCAGCGCGGGATACGCCTCCTCCTCCGACAGTTCCGGCTCGTCGGGTTTCATGTCCCGGTAGACGCAGGCCGACGAGGAGAAGAAATAGCGTTTGACGGCCGCGTTCGCCGCGGAATCGACCATGTGGATGTTGATCAGGGCGCTGTTCCTCATGATCTCGCATTCGGCCGAGTGGATGAACCCCATCCCGCCCATGTCGGCGGCCAATTGATAGACCTCGTCGAAGGTCTCACCCTTCCCGAGCGTCACCGCCGCCCGGCAATTCTTCTCTTCTCGGAGGTCCAGGAGGAGAAATTCATCCGCCGCGGTATTGGAAAACTCCGGATATTTCAAGTCGGCGCCGCGGACCCAGCATCCTTCGCTTTTCAGCCTTCTTACGAGATGACTTCCGATGAATCCTCCGGCGCCGCAGACCAATGCTTTTGTCATAGGCTGTCTCCTTAGCGGGTCCATATTCCGCGGAGAAAAGAATAAAACTCCATGACTCCGCGTTATGTGTATCCCAATTTCGACATGGAGAAAATTTTATCTGAAAAAACCGGCCGGCGCAAATCGAATTAAATAAATTGAAAATTTGGATTCGATTAGGTAAATTGGGGACACGATTTTGATTTTGCAAGGAGAGATCTGATGATGGAACAAGAATCCCGCATCTTGTCTTATGGCTGGATCCCGGACCTTCCGGATTTCAGGGATTACACCGCGGATACTGTTTCTATCAGGGAGATCCTGCTTCCGACCGGGCTGCCTCCGGCGCGCGTGATCCCCGTTCCCGGGACCGTGAAGAGGGCCGGGGATGTCGCCGCGGGCCGAAGGCCGAAACCGGCGTCCCTGCCCGCGTCGGCCGACCTCCGCGAGTGGTGCTCGCCCGTCGAAGACCAGCGCAGCCTCGGCTCGTGCACGGCGAACGCCGGCGTCGGCGTCATCGAGTATTACGAGCGCAGGGCGTTCGGCCGTCACATCGATGCTTCGCGCCTGTTTCTCTACAAAGTGACCCGCAACTTGATGAAGATGAAAGGCGATACGGGGGCCTACCTCCGCAAGACGATGGGCGCGATGGTTCTCTTCGGCGTTCCGCCGGAGGAATATTGGCCCTACACTGATGACGGGGAGAAATTCGACAAAGAGCCGCCCGCCTTCTGTTACGCCTTCGCCCAGAACTATAAGACCATTCAGTACTACCGGCACGACCCTCCGGGTGTCCTGCCTGGCGCCGTCCTCGAGCGGGTCAAGGCCCACCTCGCCGGCGGTCATCCTTCGATGTTTGGGTTCACGGTCTACAGCTCCATTGAACTGGCGGACAAGCACGGCGCGATTCCATTCCCGGGGCCGTCCGAGCGTATCCTGGGCGGGCACGCCGTCGCGGCCGTCGGCTATGACGACCGGGTCAAGATCGCGACTGCCTCGAGCGGCGGTGAGTGCAAGGGCGCGCTCCTTATCCGCAATTCCTGGGGGAAAGGATGGGGGGACAACGGCTACGGCTGGCTGCCCTACGAATACATCCTCCACGGGCTGGCCGAGGATTTCTGGTCGGTCCTGAAGAAAGAGTGGATCGACACCGGCGTGTTCAACGTGTAGAAAGGCGCGAAGGCCCGAGAGGTATTTGAAATGCAAGGGGGACACAATACCCTGTCCCTGTCTGGTCGGCAGCTCCCCAAAGGACGATACCGTTCGAAACCGCCAGGGACAGGGAATCATGTCCCCGAAAGTAATATACGGTCAGATTTGGACTCAATGGATCTTATTGATTAATCGGGGACGGTCGTGTAAGATTTTTGATGATGTTGAAGTCCGTTCAAAATAAAGCAGTTCTGCTCGCCCCCCCAAAAACCGCTATCGCCGCTTTTATAAAAGTCTTCCTCTCCGCCGCGATCATCCTCGCCCTGGTATCCGTGATCCGCGCTCAGCAGAAGGCGGTCATAATCATGGGAGAATTGAGCGTTTATGCTTGGACGCTTGAAAAAGCTGAAGACCGGATTGTCGCTTCGGGCGAAGTGGAACTGTATTACAAACAGATCAAGCTCTTCGCCGACCGGGTCGAAGTCGACACGAAAACCAAGGACGCCCTGGTCACGGGACACGTATCTCTCGAGCTCCCGGAAGAGGTGGTCAATTGCGAGAAGATGTCTTTCAACCTGGATACGCAGCAGGGGAAGCTCGATCAGGTGCTCGGCCGGATCCAGCCCTCGGTCCTCTATGAGGCCGCCTCTATCGAACGGAAGGCGGACAACCTGTACAGCTTGGAAAAGGCCAGCTTCACGTCCTGCACCCAGCCGACGCCCCGCTGGAAATTTTCCTTCTCCAAGGCCGATTTAAAAAAAGGCGATTATGTCGAAATGCGGAACGCCGTCTTTTCGATCAAGAAAATTCCCATATTCTATTGGCCGTACATGCGTTACCCGCTCGACAGGCAGCGGGCGACGGGATTTCTGATGCCCAAGATCGGGTATTCGCAGATCAAGGGCTTTTCCTATTCCCAGGGCTTCTACTGGGCGATGGCGCGGAACATGGATGCCACTTTCAGCCTGGATTATTATTCCGCCAAGGGCCTGGGAGCCGGCACGGAATTCCGGTATATTTTTAACGGAGGGACGGGCGGCGACGTCCACCTCTACTACTTCATGTTCAAATCGCAGCCCGGCCAGGCCGTCAATGACGAGCAGAAGAACGCCTATATCATCCGCTGGAACCACAACCAGCCTCTCCCCGGCGGGTTCAGCCTCGTGGCGAACATAGATTACCAGAGTTCTTTTCAGTTTTTGAGAGAATTCGACAACAATCTCATGCGGGCCCTGGTCTTCAACCGCAGCTCGCAGGTCTATCTCTCGAAGTCCTGGTCCTCTTACAGCTTCAGCATCCGGGCCGCGCAGTTCGAAACGAGCTTCCCCCTTTATAGCGGCTCGGTCGTGTATAAATATCTTCCCCAGATCAACTTCGATTCGTTCAAGATAAAGCTCTTTTCTCCTCTATATTTTTCCTTCTCGTCCTCCTTCAATAATTGGCAGTACGGCTGGGATTCCCAGTATAAGACGAAGACGCAGATCAAGAACCAGGAATTATCGCTTGTCCCGGTCCTGAGCCTGCCGTTCAACGCCATCCGCTGGCTGACCTTGAACTTTTCGCTGGAGGGATTCTTAAGATATTACGGGCAGAGCATAAACCCGAGGATCGGCGTCGTGGACGAGCCGGTGCTGACCAAAAACTACGCTTTCAACGTGGATCTTACCGGGCCCGTTCTTTACAGGATCTGGGATTTGAGCGGGGAAGGGGCGGGCGCGACTCGCTTGAAGCATATCATCGAGCCGATGGTGTCCTACCGCTATGAAAGTCCGGTCATCAACGGGATGAAGGTCGTTTCTCCTTATGGAGTATTCCGTTACCATCAGCTTTCTTATGGCCTCACCAACCATCTTCTCCTGAAGAAGGGGGATAGCCCAAGGGAGATCTTCACCTGGGGGATATCGCAGACTTATTATCTGACCCCTGATGAAGAGAGTCCCATGAGGTACTATCCGATCAATGGTGTGATCCCCCGGTTTTCGGAGATCGGAAACTATATCCGGTTCTTTCCCGGAGTCAAATACAGCTTCGATTTCAGCGCGAGCTTTAACACCTATTTTAAGAGTTTTTCCAGTATCCGCCTGGGGGCCATCTTTGGCTCTCCGGCGGACGATCTCTTCCTGAATATCAACTGGTATAAAAGCATGAACCCGTATTATAAAAATCCGTGGTACGACCGCCATCAGATCAGCCTTTTCGGCGGGGCCAAGATTCCGGCCGTATCCCTGGAATTGACGGGAGAAATGGATTTCAACATTACCGAGAAGAAAATGCTCTACAGCGCCCTGAGCGCGGTCTATCATTACCAGTGCTTGGACCTCAAGGCCGACGTTCGGGTCTTTTATTTCCGGGAGAAACCCGACATGCAGTTCAAGATCTCGTTCGGTCTGGGCAACATCGGGAAGACCACAGACTTCCTCGGCGGGGCGAGGCTGGATTAGAGATTCTCAAGCCTTGACGATCTTGTGTCGCTGGGTTTTGACGTTCCGGGTGGCGTTCCTTGTATCGACCACGAGATTGGCCTGTTTAACGATCCATTCATAGTCGTACGAGGAATGGTCGGTGACGATCACGACGGCGTCCATGGTCCGCAAAACCTTTGGCGTCAACGCTGACGACTTAAGGTCCAATTGATATTTCCGGAGTTTGGGGATCCTGGGAATAAAGGGATCGTTATAGAAAACGTTCACGCCTTTCTCCTTGAGGAGCTTGATGATTTCTAGGGCGGGAGATTCTCTTATATCGCCGATGTCTTTTTTATAAGCGATCCCGAGAAGGAGGACCTTCGCGTTCTTCAGGCATTTGCCGCGCTTGTTCAACGCATCGGACAGTTTAGAGATGACGAACTCCGGCATGTTGGTATTGATCTCTCCGGCGAGCTCGATGAAGTGAGTGTTGAAGTTCAGCTCTTTGGCTTTCCAGGCCAAGTAAAAGGGATCGATGGGAATACAGTGACCGCCGAGGCCGGGGCCGGGATAAAAAGGCATAAAACCGAAGGGCTTTGAAGAAGCGGCTTCGATCACTTCCCAGATGTCCACGTTCATCTTGTCGGCCAACATCTTCAATTCGTTCACCAGCGCGATGTTGACGCTGCGAAACGTGTTTTCTAGGATTTTCGTGAATTCGGCGGCTTCCGGAGAGCTAACGGGGATGACACGGTCGACAATTTGAGCATAGAACAGTTTTCCCACGGCCTTGCATTGGGATGTAATCCCCCCGACGACCTTGGGCGTGTTCTTGGTGTAATATTTCGGGTTGCCAGGATCCTCCCGCTCCGGAGAAAAAACGAGGAAGAAGTCTTTGCCGACTTTTAAACCCTGACGTTCAAATTTGGGAAGGAGGATCTCTCGAGTCGTGCCAGGATACGTTGTGCTTTCGAGCGAGACGAGCTGGCCTTTGCGGAGGGTTTTGGCGATCTCGTCCGAGGTGATTTCGATGTAGCTCATGTCCGGCTCTTTGTTCTTATTGAGCGGTGTCGGAACACAGATCAGAATGGCATCCGTCTCTTTAAGTCTCGAATAGTTCGAAGTCGCTTCGAACAAGCCGGATTTCCTGAACTTTGAAATCTTTTCCGCGGGGACGTGCTTGATGTAGCTTTTGCCTTTGTTGAGCATCGTCACCTTGTTAATGTCGATGTCGAAGCCAAGAATACGAAAGCCTTCCTCGCTGAAACGGATGACGAGGGGAAGCCCGACGTATCCGAGACCGATGATGCCAACCAGGGCAGTGTGGTTTTTTATTTTTTTGGCTAAGGATCGTTCAAGATTCATGTAACTTTCCTTCGTTTAAACATATGTAACAAAATGTCATCGAGAGGAGTGACGTGGCGATCTCACCGCTATTTATCCCGGCCAATGTTTTTTTTGGAGTTCTTAAAGGCGCCGGCCCATTGCCCGCCTTCAAGGAGCAAGGCGTTCCATCCGAAACCGAAGCCGAAGGCCAAACAGAATAGCTTGAAATAGGAGTCGAAATTCTCGGCGGTTCCGGCCACATCGAATTGAGGAAAAATGACCAATGTCAGGATAAAGCCGAGGATGAATGAGGCAAGTGCGGAATAAAAATAGCGCTTGTTGAAGCGCTGAACCCTGTCTCCCCGAAGCTTCCGAAGCCAAGGCAGGAGCGTCCGGGCCAGGACTCCGAGAAGAATCCCTAAAAATTTAATGATCAGATCGAGAGACATGTCTGAAGTCGCCTCGTTTCATCTCCTCTTTCTTTCCGCTCCCATCCTGTAGAAAAGGGAATTTTATTTATTTAACCGCGGACTGTCAATAAAGATCCGCGGGCAAACACTCCGCGAGAACGGCCTGGAATCAGGCTGTTTTATCTGTAGAACCCGGCGATTTTCTCTACGAT